>Ga0105249_10000075_pt1 | contig 145150 bp, 128 predicted proteins | sample KBSS44metaG_FD_81522 | JGI IMG/M metagenome (GOLD analysis project Ga0105249, IMG submission 81522) | Switchgrass rhizosphere microbial communities from Kellogg Biological Station, Michigan, USA - KBS S4-4 metaG | ecosystem: Host-associated > Plants > Roots > Rhizosphere > Soil | place... | reverse complement strand
GTGCGGAGGCGAGGAATCGCCGGCATTGTCATTCCGAGCGGAGCACCGAAGGTGCGGAGGCGAGGAATCGCCGGCATTGTCATTCCGAGCGGAGCACCGAAGGTGCGGAGGCGAGGAATCGCCATCCTCCCGATAGAGGGACAAGCCCCCCGGTCGGGACGAGTGCGATTCCTCGCCTCCGGCGCTGCGCGGCTCCGCTCGGAATGACAATGTGGCGGCGCTCCGGGGCTCCGCTCGGAATGACAATGCGGCGGCGGGCTCCGCGGCTCCGCTGAGAATGACAGGCTATCGACACCCCTGATTCGCTCCACTATTAGAATGCGCTCTGGTCAGCGTTCACTCTGTGATGCGAGGTCATTTGAAGGTCGTCGTGATTGGCGGAGGACCGGCGGGACTCTACTTCGCCCTCCTCATGAAGAAGGCGAACGCGGCGCACGAGGTCACCGTCGTCGAGCGCAACACCGTCGACGACACGTTCGGCTGGGGCGTCGTGTTCTCCGACCAGACGATGGAGAATTTTCGTCAGGCCGATCCCGAGACGTTTCAGGCCATCACGGACCACTTCGCCCACTGGGACGACATCGACGTCCACGTGAAGGGCGTGACGATCACGTCGGGCGGGCACGGGTTCAGCGGCATCGCGCGGCGCACCCTGCTCCAGATTCTCGCGCGTCGCGCCGCGGAGCTCGGCGTGGACGTGCGGTTCCACACGGAGTTCTCGGCGGACGCGGGCGCGGACCCCATTGGCCTCGCCGGCTACGACCTGCTCGTTGCGGCGGACGGCGTGAACAGCGCCATTCGCAGGCGATACGCGGAGCATTTCCGCCCCGAGATCGACATTCGCCACGCGAAGTACATCTGGCTCGGCACGAAGCGCCGGTTCGACGCGTTCACGTTCGCGTTCGTGGAAAACGACTGCGGCGTTTTTCAGGCGCACGCCTATCGCTTCGACGAGGAGACGTCCGCATTCATCGTCGAGTGCGACGAGCGGTCCTGGCGTGGCGCCGGGTTCGACAGGATGAACACCGACGAGACGCTCGCCGCATGCGAGCAGCTGTTCGCGCAGTGGCTGGATGGGCATCCGCTTCTGACGAACATGCGCCACCTTCGTGGATCGCAGTGGCTCAACTTCCCGATCGTCCGCAACGCGCCATGGTACCACGAGAACGTCGTGCTGATCGGCGATGCGGCGCACACGGCCCACTTCTCCATCGGATCGGGAACGAAGCTGGCGATGGAAGATGCGATCGCGCTGGCGCGTGTTCTCAACGAGCCGGACCACGCCTCTGACGCAGAACTCGACGCGATGACGGGCCCGCCGCTCAGCCGGGCACTCCAGCGCTACCAGGACGAGCGCAGCACGGAGGCGCTGCGGTTGCAGAACGCGGCGCGCAACTCGATGGAGTGGTTCGAGAATGTGCGACGCTACATCCACCTGCCGCCGGAGCAGTTCGCGTACAGCCTGCTGACGCGCAGCCAGCGGGTGAGCCATGAGAATCTTCGAGTCCGGGATGCGAAGTATCTGGTAGGGGTAGAGCGTTGGTTCGCAGCGCGTGCGCGATGGGAACCGGGAACAGGGAACAGGGAACGGGGAGCTGCGAGCAGCGAGCAGCTCCAGGCCGCTTCGGTTCCCGGTTCCCAGTTCCCTGTTCCCCCCCAGCAGTCGTCCATTCCTCCGATGTTCACCCCCTACCGTCTCCGCAAGCTGGAGATCGCGAACCGCATCGTCGTCTCGCCGATGGACGTCTACTCCGCCACCGACGGCGTGCCTAACGACTTCCATCTCGTGCACCTCGGCGCCCGGGCGCTCGGCGGTGCCGGGCTCGTGTTCACCGAGATGGCGTGCGTGTCGCCCGAGGCACGGATCACGCTTGGGTGCACCGGGCTCTACGCGCCCGAGCACGTCGCGGGGTGGACCCGCATCGTCGACTTCGTGCATGAGCGCTCACCAGCCAGGATCTGTCTTCAGCTGGGGCACTCGGGACGAAAGGGGTCCACGAAGCTCGGACTCGAGGGCACCGACATCCCGCTCGACGACGGCAACTGGGAGGTCATGGGACCATCCTCGCTCCCTCATCGTCCGACGATGCAGAAGCCGCGAGCGATGTCCCGGAGCGACATGGAACGCGTCCGCGACCAGTTCGCCCGCTCCACCGAGCTCGCGATCGCGTGCGGCTTCGACATGGTGGAGTTGCACTGCGCGCACGGCTACCTGCTCTCGAGCTTCATCACACCACTGGCCAATCAGCGTGACGACGAGTACGGCGGTTCGCTCGAGAACCGGCTGCGCTTTCCGCTCGAGGTGTTCGCCGCCATGCGGGCGGTGTGGCCGCGCGAGCGACCCATGTCCGTGCGCATTTCCGCTACCGACTGGGTCGACGGTGGCGTCACGGGCGAGGAGTCAGTGGACATCGCGCGCGCGTTCATGGATGCCGGCGCCGACATCATTCACGTCTCGACAGGGCAGACGTCCCCCGACGCGCGCCCCGTCTACGGCCGCATGTGGCAGACCCCGTTCAGCGATCGCATTCGCAACGAGGCGCGCATTCCCACGATCGCCGTCGGCAACGTGACGGAGCCGGACCAGGTTAACTCCATCATTGCCGCCGGGCGCGCAGATCTCGTCGCGCTCGCGCGCCCGCACCTGAGCGATCCCGCGTGGACGCTGCACGCGGCCGCGGAGCTCGGCTATGCGGACCAGTGGTGGCCGTGGCAGTATCGGTCCGGGAAGCAGCAGCTCGAGCGGCTGGTGGAGCGGCGGAAGCAGCCCTGACGTTCGCTACTTCTTCCTCGGACCCGTCCAGATCACGATCACGCCACACCCGGTCAACGTCTGGTATTCCACCGGGACGAGCGTCGCGTGGGCGTACACCTCGAGCGCGCGGATCTGGTCCATGCTCACGATGTTGTTGATCGGGAAGTTTTCGTCGTTGACGACCAGCGATCCGTCGACCCGGATGTCCGGCCGGCACATCCCTGAGCCCAGGATGGCCTGACCTCCCCGCATGTACACGTCCTCCCCCGAACGCTTGCCCGGGAGGATCTGGACGCCTGGAATCCTTCGCAGCAGGTCCGTCATGACCTGCGGCTGCCACTTCTCGATTTCCGCCGCGCCGACGACGTGGCCGAGGCTCTTCCGCAGCCGCTGCTCCATGTCTGCCTCGCGGCGCGACGAGAATACGCGCTGTGCGACAACACGAACGGTGTCCAGCGTGATACCGAGGTTCGTGAGCTCTATCTCCGCTGCGCCGGGCGCCCCCTGCACGATGTCCACCGGTTGCCGCGCTGGCGAGAAGCCCACAGCGCGCACCTCCAGGGTGTGCGTTCCGGGCGGAAGGGCCCCGAGCGAGAACTGGCCATCGCTGTCGGTGACCGCCTCCAGGCCGGTGCCCCACACGGTCGCACGCGCGCTCGCGACCGGGCGACCGTTCACTCCTACGACACGACCGCGAAGCCGGCCCGTTCCGCGGAGCAAGTCCACAACGGGTGCAGAGTCCGACGCCGCAACTTTCGTCCGGGCGACCGGTGCGATGTAGACGTCGCGGTGGAGCAGGCCCGCGGGCGGCAGCGATACCTCGAACGACCCGCTGCTGTCGCTCGCGAGGCCCGCCTGCAGCATGATCGGTGCGCCCAAGGGGATCCCGCACATCGCAAACAGCCCGCTCGAGCTCGTCGTCGCTTCTAGCTTCGGAACGTCTCGACGGATCGAGTTCTTCTCGATGATGACCTCCACCCACTGCACGCTCACCGTCCCGTTCGCACGCGGCATCGAGTTGTCCGCACCGCGGACGTAGCCGAGCAGCAGGCCGGTCGAGTCGGCGATCGCTTTGGGCCCGCACAGCGCGCGGACGATGGTTCCCGGCGACGGCACGGCGAGTCGCGCCTGCACCGGCTGATCGGTGCGCACGTCGACGCGCAGCGTCGGCGAGGTGAGCGCGAGGGAGTCGAGCTTTGGATGGAAGAATCCGAGGAGGAACGTACCGACGGGGACGTCGGAGAAGGTGAAGCGCCCAGCGCCGTCGGTCGTCACGCTCTGCGTGAACGATTGTCCGCCGGTCCCGGAGATCTGAACCATCGCGTCAGGCAGGCCTCGCATCTCGAGGCTGTCGAAGACGACGCCGGTTATGGTCGTCGATCGTGGTTCGGGCGGCGGCGACGGCGCCCGAATGCCAAGGGCAGTGAACCCGCTCAGAAGAGCAACCGCCAGCACCCCGAAACTCATCACCCCTCCACTCGAATGAAATCCTGGCACGCAGGCACCCTTCGCGGCGGCGCGGGCGCCAAGTAGACTCTTACGACGACCACCTTCACCACCATGTCATGTCCCCAATCGGCATCGACGTCGCCACCATCCGCCCGCGCCACTTTCGCTGGGACGTCGCTGGCCGCGTCGCCACGGTCACGCTGAACCGCCCGGAGCGGAAGAACCCGCTGACGTTCGACTCATACGGCGAGCTCACAGAAACGTTCCGCGCCCTTTCCTATGTCACCGACGTGCGCGCGGTGGTTGTCACCGGATCCGGCGGGAACTTCTCGTCGGGGGGTGATGTGCACGAGATCATCGGCCCGCTCGTGCAGATGAAGGAATCCGGGCGGACCGGCGACATCCTCGCGTTCACCCGGATGACCGGCGATCTCGTGCGGGCCATGCGCCACTGTCCGCAGCCGATCGTCGCCGCCATCGACGGCGTCTGTGCCGGCGCCGGCGCGGCGATCGCGCTCGCAAGCGACATCCGGATCGGTACGCCGCGCAGCAAGGTTGCGTTCCTGTTCTCGCGCGTTGGGCTGAGCGGCGCGGACATGGGCGCGTGCGCGCTGCTCCCTCGCGTCGTCGGCCACGGGCGCGCGGCAGAGCTGTTGTACACAGGTCGGTTCATGGACGCGGGGGAAGCAGACCGCTGGGGCTTCTTCAATCGCGTCGTCGATCCGGAGGCACTCGCGGAGTCGGCGGCGACGCTGGCGCAATCGCTCGCGGAGGGGCCAACGTTTGCCCACGCGATGACGAAGAAGGCGCTGCACCAGGAGTGGAACATGGGAATCGACGAGGCCATCGAGGCCGAAGCGCAAACGCAGGCGATCTGCATGCAGACCGAGGATTTCGCGCGCGCGTATCGCGCGTTCGCGAACCGCGCGACCCCGGCGTTCACTGGCGAGTAGGGTGACGCCTCGATCGACGGCCCCGGCCCACCTGGCGTGGCCATTCTTCACCGACGCGCACCGGAAATTCGCGATCGACCTCGAGGCGTGGGCCGCCGATCACCTCGCGCCGCTCGTTGCCTCGGAGCCCCACGACGTCGACGCCACGTTTCGCGAGATCGTGCATCGCCTCGGCGCCGCTGGCTGGCTGAGATACGTCGTGCCGCAACCACATGGTCTCGCACCGATGCGGCTCGACGTCAGGACCGTCTGCCTCGGACGGGAGACGCTGGGGCAACTCTCCGGGATGGCCGACTTCGCGTTCGGCATGCAGGGGCTCGGGTCGGGGCCTATCTCGCAGTTCGGCAGTGATGAGCTCAAGCAGCGGTACCTGCCTCGTGTCGTCGCCGGCGACGCGATCGCGGCGTTCGCTCTCTCGGAGCCAATGGCGGGCAGCGACGTCTCGGCGATGGAGACCACGGCACGTCGTGACGGCAGCGACTATGTGCTCGACGGTCGGAAAACGTGGATCTCGAACGCCGGCATCGCGGCGTTCTACGTCGTGTTCGCGCGTCTCGAAGGCGATGAGAAAAAATTCGTCGCGGTCGTGGTTGACGCCGACAACCCGGGCCTCACGGTCAGCGAGCGCATTGTGATGAATGCGCCGCACCCGCTCGGTACGCTGGACATGGAAGCGTGTCGCGTTCCGGCCGGCGCGGTCCTCGGCGAGCCGGACAAGGGCATGCGCGTGGCGCTCGGCACGCTGGACATCTTCCGGTCGACAGTCGGGGCAGCGTCGTTGGGCTTCGCGCGTCGGGCGCTGTCGGAGGCGACGTCGCACGTGATGACTCGGCGCGCGTTCGGCCAGCGGCTGGCGGATTTCCAGCTCACGCAGGCGAAGCTGGCGGAGATGGCGCTCGCGGTGGACGCGAGCGCACTCCTGGTCTACCGCGCGGCGTGGACGCGCGATGCAGGCGCGGAGCGCGTGACACGTGAGGCGGCGATGGCGAAGCTCTACGCGACGGAGGCGGCCCAGCGTGTGATCGACGACGCCGTGCAGCTGTTCGGCGGGCGTGGGGTGGTCGTGGGTGAAACCGTCGAGCGGCTCTACCGGGAAATCCGCGCGCTGCGCATCTACGAAGGCACGAGCGAGATCCAGAAGCTGGTCATTGCAGGACAGATCATCGCAGAGGCTGAAAAAGCGTGATGTCCGTCATTCCGCCTAACGCTCCCACCGGCAAGTCGGCGCACGTGGACACGTTCTGCCGTGACCACCTCCCGCCACTCGAGACCTGGCCGGCGATGGACTACAGCACCCTCCCCGAGCTTGTGCACCCCGGCCAGCTGAACTGCGCGACGGAGCTTCTCGATCGAAACATCGAGAAGGGCAACGGCGAGCGTACGGCGTTTCTGTTCCCCGGCGGCCGGTGGACGTATCGGGACTTGCTGGAGATGTCGAACCGCATCGCGCATGTCCTCGTGGACGATCTCGGCGTTGTCCCGGGAAATCGCGTGCTGCTCCGCGGCCCCAACTCGCCGATGATGGTCGCCTGCTGGTTCGCCATCGTGAAGGTCGGAGCGGTCGTCGTCTGCACCATGCCGCTGCTGCGCGTACGCGAGCTCACGTACATCGCCGACAAGGCCGAGATCTCGCTGGCGCTATGCGATGCCCGCTTCGCCCCGGAATGTGAGACCGCGATGCGCCAGACGGGCGCCGGTACAGCCCGCACGGGTGGACGGACCGTGCGGTTCGCGTCCAACGAGCCGGGCTCACTCGAGACGATGATGACGGGCAAGCCCGCGACGTTCGTCAACTGCGACACCGCGGCCGACGACACCGTGCTCATCGCGTTCACGTCCGGTACGACGGGGAACGCGAAGGGCACGATGCACTTCCATCGGGACGTGATGGCCATCTGCGACTGCTTCCCGCCGTCGGTGGCCGGGCTCTCGCGCGATGACATCTGCTGCGGCTCTCCGCCCTTCGCGTTCACGTTTGGGCTGGGCGGGCTCGTGTTATTCCCCATGCGCGTCGGAGCCGCGTCGCTCCTGCTCGAGCAGGCCGCGCCTCCACAGCTCATCAAGGGCATTCAGGAGCATCGACCGACGATCTGCTGGACGTCTCCCACCGCGTATCGCGCGATGCTCGGCATGCTCGGGCAGCACGACGTCTCCTCGCTCGCGAAGTGCGTCTCGGCCGGCGAGCATCTCCCGCGTCCGACGTTCGAGGCCTGGGAGCGGGCGACGGGCGTCCGCATCATCGATGGGATCGGCGCGACGGAGATGCTTCATATCTTCATCTCGGCGAGCGGCGACGACATTCGCCCGGGCTCGACCGGCCGCGTCGTACGTGGGTACGAGGCGCGCTGCGTCGACGCGACTGGGCTGGACGTGCCGCGCAACGAAATCGGCCGGCTGGCCGTCCGCGGTCCGACGGGCTGTCGGTACCTCGGCGATCTCGAGCGTCAGCGTGGCTACGTCGAGTACGGATGGAACATCACCGGCGACTCGTTCCGTCAGGACGAGGACGGCTACTTCTGGTACGTCGCGCGCACGGACGACATGATCATCACGGGCGGGCACAACGTCTCAGGTGCGGAGGTCGAGAACGTGTTGCTGGAGCACGCGGCGGTGCAGGAGTGCGGCGTCGTCGCGGCTCCCGACGAGGAACGCGGGCATGTCGTGAAGGCCTTCATCGTCCTGCGGCAGGGCCAGACGGCGAGCCCGGAGCTCGCCCGTGAGCTTCAGGATTTCGTGAAGGCCGAGATCGCGCCGTACAAATACCCGCGTCGCGTGGAGTTCGTGGAGAAGCTGCCGAGAACGGAGACGGGAAAGCTCCAGAGGTTTCGGCTTCGGGAATCGACGGGTGCCCGCGAAACGCGGGCGGGCGGGAATCGGGAATCGGAGGGCGCCGTATGAGCACTGCTCGCGTTCCCCACGGAGACGTCAGTCCCAACCCAACGATTCCCGATTCCCAATTCCCGATTCCCGACGGCTGGTCCCGTGGCTCCGGCTACTCACACGCCGTCGCCGCCGAGGGGCGTCAGATCTTCATCGCCGGCCAGATTGGCTGGGATCCCGCAACCATGAAGGTCGTGCCTGGCGGGGTCGTCGCGCAGAGCCGCCAGGCATTCGCGAACATCGCCGCCATCCTTACCGCCGCCGGTGCGACACCCGCGAATCTCGTCAGGCTCACCTGGTTCATCACCGACCGCGACGCCTATCTGCGAGAGCGCGCTGCCATCGGCGCCGCTTATCGTGAGGTGCTCGGTCGCCACTTTCCCGCCATGTCCGTCGTCGTCATCGCCGGGTTGCTCGAACCGGGCGCCGAGGTCGAGATCGAAGCCACCGCCGTGCTCCCGAGCGAATCGGGGCCGTCCCCTTCAACCGGCGCCTGAGCGCCGCCCCCATGACCATTCGCATCTCGTCGTTCGTGACCCTGCTCGTCTTCGTTCCCGCAGCAGGTCTCGCCGCCCAGGGCCGCGGGACATCGTCTGCCACACCTAACGCCGCACCATCCGCCGCGCCGGTCGTCAAGCGTGCGCTGCGCCCCACCGACGTCTTCCGCGTGCGCGACGTGCGCGACCCGCAGATCTCGCCCGATGGCAAATGGGTGGCGTACACGGTTACCACAGCGGACTCGGCGCGCGACAAGAACGACACCGACGTCTGGATGGCGAGTTGGGACGGCAAGGAGAACCTGCGCATCACGTCCACGAAGGACGGTGAGAGCCAGCCGCGTTGGAGCCCGGACGGCCGCTACCTCTCGTTCCTGTCCTCACGCGATGGCGGCAAAGGTGGCCAGATCTGGCTGCTCGATCGCCGCGGTGGGGAGGCAACGCGGCTCACCGAGATCAAGGGCGGCGTCAGCGCCTATGAGTGGTCGCCAGATGCGACCCGACTCGCGCTCATCGTTGGCGACCCCGAGGACGATGCTGGCAGCGACTCCACCAAGGCCAAGACGCCGAAGCCTATCGTCCTCGATCGCTACCACTTCAAGCAGGACGTCCAGGGCTACCTCGGCAACCAGCGCAGCCACCTCTACGTGTACGACGTGGCGTCGAAGAAGGCCGAGATCCTCACGGCTGGGAAGTACGAGGAGTCGAATCCCTCCTGGTCGCCCGATGGCAAGCTCATCGCGTTCGTCAGTGATCGATCGCCCGATCCGGATCGCGCGATCAACTCCGACATCTATGTCGTCGAGGCACGGCCCGGCGCGGAAATGCGACGTGTCACGACATTCGACGGGGATGACAACAACAGCGGAAGCAAAGTCGCGTGGAGCCCGGACGGTAAGACGCTCGCATACGTGCGCGGTGCGTCGAGCACGATGACGATCTACGACCAGTACCGCGTCGCTGTGGTCCCCGTGTCGGGTGGCGCGGCGCGTCTGCTGACGGAATCGCTCGACCGGCCTGTGACCTCGCCGCGCTGGACCGCGGACGGCCAGTCCCTCCTGTTCCTCGTCACCGATGACCGCACGCAGTACGTCGCGCGAATGCGCGTCGCCGGCGGGCCGGTCGAGAGGCTGACGAACGGACCGCGAGTGGTCTCGTCGATCGCGTTAGGCGCCGGCGGCAGGATGGCGGTACTGGCGTCGACCTCGACGGAGATGCCCGAGATCCACGCGCTCGAGAACGCTACGTTGCGGCCGCTCACCCACCAGAACGACAGCTGGCTCGCCGAAATCCAGATGGGGATCACGGAAGGCATCGAGTTCAGGACGCCCGATGGTGCCGACGTGCACGCGGTGATGACGCGGCCCGCCAGCTCGTCGGGCGGCAAGCTGCCCACGTTGCTCCGGATCCATGGCGGCCCGACGTCGCAGGATCAATACTCATTCAACTTCGAACGCGAGCTGTTCGCGGCGAATGGCTACGTGGTGGTCTCCCCGAACTACCGAGGCAGCAACGGGCGCGGCGAGAAGTTCATGAACGCCATCTCGGGCGACTGGGGGAACAAGGAGGTCATCGACGTCCTCGCGGCCACGGACTACGTCGTCGAGAAGGGCATCGCGGATCCGGACAAGCTGGGAATTGGCGGGTGGAGCTACGGCGGCATCACGACGGACTATACCATCGCGACGACGCCCCGCTTCAAGGTCGCCATCAGCGGCGCGGGCAGCGCGCTGCAGACGTCGATGTACGGGGTCGATCAATACATCCTGCAGTACGAGACCGAGCTCGGTCCGCCGTGGAAGAACCCGGACGCGTGGATGAAGGTGTCGTACCCGTTCTTCCACGCCGATCGGATCAAGACGCCGACGCTCTTTATGGTAGGCGAAAAGGACTTCAACGTCCCGGCGGCGGGCAGCGAGCAGATGTACCAGGCACTCAAGTCCCTCGGCATCGACACGCAGCTCGTGATCTACCCGAACGCCTTTCACGGGATCACGCTGCCGAGCTTCCGGGTCGACCGCCTCGAGCGGTACCTGAAGTGGTACGATCGTTACCTGAAGCCGGTGACGCAGTAACTGGGAACTGGGAACTGGGAACTGGGGCTGCTTGCTGCTTGCAGCTGCTGGCCGCTCGCCGACGGCTGCGTGCTACTGCTCCGAGCTGCTCGCTGCTGCCACCAGCCGTGACGAGCCACGGCTGGCCACGCCAGTTCCCAGTTCCCCGTCCCGGTTCGCTGTGCCCTGTTCACCTTCGTCAGGCTCCCCTCATTAGCGGCAGAGATTCCTCATCCGCCCACGTCGTGGCACCTCGCTCGGCATGGCGGAGCGGGCCCGGAGTCAGCAGCGCGAAGCCAGCAGCACCAGCACGCGGCCGTCGGCGAGCGGCAAGCAGCTGCTCGCAGCTCGCAGCCCAGCCCAATGCCCTTCCGCTTGGCGGGGCGCGCCGTACCTTGGCCGGAGCAGCGTTATCTGCCCGAGTCGGCCGTATCCCCCGACGTGAGGTCCCACGCATGGCCAGGACCGAGAACAACCGCGCCGAAAACGGCCGGAAAGCAGCGACCCCCACCCCACCGGCCCGTCCCGCCGACTTGCCGCCTAACGAGCCGGCGCCCGAGAGCCTCGACAAGGTCCGTGACATTCTCTTCGGCGGGCAGATGCGCGCCGTCGAGTCCCGCCTCCAGGGCCTCGAGGAGCGCATCATGCGCGAACAGGCCACGATGCGCACGGACTTCGCCAAGCAGGTCGCCGACCTCGACGCCACCGCCAAGCGGGAAGCGCAGGTGCTCGGCGAACGGCTCGCCGCCGAGCGGACCAAGCGCACCGAGGAGCTCAAAGCGCTGTCGTCCGAGCTGAAGGAATCGCTGCGCTCCCTCGAGAAGCGCCACGTGAAGCTCGAGGAGCTCACCGGCATGGCCGACGCCGAGATTCGCGACAACATTCTGCAGCAGTCGCGCGCGATCACCGCCGAGATCGAGCGGCTGTCGCAGCGCATCACCGCGGATCTGAATCGCGAGGTCACCGCGCTCCGCACCGACAAGACCGACGTCTCGGCCATTGTCAGCGTGTTCTCGGACATGGCGACGCGGCTCGCCGGCGAGCCGCGCCCACCCGCGAAGTCACAGCGGAGCTGACCGTGTCGGATGACGGCGCGCCGGGAACGGCGAACGCCGGCGCCAGCGGTGATGTGAGCGTTCGCGAGCTCGCCGAGCTGCGCGAGCTGCTCTTCGGCGGCGAGCGTCGGCAACTCGATGAGCTGCGCCGCCGCCTCGACACGGCCGAGCTCTCGCCCGAAGAGCTCGCGGAGAAGCTGCCACAGGCCATTGTGCAGCGCACGGCGCGCGACCGACAGCTCGCCCTCGCGCTCGCGCCCACGGTCGAGACCGCGATCAGCGAGTCGGTTCGTCGAAACCCACACGAGATCGCGACCGCGATCTTCCCCGTGATCGGGCCGTCGATCCGTAAGGCAATCGCCGAGACGATGGCGGGGCTCGTCAACACGATCAACCGCGCCATCGAGCATAGCCTCTCGCCGCGCAGTATTCGCTGGCGCGTGGAGTCGTGGCGGACCGGCGTTCCGTTCGCACAGATCGTCATGCGCCACGCACTCGTGTACCGCGTGGAGCAGGTATTTCTGGTTCACGCGGAGACCGGGCTGCTGCTCGCGCACGTCCCGGAAGGATCCGACACAGATGCGGATCTCATCTCCGGGATGCTGACGGCGATCGGCGACTTCGTGAACGACTCGTTCGAGCCGAAGCAGACGGGCGAGCTGCGCACGTTCGCCGCCGGCGATCTGACGGTGCTCGTCGAGCCGGGACCGCAAGCCTACGTCGCTGCGGTCATCCGCGGCCAACCGCCGAACACCCTCCCCGTCCAGCTGCAGACGACGCTCGAGACGATTCACCTGCAGTGGTCCAATCCCCTCGCTTCGTTCAACGGAGACTGCGGCGCGTTCGCGACGACAGCGCCGCTGCTCGAGGACTGCATCGAGACTGTCCTGTCGACCGATCAGGCGGCGCGGCAGTCAGGCCTCCAGAAGTTCTGGTGGGTCGTTCCCGTCGTGCTGCTGATCGCCGCCGTCGGGTGGTGGTGGACCCGCAGCGCCCGGCGTTGGAACGACATGCTTGCGCGGCTCGAGGCCGAGCCCGGTATCGCCGTCATTCGCAGCGAGCGCTCGTGGGGAAAGTGGAACGTCACCGGAATGCGCGACCCGCTCGCCGCGAATCCTGCGGCGGTCATCGCCGCCGCCGGCATTGATACGACGGCGGTCGTCGCGCACTGGGAGCCCTACGTTTCTACCGAGCCCGCACTGATCCTGGCTCGCGCGCGACGTGTGCTCGCGCCGCCAGGAGGCGTCACGCTTTCGCTGAACGGGGACGTCCTCTCGGCCACGGGACGCGCGCCGGCCATCTGGATCGTTCGCGCCGAAGGGCTGGCGCCGGCGCTGGCCGGCGTAGGCTCCGTCGACCTGTCGCGCGTTTCCCCGGGGTTGCCGGCTGATATGGAAACACTTGCGAACGTCGTCGAGCAGCAGCACGTGCAATTCGCGCCGGGCGCCGATCGGTTGGATGTGCCGGCGCTCACCACGGTGACGGAAGTCGCCGCAGGGCTCGCGCGCCTCACCACCGCCGCGCGCAGAAGTCGGTACGACCTCGCGCTGCATGTCGTGGGTCGCGCCGACCCGAGTGGCACGGAGAGCGAAAACATCGCGCTCAGCCGCCGGCGCGCGGTCGCCGTTCGCGATCGGCTCGTCGCACTCGGCATTCCGACGACGCATCTCGTCGTGGACGCCGCCGGCAGCAACGATCCTCTTCCCGCCGACGTACCCGCCGAGTTTGCTCGGCTCAACCGCAGTGCGTCGTTCGTCGTGCGCGCGCAGCCAGCGGCGCGCGGCGGCGGCACGGAGCGAGCGCGATGATCCAGAAGAAGGTGTGCATGGTCGGTGTCTACGGCACCGGCAAGACGAGCCTCGTGCAGCGATTCGTGCACTCGCTCTTCTCCGCGAAATACCACACCACCGTGGGCGTGAAGGTCGACCGAAAGGCGGTGCAGGTCGGCGACACGCCGGTGAACCTGCTGCTGTGGGACGTCGAAGGCAGCACGGCGGATCAGGAGATTCCGTCGAGCTACCTGCGCGGCGCCCACGCCATGTTCTTCGTGGCGGACGGCACGAGGCGCGAGACGTTCGATCAGCTGTTCGACCTTCGCGAGCACGCCCGGGCTGCCGCCGGCGACGTGCCATCCATTGTCGCGCTCAACAAGGCCGACCTGAAGGAACAGTGGCTGCTGACCCCAGCTGATACCTCGAAGCTCATCACCGACGGCTTTCACGTGCTGACGACGAGCGCGAAAACGGGCGAAGGCGTCGAAGATGCATTTCGTGTCATCGCCATGGCGACGGTGGCTCCGTCGTCTCCCACCATTCAGCCGCCGGTTCGTCATGGGAACTGAAACGCTCACTCCGCCGGCACAGCTCACGCGCCTCGACGCGTTCGGGCTCTCGCACCCCGGCAAGGTGCGTCCGGCCAACGAGGACCACTTCGCGATCATGACGCTGCAGAAGTCGGTGCAGCTTCGCGGGACGAACCTGCAGGACACATCGATCCTGGATCGGGTGCGTCGTCCCGAAGTGCACCTGCTCGTCGTCGCCGACGGCGTGGGCGGCGCCGCTGGTGGCAAGATCGCGAGCGGCGTGGCCGTGCGTGCCGTGGTCGAATACCTCGCCGAAGCCGTTGGTTGCGTACACGACTTCGACGTCGACCGCGAGCAGGCGTTCCTGGATCATCTGTCGCGCGCCGTCGAGCGCGGCCACGAGCGGCTCAAGGAGATGTTCCAGACGCAGGGCGGCCCCGCGACGACGCTCACGATGGTGACGCTCCTGTGGCCGCGCGCGTACGTCGTCCACGTCGGCGACAGCCGCGGCTACTACGCGCGGAACGGAAGACTCAGACAGTTCACGCGCGACCAGACCATGGGCGACTACCTGGTCGACATCGGCGCCGTCACCGAGCAGCACGCGCAGAAGGCGGGTCTGTACAACGTGCTGTCGAGCGCGGTGGGCGGCGATCTGGTGCCGACCGTCGGCATAGTCGACATGGCCGACGGTGATGTCCTGCTCCTCTGCACAGACGGCCTCACGAAGCACGTGCCTGACGAGCGTATTGGCCAGCTCTTGGCGTCAGGCTCGGCAGAGTCGGTCGCGCAATCGCTGGTCGACGCGGCGCTGCAGGGCGGAGGCAGCGACAACGTGACGGTCATCGTCGCGAAGCCGGCGTAGTCATTCCGAGCGGGCTGCCCACGAAGTGTGCAGATGAGGAATGACTACCGGAGGTACTTCCTCACGAACTCCTCCATCTTCACCAGATCCAGCGACGCGTCCTTACACGGACCGTTCGGCAGTTGCATGGTGAGGCCGAGGACCGGAAGCCGGCCGGCGACGTCGCGGAGTCCGCTCACCATGTCGCGCTCGCAGGCCACCGCGACGACCGCCTTCGGACGTCGCTCGCGGATCGCCTGGCGCGCGTAGGCGCCGCGCGTCGCGACGAACGTCGCGACATCGTAGCGCCTGGCGATGTCCATCACGCCATCCAGCGCTGCGCGTGAGAGACAGCGCGGGATGAGAATCAGCATCTCGTTCGCGCGAACGCGCCAGTCGCGCGCCCATGCGAGACGGTTGTAGACCGCCACCGCCGCATTGTCGGTCCAGTCGCGCTGCACGCCGAACATCTCGCCCACGCGAGACGACAGCCGCAGCGTCTTCAGCAGGAGCCCGCGCTCCGCAAACCGGCTCGGCAGCAGCGCCCGATTCGTCGCGTACGACAGTCCGATCAGCCCGAGCCAGAGCGCGCCGGCGAGCGCGAAGGCCACATCACACAGGTAGAGCGCACGCGGCAGCCACGGCGCGAGTTGCGCCAGTCGCGGCGATAGCAGGTAGATGCCGACGAGTCCCACCAACACCAGCCCGGCGATGCCGAGCGCCGTGAAGAGAAAGTATTTGCCGGTGGTCGTCCGGAAGTCGCCCGCGTTTGGCAACGGCTGCCCGTTCCACTCATCCCATTCATGACCGAGGCGGCGATCGGTCTCGATCTTCACCAGCAACCCTGACTGCCGCGGCGACGCCGGCGATGGGAGGGGGGCGGGCGTCGACGGCGGTGTTGCGTGCGGTTCGGCGGTGTTCGGCATGCGTGAAGAGATGACGACGTCGGGTCTCTCGTGTCAACGACAGCACGGAACCCGGCCGAGAGTCGGTCCGAGCTGAATCGAGACTTTGCCGGAAAGCTTGTTTCGGACCGCGAGGCCGGTCATTGTCCGCGCAATGCCCACCGAACACCCGTGACCCAGCCGCACGACCGTCCAGGTCCGGATTTCCGCGGCACCTATCGCGCTGATGCCGCGGCTCGAGCGGTCTACGCGGAGGCCGCTGGAGTCGCCCGCGTTATGCCGCGAGCAGTCGCGGTCCCGCGCGACGTCGACGACATCATCGCCCTGCTCCGCTGGGCGCGCGCCGCCGGTCTGTCGCTCGTTCCTCGCGCGTCAGGCAGCAGCATGCCGGGCGGCGCGGTCGGCAGTGGCGTCGTTGTCGATCTCAGCCGCATGGACACGATCGGTGCGCCTGACCGGACGACGCGTCGGATCGTGGTTGGCCCGGGCGCCATCCGCAACCGCGTCGACGCCGCCGCACGCGCAGTCAGTCTGCGCTTCCCGGTCGATCCGTCGAGCGGCGCGTTCTGCTCGGTGGGTGGGATGGTGTCCACGAACGCCGCCGGTGCACGCACGCTCCTTCACGGCTCGACTCGACGATGGGTGCACGCGCTGGAGTGCGTCTTCGCGGACGGAGCGCGCGCGGTCGTTCGGCGAGGCGAGCCCGCTCCGCGCGTGAGCACCATCGATCGCTTCCTCGCCGCCGTCGCGCCGAGCATTCGCGCTGCCGGAGCGACGATCGACCACGGCATGCTCCGGAAAAACTCGTCAGGCTACGGGCTCGCCGAGTTTGCGTCGTCGGGAGAGCTGATCGATCTGCTCGTCGGCAGCGAGGGGACGCTCGCCCTGATCGTCGGCGTCGAGCTCGACCTCGCTCCCCTTCCCGGCGCGACCGCGAGCCTCCTTGCGAGCTACGCGACGCTGGACGCGGCGGTCACCGGGACCGACGCGGCCCGCCGCGCCGGCGCGAGCGCGTGCGAGCTGCTCGACCGCACCTTCCTGGACGTCGCCGCGCGCGGTGCGCCGCTGCCCGTGCCCACGGTCACGGAAGCGGTCTTGTTGATCGAGATCGAGGCACCGGACGCCGAGCTCGCCGAGCGCGCCGCGCGATCGCTCGCGGACGAGCTGTGGAGCGCGGGTGCGACAGGCGTCACGATCGGACTCGAACCGGAACAGGAAGAGCGCCTTTGGGAACTGCGACACGCGGCGAGCCCGATTCTCTCTCGGCTCGATCCGTCTCTCAAGTCGATGCAATTCATCGAGGATGGTGTCGTTCCGCCCGCGCGGCTCGCCGACTATGTGCGCGGCGTTCGCGCCGCGCTCTCGGCGCACGATACGCCGGGGGTGATCTTCGGGCACGCCGGTGACGCGCACGTCCACGTGAACCCGCTCGTGGACGTTCGGCGCGACGGCTGGCGCGACCGCGTGACCGGCGTGCTGTCGGACGTCGTGGATCTCACTGCACGGTTGGGCGGATCACTTTCGGGAGAGCACGGCGACGGCTGGCTGCGCGCGCCACTGCTGGGCCGGACGACGAGTCCACAGGTCCTCGAGCTCGCGCGTCGGGTGAAGCGTGCGTTCGACCCGGAGCATGTGCTCAACCCCGGTGTGAAGGTTCCGCTGCCGGGCCAGCAGCCGCTCGGCGCCATCAAGTACGATCCGATGCTCCCGGAAATTCCCGCGGCAGCCGCGCGCGTGCTCCAGCGCGTTGAGCGTGATCGCGCGTACTCGGAATTTCGACTGGCGATGCTGGAGCGAGAGGAACGGACCGGATAGCTTTGGCGCGGGCGGCGGCTGCTATCAGCTATCAGCTATCAGCTATCAGCTATCAGCTTCAGTTCCAGTTCCCAGTTCCCAGTTCCCAGTTCCCAGTTCCCAGTTCCCGTTTCCCGTTTCCCGTTTCCCGTTTCCCGTTGATTTACCTAGAACCCCGACTCACCGTCCTCTCGCGTCCCGCGTTCGCCGAGCCCGCGCATCTTCCGGTGAACTGGCTCGGTGACAGCACCGACGGCGAGCGGCTCGCGGAGTTTGCCGGACGCCTCTGTTATATGAGTCAGCGCAATCCGGCGAACCGTACGACGCGCGACTACCTCGAGAACATCAAGAAGCAGGGACATGGGAGCGTGCTCGAGCACGCGAACTACTCGGTGCTGATCGAGGGCGTGAGCCGGTCGCTGACGCACGAGCTTGTGCGGCATCGCGCTGGTTGGGCGTACAGTCAGCTGAGTCAGCGCTACGTCGACGAGTCGGTCGCGGACTTCGTGATGCCGCCGGCGATCATCGGCGACGACACGCTGGAGACCGCGTGGAAGGCGCAGGTCGAGAGCGCGCAGAAGAGCTACGTGACCCTCGTCGAGGAGCTGATGCAGCGGTACAGCTGGGTGGCCGACAAGGTCCACCGGCGGAAAATGGCGCGTGAGGCAGCGCGCGCGGTGCTCCCGAACGCAACGGAGACGAAGATCGTCGCCACGGGCAACGTGCGCGCGTGGCGTACGATGCTCGAGCTTCGATCGAGCGAGGGGGCGGAGATGGAGATTCGCCGCTTCGCGCTCACGGGGCTACGCCTGATGCAGCAGGAAGCGCCGGCGATGTTCTCGGACTTCGAGATCTACGTCGCTGAGGATCGCAAAGAGGCGGCGCGGTTGGGGTACCACAAGATTTGAAGGCAAGCTGGGTGCTAGTGCTGGTCGCCGGGAGGAGGAGCTGGATTTTCAAGAGGGTCAGAGCCCTTGATCCCGTAGATCAAGGGCTCTGACCCTCTTGAAAATCCTGACCAACACCTGGCACCCAGCCACAAGCACGCCCACCCGACCACGCTCCCAGTTACTCCCCCGTCAGCTCCGTGAGCATGGCGGTGAATCTCCCCGTATCGCCGCCGAGCGCCGAAAAGAATTCCTGATCCGCTCGCTCGACGAGATGGATGAGCTGCCGTGCGAGGCGGCGACCGGCCGCCGTCGGACGCAGCGCGTACGCGCGGGAGTCGGACGGATGATCCGCGCGACGCACGAGCTTCTTTCGCTCGAGCGTACGGAGCACCTGCGAGGTCGTCATGGCGTCGATGCGCGCGTGGCGCGCGAGCATGATCTGCGTCACCGGCTCATGCTGCTCCGCGAGCGCGGTGACGCTCGCGAGGAGCATCACCTGCAGGTGCGAGAGCCCGGCGTCACGCAGCGCTCGGCGCTGTCCACGCTGCCAGCGGTTGACGGCTTGCCAGAGGAGCACGCCGGGACTTGCGGCAGGCGACGAAAATTGCGGCGGGAGGCGTTTGGGCATGGCTTCGCAGCTCCAGCAAAGTGAAATGCGCGCTTATCATAAGTATACATAGTATACGCGCGAGCGAGAAAATCGACAAAAAGTCATTGCGCGACAAAATCGCGGTTCTTATCATTCGCGTCGTCGCAACGTGGCCGACGTGGCATCTGTCTTGCCCGACCAGCGCACGGCGATGCGCGATCCACGCGACGACGTTCGCGAGCACATACCGCCCAGCGTCGTCACGTCACTCGAGCCGCCAAACGCGCAGCAGACGAAAGCGCACGATCGCAGGTCGCTGGTTTTTTCGCCGCAGTTTCGGAGTGTGAATGCCGCGAATCGGATTCGCCTACAATCAGAAGCCCGAGTCGCCCGCGATCGCTCGTCCCGAGGACGAGACGCCACGCGGCGACGACGAGCCTCCCAGTAATCGCCGGGACGCCCTCGCGTCCCGGAACTCCGATGCACCGGCGTCGACCGAGCTCGCGCACTCGGTCACCGTCGGGGGACACTTCGCCGCCCCCGCTCATCCCATCGCCGCCGACGATGAGTTCGCCGAGTGGGACAGCGCCGACACGATCGACGCCGTCGCGAACGCCCTCGCCGCTCTCGGCGACGTGATCCGCCTCGAGGCAAGCGCGGACTTCCCACAGACCCTCCGCGACGCGTGCCCCGACATCGTCTTCAACATCGCCGAGGGACTGCACGGCGTGAATCGCGAGGCGCACGTCCCCGCGATCTGCGAGTTCTACGGCATCCCGTACTCGGCGAGCGACCCGTTCACGTTGTCACTGTGCCTGGATAAGGCGCGCGCGAAGGAGGTGCTCGCGTTTCACGGGGTGCCTACCGCCGCGTTCAGCGTGGTGCGCGATCGGCGGGAGACGGGGAGCGGGAGGCGGGAAGCGAACGGCACCCGCCGTTCTTACTTCCCGTCTCCCGCTCCCCGCTTCCCGGTTTTTGTTAAGCCGGCTTACGAAGGATCGTCCAAGGGAATAACGGAAGCGAACTACTGCGAGAATCAGCAGCAGCTCGACACGCAGGTCGAGTATCTCCTCGAGCGCTACAAGCAGCCGGTAATCATCGAGGAGTACCTCCCCGGTGCTGAGTTCACCTGTGCAGTGCTCGGCAACGGCGATGACGCACGCGTGCTTCCCATCGTCGGCATGAACTTCGAAGCGCTCCCCGACGGCGCGCTTCCCGTTTATGGCTTCGAGGCGAAGTGGATCTGGGATCGCCCCGAGAAGCCACTCGAGATCTTCGAATGTCCCGCGCGGATCACTGAGGAGTTGCAGAGTGCGATCGAACACGTCGTGCTCCGCGCCTACCGCGTGCTTGGCTGTCGCGACTGGTCGCGGATCGACGTCCGACTGGATGCGGCGGGCAGGCCCAACGTGGTCGAGGTCAATCCCCTTCCCGGGATTCTCCCCAACCCCGCGGACAATTCCTGCTTTCCGAAAGCGGCGCGTGCCGCCGGCATGAGCTACGACGAGCTCATTCAGGCATGTCTGCTTCACGCCGCGGAACGGCAGGGCATCGAGCTGGGCGTCGCCGCAGGCGCCCCAGCGTGGCGATGAGCCGAACGCACCGATCGACGCGTTCGGCAACACTCGAAATCTCGGACCGGAGTTCCTGATGAAAGTCGTCGTGCTCTTCGATGGCATCTCGGCGCTTGGCAAGTCGCCCGACCTCGCCATCCTCGAGACGGTCGAGGCAGTCGAGGCGGTGCTCGTGGGCGATGGGCACGAGCCGGTGCGCATCCCCGTGAATCCGGACGCGCGCTGGGTCGAGCGCGTCCGCCGAGCCAAACCCGATCTCGCCTTCAATCTCTGCGAAGGCATCGACGGCGTCGCCTCGCTCGAGTCGTCCGTAATCTCGACGCTCGAGCTGCTCGGGATTCCGTGCACCGGCAGCGGCAGCTGGACGACGTCCGTCTGCCTCCGGAAGCACGTGGTCAACACGATGCTCGACGCAGCGCGACTCCCGGTGCCGCGCTTCGCGGTGGCGCGCGCGGGTGATCCGCTGCCAGCGGTCGGGTTCCCAGCCATCTGCAAGCCGGCGGCGGAGGATGCCTCGCTTGGCGTCGAGCAGCGGTCCGTCGTGAAGTCCGCCCGCGCACTGCAGGTGCGCGTGAGCGAGATGCACGAGGAGTGGGACGACGTGCTCGTCCAGCGCTTCATTGCTGGGCGCGAAGTGAACGTCGGCATCCTCGGCGATCAGGTGCTCCCGATCGCCGAGATCGATTTCTCGGCGATGCCGGACGCGTACTGGCGGATCGTATCGTATCGCTCGAAGTGGCAGACCGGCAGCGACGAAGACGTCGGCTCCGTCCCGCGGTGCCCCGCGAACCTGCCCGACGAGCTCGTGGCTGAGCTCCGACAGATCGCGCTCGCTGCGTGGCGCGTGGTCGGCGGACGTGGCTACGGCCGCGTCGATCTGCGAATCGATGACGCCATGCGTCCCTGGATTCTCGAGGTGAACGCGAATCCGGACTTTGCACCGACGGCGGGCCTCGCTCGGATGGCGCGCACGGCGGGCATCGATTACGCGTCGATGGTGCGACTCGTCTGCGACCAGGCGTTCTCGAAGAAAGCCGACTCGTCCGACGAGCGGTGGGCGCGCAAGCAGCGGTTATCCGGCGTCGAGGCGGTCGGTTGAATACAGCCCCACGTATCGTGACGTCGTCGCTTGCGATGGATCACCGTGGCCGCATTGCGGAGATTCTCGGGAGCACCGGGAATTTCCGCGAGGAAGAGGTCGACGTCGCCCTCGAGCTGTTCGATGCGTCGTTCGCTGGCGAGGACGAAGAGTACGTGTTCGTCGGCGCGTTTCGTCGAGAAGCGGTAGATGGGAAGAGGGAAACGGGAGCGGGTGGCAGCGAACCGCGAGCAGCATCTCTTCCCTCTTCCCGTCTCCCGCTTCCCGACTTGATCGGCTTCGCCTGCTTCGGCCCGACCCCCAGCACCGATCGCACGTTCGATCTCTACTGGATCGCCGTCGATCGCGCTGCGCAGGGAACGGGGTGTGGTACCGTGCTGCTCTCAGAGGTAGAACGAAGACTGGAAGCGCTGCACGCTCGGATGTTGGTCGTTGAAACATCGTCCCGATCCGATTACACCGCGACGCGAGGGTTCTACCTCCGGCGCGGCTACGTCGAGGCGGCTCGCGTTCGCGAGTTCTACGCACCCGAAGACGATCGGATCATCCTCACCAAACGGTTGGCAGGTAGCCCTCGACAGGGCTGGGGAGCGGTTGCATGAGCGAGTGGCAGAAGATCCTGAAGGACGACGCCGTCGCCACGCTGGACAAGCTGGCGGAGAAATTCGGGCACGACGTCATCGACGTCGAGGCGTTGCGTCCGGCGTTCGAGAATTTCCAGATGCGCATCACGCCGGCGGCGCTCGATCAGATCAAGAGCGTCGGCGACCCGATGTGGAACCAGTACATTCCCACGGTCCAGGAGCTCGACATCGTCGACGGCGTCATCGACTCGCTCGATGAGGACGCCGACTCCCCGGTGCCGAACATCACGCACCGTTATCCGGACCGCGTGCTGTTCCTTGTGAGCCCGGTCTGCGCGAGCTACTGCCGCTTCTGCACGCGGCGCCGGAAGGTCGGTGATCCCGAGAAGATTCCGCTGAACCAGTACGAGTCGGCGTTCGAATACATCCGGCAGCATCCGGAAGTCCGCGACGTCATCCTGTCGGGTGGCGACCCGATGATGCTGAGCGATCGGCGCCTCGAATACCTCTTCCAGAACCTTCGCGCGATCCCCCACGTCGAGATCATCCGCATCGGGAGCCGCATCACGTCGCACCTTCCGGAGCGCATCACGCCGGAGTTCTGCGAGATGGTGCAGAAATACCACCCGGTGTTCATGAACACGCATTTCAATCATCCCGACGAGCTGACGCCTCGTGTGCGCCAGGCGCTCGACATGCTCTCGAAGGCCGGCATCCCGCTCGGCTGCCAGACCGTGCTCCTTCGCGGCGTGAACGACGACTCGAAAGTGATGATGAAGCTCATGCACGAGCTCCTCAAAGCACGCGTGCGCCCCTACTACATATACATGGCGGATCAGGTGGCCGGCGGGGAGCACTTCCGCACCACCGTCCAGAAGGGGCTCGAGATCGTGAAGGCGCTGCGCGGCTGGACGTCCGGCCTCGCCGTGCCGCACTTCGTGATCGACGCGCCGGGGGGCGGCGGCAAGGTCCCGCTGCTGCCGGAATACGTCGAGGAGATTACCGAAGACTCCGTCACGTTCCGCAACTACGCGGGCGAGCGATACGTGTACAAGCAGCCGAAGCAGAACGGCGGCTGCGGCGGTGAGCCGGTGGAGGTGCCGGACATCGTGTCCATCGCGGCCGGAGGGTCGGGCTCGCGCAAGACGAAGGAACGCTCGACGAAGAACGGGAAGGTTCCACGACGCCGTCGCTCGGCGACGGGGTGAGTCGTCACGCTTTTTTGCGACCAATCAAGGCCGCCGAGATGATCTCGGCGGCCTTGATTCTTTCGGTGGCGCGTCGGCTTGCGCCACTGTGGCCCTCGTCGTACGGTCAGGGCGGTCGAGCGGGGACGTTCCGCTCCTCGTTGATGACGACGTCGTTTTCCCGCACACCGCGCTCGGCGGCACGCCAGGAGAGTGAGCATGAGTGATCTGTTTCGTCAGCGACAGGGGAATACCATGCGGAGAGCGGTCCGGTCGTTGCGACGTGGTGGATGGTTGGCGCCAACTCGTCTGATCGCCGCGGTCGCGGCGGTGGTATTGGTCGCGACTGCGTGCTCGTCTTCCGGCGCACCGGCGCCGCGCGGCGGTGGTCGCTCGGCACCGAATCTGATCACGGAGGATGAGATCGCGAAGGCCAGCGTCCAGAACGCACTCGAGGCGGTCCAGAAGCTTCGCCCGGCGATGCTGAAGCGGCCTACCGTGGCATCCGCCAACGCGCAGTCGAAGGGCGAGCTAGTCATCTACGTCGACAACACGCGCTTCGGTTCCGGGGCGGTCGAGAACCTGCGCCAGATCCCGGCATCCACGATCGCCGCGGTGCGCTACTTCAGCGCGTCGGAGTCGCAGATGAAGTGGGGCTCCAACCATCCTGGTGGGGTCATCGAGGTGCTGACAAAGCGGTAGACGCGTCTCCGAGGGACTCTGCACCGCGGATGGTGCGCTGGCTGTGCGCCCGACACCTACCTTTCTGACGCTCGGGCGTGACCTCCGTCGGCGCCGCACCGTCCTCCTCATCGCCACTCCAGTATTCATGCACCGTCTTGCACCACGCTGGCGCCGGCCGCTGACGTCGCGCGCCGGTCTCGCAGTCCACGTCGCGCGCGGCGCAAGTGTCGCGGCCCGATCACTCGGCGTTTTGGCGCTGGGCGTCGGGCTGATCATCGCGGCAGCCTGCAATGACGACGACCCGGTTGCCCCCGCTGGCGGATCTGACGCGTCGGTGGAAGTCATTCCGGCACGAGTCACGCTCGAGCCTGGCGGCACGCTCACCGTGCAGCTCATCGCCAGAAAGGAGGACGGCACAGCGATCGACGGACTCACGGCAAAGTGGGCGAGCTCGAACGCAGCGGCCGCCACGGTCTCGTCGTCCGGCGTCGTCACCGCGGCAGCCACCGGCAGCACCGTCATCACGGGCTCCATCGGCAACCAGAAAGCGGTCTCCAACGTCACGGTGTCGGTCGCGAAGAAGCCCGCGACCACGTGGGGCGTCGACCTCCAGGGACTGACCGAGGTCAGCCTGCTCGCCGTGTGGGCCGCGAGTCCCACGTCGGTGTTTGCCGGCGGCCAGGACGGCGTCATCATGCGATGGACAGGCGCCGACTGGCGCGCGATGACGACGCCGACGCGAGAGACGATCGTAGGTCTTTGGGGCACGAGCGAGACGAACGTGTTCGCTGTCGGCTCGAACGGCGTGATCCTGCACTACGACGGCACCGCATGGACTCCGATGCAGAGCGGCACGACGGCCACGCTGCTCGAGGTGTGGGGGTTGGACGAAACCCACGTGTACGCCACCGGCGCTACCGGCGCGATGCTGCGCTTCGACGGCACGCAATGGTCGGCGATGACGAACGCGAACGGCCCAACGGAGATCTGGGGCATCTGGGGATGGTCGCCAACGAGCCTGATCGCCGTTGGACAGAACGGCGTCATCTTGCGCTCGGACGGGAGCTCGTGGACGCCGGTGTCGAGCGGCGTCGGCAGTGCGCTGTTCGGCGTGTGGGGCAGCGCGCCTAACGACATCTATGCCGTCGGCACCGATGGCACGCTCCTGCACTATGACGGCACGGCCTGGCAGCCGGTCGTCACACCCACGCGGAAGCACCTATTCGGGATCTGGGGCAGCGCGCGCGACGATGTCTACGCTGTCGGCAATACCGGCGAGATCATTCACTTCGACGGAATCAGCTGGACGCGGATTGCCGACTCGCCATCGCGTCAGAATCTCCGCGCGGTCTGGGGCGTGGGCGGCCAGCTGTTCGTCGCCGGATGGTCGGGCACGGTCGCCCGTGGCGGATCCGGAGCGTGGAGCACGCTCGTCACCGCGCCAACCCTGTTCGCCACGTGGACCGCGAATCAGGGACCCACGTACGCCGTGGGTCTCGGTGGCCTCGTGCTGCGCCGCGATGGAGCCGCGTGGACGCCGGTGGCCGTTCCGCCGTCGAACGACCTGTATGGCGTCAGCGGCAGCAGCGCATCGAACGTCTACGCCGTCGGCGACACGGGCACCATCCTGCGCTACGACGGCGCGCGATGGTCGACGCTGCAGAGCCCGCGGCAGCTCCTGCTTCGTTCGGCGTGGACGGCCGACGCCGACCTCACGTTCATCGTGGGCGCGGAAGGTACCATTCTCGCCGCCATTGACGAGCAGGTGGCCCCGATGACGAGCGGCACAACACGGTTTCTGCGCAGCGTCTGGGGTCTGAGTTCCACAGACGTCTACGCGGTGGGTGACACCGGCACCGTGCTCCACTTCGACGGGTCGCGGTGGATGTCACAGCAGAGCGGCACGCAGGCGCTGCTCCGGGCCGTATGGGCCGCCGCGCCTAACGATGTCTTCGCCGTCGGTGAAGGCGGGACCGCGCTGCGCTACGACGGCGTGCGCTGGTACCCGCTGCCCAGTCCGACAACGAAGGCCCTGCGCGCCGTGTGGGGCACCGGTCCGACGGACGTCTACGCCGCCGGCGAGGACGGCGTGCTGTTCCGCTACAACGGCAGCGCGTGGACGCCGCTCGACTCACACACGACGCAGATTCTGCTCGGTCTGAGTGGCACGGCAGGGTCTCGGCTGTTCGCCGTCGGCGCCATGTCGACGATCATCACGTCGACGCCCTGAGCCTGGAGAATCAAAGGGGTCAGAGTCATTTGAATTGCAGGCGGCCGGCACAAACCGGCCACCTGGAATTTCAAGGGAATTTCTGCCCCCCTCGATTCTCGCTACACCTCGGCGAGCTCGCCTTCCTTCGCCTTCGCCGACTCCTCAACGACCCGCTGCGCCGCTTCGGACGGCATCTGCTCGTAGCCGTGGACGCGCCGCGTGAACGTGCCACGGCCGTGCGTCATCGAGTGCAGGTCGGTCGCGTAGAGATGCATCTCCGCCTGCGGGACTACCGCCCGCACGCGCGTTCCCGTTCCGTCACCGGCGGACTCCGTCCCCAGGATGCTGCCACGACGGCTCGAGATGTCGCCCATCACGTCGCCCAGATAGTGATCCGGCGTCGTGATCTCGATCTCGTCCAGCGGTTCCAGCAGCACCGGCCGACATTTCGGCGCGACCGTCTTGAACCCCTGGATCCCCGCCATCTTGAACGACATTTCGTTCGAGTCCACCGAGTGGTACGATCCGTCGAACAGCTCGACGGCGAAATCCACCATCGGGTAGCCTGCGAGCACGCCGCGAGCTGACGCCTCCTGGATGCCCTTGTCGACGGCGGGAATGAACTTGCTCGGGATCGACCCGCCGACGATCTCGTCGATGAATTCGTACCCTTTGCCGCGGGGCGTCGGCCGCATGCGAATCCAGCAGTCGCCAAACTGCCCGCGTCCGCCGGACTGTTTCTTGTGGCGGCCCTGCCCTTCCGCCTTCGCAGTGATCGTCTCGCGGTAGGCGATCTTCGGCCGCGCGAGCTCCGCGCCCACACCGAATTTTCGTTTGAGCTTCGACATCGCGACTTCGAGATGGCGCTCGCCCATGCCGCTGATGACGGTCTCGTGCGTCTCCGGCACATAACGAGTCTCGAACGTTGGGTCCTCGTCATGCAGCCGATGGATGCCCTGCTGGAGCTTTTCCTCGTCATGCCGCGCCGTCGCCTTCACCGCAAAGGTCACGATCGGCTCCGGGAAGTGGATCTGCGGCAGACGAACCGGGTGCTCCCGCGTGGACAGCGTGTCGTTCGTGTGCGTGTTGCGCAGCTTCGCGACGCAGCCGATGTCGCCCGGATGGAGCAGCGGGACCTCGATGCGGTCCTTGCCCTGCGGGACACTGAGATGGCCCATCTTCTCGATCCCGTCTCGCGTGGCGTTGTAAACCTCCTGCCCGTTCGCCACGGTCCCCGAGAAGATCCGGAAATACGACACGTCGCCGATGTGCGGCTCGGACGTGGTCTTGAACACGTGCGCCGTGAACGTCGCCGTGTCCTCGGCATGAATCTCGACCGTCTTGTCGCCCTCGGCGCCCTTGAACGCGTGGATCTCCTCCATGTCATACGACGACGGCATCAGCTGCACGATCTCCGTCAGCAGGGCGTTGATCCCGTACGTCTTATCCGACGACACGACGAAGAGCGGAAACAGGTCGCCGCGCTTCATCGCCTCCTTCATCCCGTGAATGGCCTCGTCGCGTCCGATCTCCACACCCTCGAGATAGCGCTCGAGCAACGCGTCATCGGTCGCCGAGATGGCTTCGATGAGCTCCTGGTAATAGCGGTCGTACGTCGACTGCGCGTCGGCCGGGATGTCCACCTCATCGTACTCGCCCGACTTCGTTCCTGACTTGTAGATGTAGGCGCACTTCGCGAACAGGTTCATGATCCCGCGGAACTCCGGACCGTTGCCGATCGGCACCTCGACGGGGATGACCTTTGACGTCAGGCGCTGTTTGATCTGCTGGTAGATCTGGTCGAAGTTCGCGTTTTCCTTGTCCATCATCGACACGACGAACAGCACCGGGTCGGCGCGGTTCACGGCTTCGCGGAACATCTTCTCGGTTCCGACCTCGACGCCGGCGGTGGCGCTCACGACGCACAGCGCACCGTCAGCCGCCGTGAGCCCGGCGAGCGCGTCGCCCTGGAAATCGAGATACCCGGGCGTGTCGATCAAGTTGATCTTCGTGTCCATCCATTCGGCAAACGCGCAGCCGAGGTTGATCGAGAAGCCGCGATCGATCTCTTCCGCGGTGTGGTCCGTGAGCGCGGTTCCATCCTTGACGGAGCCGTGGCGTTTGCTGGCGCCAGAAACGAACGCGAGCGCGTCGACCAGGGTGGTCTTCCCGCTCGCTCCATGACCAACGACGGCCACGTTCCGGATGTCTGCGCTGCGATACTCCCGCATTGCTTGTATCCTCGACTGCTCGGGTGAAACTCAGGCGACACTCAAGTGAGTAAACCCATGCGCGGGGCTTCGCGGAGCCACGTGCGGAGAACTTCATCGCCGGCGTCGATCATGGCGAAGCTCACGGGAACGGCGATCGCGCGGGCCGTTTGGCGTGAGTCGCTGATGCAGGTGAATACGACGGCGGCATCGACGGTGCCCGTGGCGTGCGATGCGTTCCACAACCGCCCCGCATCGTCCGCGAAGACGCGAGCGCCGCCCGGTGCGGGGCGGCGGGACTGCTGGGTGGAGCGCTCTTGCATGGTTCTGGCCGGTGTTGTTTTTCAGGATTTCGCTCGTGGCCCGTATTTCGTCAAGGGGACATGAGCCCGCGAAATCGGGGCCAGACTCAGGAGTTGGAAATTGGGTCCAGGATCAGACTCGAATTTCGTCCTCCGCACGGTGTGAAACAGCGTCAACCGCCGAGAACCAAAAAACAGAGGCCGCCGGGCTGTGCCCGGCGGCCTCTTCAACACTCTGACAGGATTAGATCGTTCGCTCAGTCTCCATCGGTGTCGAACGTGATGCCATCCGCTTCGCGAAACGTCTCGAGCAGCGTGTCCACCTGCAGCGCCCCGGGCGCGGAAACCGCGAGCATGGGGGAGAAAGAGAAGCTGATCGCGCGGCGTGCGCCTTCAGGCCAATCGGGCATCGTGAGCCCGGCAACCAGGCGCCGAATCGTTTGTCCGCACTCGCCGAGCAGCTGCCGCGCCGTGTCGACGAGCGTCTCGAGCGGGATGTCGAGATCGCGGGTTAACAGCTGGCCTGTGCTCATGTCCCGCCAGGCCGCATCACCGACTGCGCCACGCTCCGGCCATACCCCGAGATGGCGAATCGTGTCCGAACGCTCGTCCGGCAACCGCCGTGATTCCACTGCGGCTGCGAGCGCCAATGCCAACGACTCCGGACTCGGCACCCCGTACAGGGTGACCACATCGCGCGGCGGCCGCTCGGAGTTCAGCGGCGCCGGCACCGAGTTTACGTGCGCCAGCACTGTCGAGTGTTCGGGGTTCTCCTCGAGCATTACGAGGACATCCATCACCCCTCCCTGTGAATGAAGCTGCGCGGCGATCAACCCGAGACAGGTCTCTGATTAGACGAGACGAGTTCCAGAGTTCGGAGCGTCGATCCTGCCCTCACGGCTTCATGAGGCAGACCCCGCGCGCGCTCCTCCCGACACATACTGAGCGTATGTCCGAGAGGTTCCCACGGATTCCGCGTGTTCCAGCTTTTTACTCGACGCGGACGTTAGGGCGGGCAAGTCGCATACCTGCCACCAGGCTGAGCGCCAACAGCACACAGATGAAGACGCGCTGTGCTGTACCAAACACTGTCGTGTCGCTCAACACGAGAATGGAGGGGACAACGTACGCGGCGATCACCCAGGCCATCGTCGCGAACAGCAGGGCAGCCATGAAGAGTCGCAGCCCTCGTAGCGGCGCAGCGACAATAGTGAAGCACACGCCCAACACGATGATAGCGACACTCACGAGCGCGATGCCGATGACGGTCGTCACACTTCCTCGAAACAGCGGGATACCGAGTCGTTCCAGCAGCGCATGACCCACCGTTGCGAAAGGCCGCAGCGCGAGCCCGTGTCGGAGCCCGAGGCCGACAACCGCGCCGATGGTCGCCGCGGCAGCGACGACTCCTACGCGGACCCCCTCGCGCAATCGTGAGGGAGGCGCCGGCATGTTCGGAGTCGCCGGAGTCACCGGAGTCGCCGGAGTCGTCTGTGGTGTCGTGCTCGTCGCTGTGCTTCCGTTCATCGCGGGAAAGGAAATCGAGGCAGCCGGACCGCTCAAGGGGATGCGTCGGCAACGCACACCCGGGCCGAGTGCCAGCTCAATGCACGGTTAGCCCTTAGCCGTCTTGCTGGCGCGCCAGCTAACCGTAATGTTCCTCGCATGGCAACTACCGAAGGACCAATATCCGAAGGACCAGCATCGACCGTGCTCGTCGTGGAGGACCGGCGGGAGGTTCTCGATGTGCTCCAGCGCACACTGTCAGACAACGGCTATTCGGTGATCACCGCCGATGACGGAGACAGTGGCCTGCAGATGGCGCTCGACCATCAGCCGGACCTCGTCATCCTCGACATCGGCCTGCCGAAACGGAGTGGCCTCCATGTCGCCCGGGAGCTGCGGAATCGCGCCTTCACGGCACCGGTCCTCATGCTCACGGCCCGCGACACCGTAACCGACAAGGTCACGGGCCTCGACGCCGGCGCGGATGACTACCTCGCCAAGCCGTTCGACTACGACGAGCTGCTGGCGCGCGTGAAGGCGCTCCTGCGGCGCGCATCGATCCGGGCGGGCGAGACCATGATGCGCGTGGGCGATCTGTCGATCGACCCGATCTCGCGCGAGGTCACGCGCGCGGGCCGCAAGCTCGCCCTGACGCAGAAGGAATACGCCCTGCTGGAGTATCTCATGCGGCACGCCGGAATCCCGGTGACGCGCGAGCAGATCTCCGAACAGGTGTGGAAGCAGCCGTTCGACCCGACGACGAACATCGTCGACGTCTACATCAACTACCTGCGGAAGAAGCTGGAGACCGACGGCGGAACGCCGCTCGTGCACACGGTCAGAGGCGTCGGGTACGTTCTCCGGGAAACGCCCACGCCGGATTCGTAAACGGCAGCTGGGAGCTGGGTGAGTTGGTCGCTGGGGGAGGAGCTGGGTGCCAGCTCCTCCCCCAGCCACAAGCACCCCACGCCCAGCGACCTGCTACTGTTTGTTCGCGGAGGTGTCAGCCGCGACGAGCCATTGGGGCATGTCTCTGAACGCCACCGGGTCCACGTCCTTTCCGTGGACGTACATCCCGAAGTGGAGATGCGGCCCCGTCGCCAGTCCCGTCGCGCCAACGCGGCCGATGCGCTGACCGGCGCGGATGATGTCGCCCTTCGAGACAATGACCGTGTCCAGGTGGAAGTAGGCGGACACTGCACCCTGCCCGTGGTCTACGAGTACTGTGCGACCCGACAGCACATACTCGCCGACATCGGCCACGATACCCGCCGCGGGCGCCACAACCGGAGTGCTCTGTTTCGCGGCGACGTCGATCCCGGCATGTCGCCACGACGGTGCGCCGGTCAGTGGGGCATCGCTCGTGTCGGCCGCGAACGTGCCTCGCGTTTTCGTCTGCGAGCTCAACGCGATCGATCGCGTCGAGTCAGACGCACGGTAGTAGTAGCGCTCCACACCGTAGCCGTCGCTGCGCGTTCCCGGCACGGGTTCGCGCCAACGACCAGTCCAACGCTGGTCCGGCGACTCGGCCGACGCGATCCCACGCAGCGCCCGTGCATCGCGCGCGATCTCCCGTGTGCTCGTCGCGCGTCGGTAGAGACTGTCCGTGAGGAACACCAGCTCGCGGCCGAAGTCTCGGTCCGCGATTGTGATCTGTCTCACAATGCGGCCGTTCGGCCGCTCCATCGTGAGCGTGAACGTTCCGGCGTCTTCGTCGGCCGACAGGGGTATCGTGACGAGCACGCCGTCGTTTCTTCGATAACACGGGATCGGCGCGCTCTTCCAGCTGCAGCGGGGCGTTGGCGTCCCGATTCCCTCGGCCAGGGCGAACACGACACCACCGCGGCGCGGCTCGGGGGGATAGATGCGCACCGCTCCAGTGTCGTCGACGATACCGGCTCTGAGGCTGTCGGCAGGCGTCACCGGAGCCGAAAGCGCCGAGTCCGTAGCGAGGGATCCACGCGCACTTTCGGGAACAGCGGCAGGCGCGGTCGTGGTATCCTGTTTGGTGGTGGCGGCCTTGTTGTCCCTGCTGTCCACAACCTCACAGGCGAAGAGAGACGCGAGCACGAGTGTCGTCAGCGCCGTCCCGGAAGATCGGCAAACGAGCGACCGATGTGGCCCGGACTCCACCGCGTGGCGGAAGTCAAACTTGCGTGTCCTTCGATGCAGCGGATTCATGGGAAGTCCCTCGCTCAGCGTACCAGGCTCGCGCAGCGATCTCGTGCGCCATGCCGAAACGGGCAAGGACAAGGCCAGATGCGTCCCGCGGCGCGGGGCGCGGTGGCTTAACAGCGATGCAGGCGCGCCGTCTACCAAATCGAACACCGACCCCTCGCCTCTCATGCGCACCCGCCTCGTCACCCTCGCTCTCGCCGGAACCTGCACGCTGGCCGTCTACGTCACGGCGAGCAGCGCCAGCGAGGCGGGCCTCGACAACGACCGCGCGCGCATCTCGCTCGGCGCCCGGGAGCTCGATGAGCATCAGCAGGTGTCCCACGCACTGAGCCGCCTCACGTTCGGCGCGCGTCCCGGCGATGTCGAGCGCGTTCAGGCCATGGGCGTCGACCGATGGATCGATCGACAGCTCCAACCGGAGCGGATCGACGACGCGGCGACGGACCAGTTCCTGTCGCGTTATGAGACGCTCGCCCTGAGCTCGGCGGAGCTGTACCGCCAGTATCCTCCTGCCGCTCTGCTGCGCAACATCGCTCGTCGCGACTCGATGCGGCGCTCGGGACAGATGACGCTCGCAGATACCGTGGAGCTGCTGCAGCAGGCGCGGCGCTCGAACCAGTTCGTGGCGGAGCTCACGTCGTCGCGCGTCGCGCGCGCGGTCATGAGCGAGCGACAGCTGCAGGAGGTGATGGTCGATTTCTGGGAGAATCATTTCACGGTCTTCGCGGGCAAGGGCCAGACGCGGTGGTATCTGACGTCCTACGACCGTGACGTCATCCGGCCTAACGCGCTCGGGAACTTCCGCACGCTGCTCGGCGCAGTGGCGAAGAGCCCGGCGATGCTGTTCTACCTGGACAACGCGCAGAGCGTCGCCGACAGTGGGCGCGCGACGCTGCGTTCGCAGCGTCGCGGCGGGAACCGGGAACGGGGAAATGGGAACCGACGGCGACTGGACGGCGCTCGGCCTGGCCGACCCGGCATACGCCTCGGCAGACCGCCAGTTAGCAGCGATGGAGCGTCTGTTCCCCGTTCCCAGTCCCCCGTTCCCACTGCGAGCGCCGCGCAAGCGGCGCAACGTCGCCCTCGCGGTTTGAACGAGAATTACGCTCGCGAGCTCATGGAGCTGCACACGCTCGGCGTCGACGGCGGCTACACGCAGAAGGACGTGATCGAAGTTGCACGGGCGCTGACCGGGTGGAGCATCAGACCGCCGCGACAGCTCCTCCAGCTCGCGTCGGACCCGCGCGTGCAGCGGCTCGCGGAGCGAATGCCGGACAACGGCGCCGCAGGCGAATTCGTCTTCCGCCCCGAGACGCACGACGCGGAGGCGAAGGTCATCCTCGGACACAAGCTGAAAGCGGGGCGCGGCGTCGAGGACGGCGACGATGTGCTCGACATCCTCGCGCGCCATCCGGCCACCGCCCGATACATCGCCCGGAAGCTCGCGGTGCGCTTCGTGAGCGATTCCCCGCCTCCGGCGCTCGTCGACCGCGCCGCCGCGGCCTTCACACGCACGAACGGCGACATTCGCGAGGTCGTGCGCACGATCGTGACGTCGCCGGAATTCTTCTCACGTGCCGCGTTCCGCTCGAAGGTGAAATCACCCTTCGAGGTCGTCGTGAGCACGCTGCGGGCACTCGACGCCGCCCCGGACGCGACACCGCGGACGGCGCAGCTCGTGGCCCGGCTCGGCCAGCCGATCTTCGGACACCAGGCGCCTAACGGGTGGCCGGAGACCGCCGAACCGTGGATGAATACCGGTGCGATTCTGAACCGCATCAACTTCGGGATGGCCGCCGCGGCCAACCGTGTGCCGGGTGTGTCGCTCGACCGCTGGCCGGACGCGCCCAGGCTGCGCGCCGTCCCACGCGCCAAGCAGGTCGAGGGTGTCGTCGCGTCGCTGCTGGGCGGCCACGTGTCGCCACAGACGCGCGAGATCCTCACCACGGGTGTGCACCCCATGGTCGCGCAGGCAAAGGATTCGTCGGCGTCGATGATCGTGGCGGCCGACTCGACAATCGATGCCGACCCCACGATGGCGCCGGACGCGCCGCCGGTGCGCCGTCGCCAGCGGTTGGCGACTCAGGGCTTCTCGAACCTCCCCGAGCTGACCGGTCTCGCGCAGGTGGTCGGGCTCGCGTTAGGCTCACCGGAGTTTCAACGGCGGTAGCGTCGTCCCCGCGCGCCGCATGATGGCGCGTCCCTTTTTCTCGCAGGTCTCGTCATGCAACGTCGTGCATTCGTGAAATCCGGAGCGCTCGCGCTCGTTACCATGGGATTGAGCCCGCGGTTTCTGCGCCGCACGGCGTTCGGAATGGAGCTGCCGGGCGGCGCGAAGGGGCGCACGCTGATCTGTCTTTTCCAGCGCGGTGCGGCCGACGCCCTGAACGTCGTGGTCCCGCACGGCGAGTCGTCGTACTACACGCTCCGTCCGCGCATCGCGATCCCGCGGCCGAGCGTGGGACTCGGCGGCGGGCAGGGTGCGGTTGACCTCGATGGCTTCTTCGGTCTGCATCCATCGCTGCAGCCGCTCAAGCCGCTGTGGGACCGCGGCCTCCTCGCCCCCATTCACGCCGTCGGCAGCCCGAGCACGACGCGCTCCCACTTCGACGCGCAGGACTACATGGAGTCCGGTACGCCGGACGTGAAGTCCACGCCGGACGGGTGGCTGAACCGGTATCTCGCTACCAAGGGCACATGCGAGGAGTGCGCGCCACGCACCGACGCCAAGCCGTCGCCCTTCCGCGCCGTCGCCATGACCGACCAAACCCCGCGCATCCTCGAGGGTGACGCGCCTGCCGTCGCGATGACGAGCCTCGATGCGTTCGCCGTGCGGGCCGGTGGCACGTCCGCCGAACAGATCGAAGCCCTGTACCGCACCGGCACGAGCGACGTGGTGCATGCGTCGGGATCCGAGATGTTTGACGCCGTGAAGATGCTGCGCAGCGCGAACCCGCAGCGATACCAGCCGGAGCACGGCGCCCAGTATCCCCGGTCGCAGTTCGGCCAGCGGCTCCGCGAGATCGCGCAGCTCATCAAGGCGAACGTCGGGATGGAGATCGCGTTCGCGGACGTCGGCGGCTGGGACACGCACGTGAACCAGGGCGGCGCGACGGGGCAACTCGCGAACCGGCTGGGCGATTTCGCGCAGTCCATCGCCGCGCTCGTCACGGATCTGGGCGACCGGATGGAGAACGTCGTGATCCTGACGATGAGCGAGTTCGGTCGGATGGCGCGCGAGAACGGCACCGGAGGTACCGACCATGGCCACGCGGGCGCCATGTTCGCGATCGGCGGCGCCATCAAGGGTGGCAAGGTGCACGGCAAGTGGCCGGGCCTCGCTCGGGAACAGCTCTACGAGGGCCGTGACCTCGCGCTCACAACGGACTTCCGGGCCGTGTTCGGCGAGATCGCGAGCCAGCACCTCGGCGCTGCCAAGCTCGACACGGTGTTCCCCGGATATGCCGCGAACAGCACGCTCGGGCTCATATAGCTACCAGCTGGCAGCTGGGTGGATTTCAAGAGGGTCAGAGCCCTTGAAACTTGAAATCCGGACCCTCTTGAAATCAGCAGCCCACACCCAGCTCGCAGCCCGTAGTCAAAACTTGAATATCTTTTTAAGGGCCTCGCCGAGCTTGGATCCCAGGCCGACGACGAACGGTTCGGCCTCCGGCAGCTCATAGTGCTCGTCGCAGATTTCCGTCGGCTCCGTGCCCGGCTTGAACCACTCACGCTGCGTAAGCGGGCACCAGTCGCCGGCCAGCATGCCGGTTTCCGCGTCGATCAGGCGCGGGACCATTCCCGCCGGGGGCTGCCACTCCGTATCGGCCGAGCGGTCTCGCCAGCCCTGCTGGTAGAACTCGGCCCACGCCGGCGCCGCCAGGCGACCCCCGTTCGCGTCGCCGCTGATGCTGTGCGGCGTATCGTATCCGAACCAGAAGCCCGCTACCAGCGACTTCGTGTAACCCACGAACCACACGTCCGCGCCGTTGTTCGTCGTGCCGGTCTTCCCCGCGACCGACTGCGTGACGCCGGACGCTCGGATGGCCGTCCCGGTTCCGCGATCGACGACCGAACGCATCATCGACGTCATCTGGTAGGCATCGCGCGGGTCCATGACGGCGACGGGAGTTGCGCCCTCCTGCGACCACAGCACACTGCCGTCGGCCCGCTCGATGCGCCTAACGAGCCGCGGACGTACGCGCAGACCGCCGTTCGCGAACGGGGCGTACGCGGTCACCAGCTCGATCGGCGTGACCTCCAGCGCGCCCAGCGCAATCGCCGGAAGCGGTGACAGCGGGCTCGTGATGCCGTTGCGGTGGGCGGCTTCGATGACGCGCTGCTCGCCGACGGCGCGGCTGATGCGCACCGCCGCCGCGTTCGATGACTTCATGAGTGCCCGCCGCACCGTGACGCGGCCCATGTACTCCCCGCCGTAGTTCGCGGGGGTCCAGATGCGTCCGTCCTGCTCGACTTCCACCGGCTCGTCATCGACGAGCGACGCGGGCGTGAAGCCCGCGGCGAGTGCTGCCGCGTACACGAACGGCTTGAACGCGGAACCCGGCTGGCGACGCGCCAGGAACGCGCGGTTGAAGCTGCCGCGCTCGTATTGCCGGCCGCCGACGAGCGCACGGATGTCCCCGTTGCGCGGGTCGATGGCGACCATCGCGCCTTCGATGGTGCCGCCGTTCCGGCCGGACCAGTACCGCGCTTCCTGTTGAATCGCCGCCGCGCGTCGGCGCACGGCCTTGTCCGCCGCGCGCTGCGCGGCGAGGTCCAGCGTCGTGTACACGACGTAGTCCGTCACCGCCTCGGGCTCCTTTCGCGCACGCACCGCCGAGTCGACGAACGCGCGCACAGCGTCCAGGGCATAAGAGTCGTCGGCCTGCGGTGGTCGCCATTCCTTCTCGGCGATGCGCATCGGCTCGGCACGTGCCGCCACGACGCCGATGTCGTCGAGGTAGCCTTCGCGCTTCATGAGACCGAGTACGAGGTCGCGCCGCGCACGCGCGCGCTTCGCACTGTTGCGCGGCGTGTACACGGACGGCCCCTTCGGCAGTGCAGCGAGCACGGCGCCTTCGGCAATCGTCACGTCCTCGATGCTCTTGCCGAACAGGTCGCGGCTCGCCGCCTCGACGCCAAACACCCCGTTGCCGAGATAAATGACGTTGAGATAGAGCGCGAGGATCTGATCCTTCGTCAGGCTCGTCTCGATCAGGCGCGAGAGACGCAGTTCCATCAGCTTCCGTCGCAGCGTGCGCGAGCCGACGAAGTGCTGGGCGATGAACGTGTTCCGCGCGACCTGCATCGTGATGGTGCTGAAGCCCTCGCGAACCCCGAACGCGCCGACGTTGCGCAGACCGGCGCGGACGAAGCCACGCCAATCGAGCCCGTTATGGTCGTAGAAGCGCCGGTCCTCCGTGGCGAGAAACGCTTCGCGGACGTGCCGGGGCACTTTCTCGATGGGGACGTTGACGCGACGGATGACGGTGAGCCGCCCCATGAGCCGGCCCTGACGGTCTACGATCTTTCCGCCTTCCGGTGGCCGAAATGCGCGAATCTCGTTGCGCGTGGGGCAGCCGTTGAAGCCACACGTGCCCAACCACACATCGAGGGTGCCGACGCCGACGATCGAGAGCGCGAGCGCCGTGAGCCACGGCCACTGCGCGCGGAACCAGCGTCGAGCGGGAATCTGAGGATCGCGTCGCACGCGATGTCGCAGCACGCGCCAGCGATCCTGAAAGAACGACTTTATGGACAAAGGCTTGAGCCGAGTAGCGTAAGTCATATGACACCCCCGGCATTCTGCAATGTTTCGACCCGGAGGCCACGCGTCCTGTCATATCACATCGAGTATTTCGGTGTACCATGACAGGGCGTCGAGACGATCCCAACGGCGGTGCAGCCCGCTGTTGCGCTCGATTAGTGTTGTCGTCCTTCGATCGACTCCCCGCCTCGGTTTTCTTCCATTCCACAGGTTCGATGTCCCCGCGGTTCGCTCTGTTCGGGTATCTCGCCGCGTCGGTCACGGCCGGCGCCATCGCATGCTCCCCAACCGACTCGCGCACCCGCCGGGCTGTCGGTGGCGATATCGTTTCCGGTGCCGCTCGTGCACCGCAGTCCGCGCCGAACGAGCTCGGTCGGATTCCGGTGTTCGAGTACCACCTCATCACCGAGAAGAACGCCGTCTACGAGCGAACGCGCGACGGGCTGCGCCGCGACCTCGAGACGATGTATCAGCGCGGCTACCGGCCCGTGTCCATCGGGGAGATGATCGATAGGCGGATCGATCTTCCCGCGGGGCAGTCGCCGCTCGTGCTCGTGTTCGACGACGCGTCTCCGTCGCAGTTCCGGTACATCGAGAAGAACGGCGAATTGGAGATCGATCCGAGCTCGGCCGTGGGTATTCTCACGGCCTTCAACAAGGCCCACCCCGATTGGCGGAATCGCGCGGTCTTTTGCATGCTGCCGGCGGCTCAGGCGGGCCGCTCCTTCTTCGGTGACAAGAACATCGAAGGGCAGAAGACCGAGTGGCGGTACAAGAAGGTGAAGTTTCTCGCGGATCAGGGATTCGAGCTCTGCAATCACACGCTCTACCACGCCCGCCTCGATCGCGCCGGTCCAAAGGTCGAGGAGTATATCGCGCGCGGTCAGATGGCGATCGATTCCGCCGTACCGGGCTACAAGGTACGCACGTTCGCGCTTCCGCTCGGCATGTGGCCGCCGAACCGTGAGCTGGCGAGGCGCGGCTCGTGGCGCGACGCGAAGGGTCGCACCGTGACCTACTCGTACGACGCGGTGCTCCAGGTAGCCGGAGGTCCGGCCCGCAGCCCGTTCGATCCGCAATTCAACCCGTTGTCGATCCCGCGGGTGCAGGTGATCGGCGACTCGGCCGTGACGCGGACCCTGACCGGTCTCGAAAAGCATGGCCTGCGTTACATCTCGGATGGTGATCCGAAGACGGTGGCCAGGCCGGTGACGACGGCATCGAAAAACTAGGGAGACGGGAAGCGGGAGAGGGGAGACGGGGAGAACCCCCGGGAGGCATCTCGATGCGAGAAGAGCCTCCCGGGGGTTCTTACGTCTCCCGTCTCCCGTCTCCCTCCCCTCTCCCCTCTCCCGCGGCCCTACAGTTTCCACCCACGCAACGCCGTCAGCGCGCCCTCGAGCGCGGTCCGCTGTGCGTCGCTCTGCGCGGTGGAGCGCAGTTGCTCGTAGGTCTCGATCGCGAGATCGAGCGCGTCCATGTCGTGCTCTGCGCCGGCGAGGGAGGCCGCGTTGTCCGCGAGGGCCGCGCGCGCGAGGTCGTCGTCCGGAAAGCGGGCGATCACCTGCTTCCAGCGGGCGACGCGTTGTCGCGGGTCCGATTCGGACAGCGCCCACAGGTGCCACGCACCGCGATTCGTGCCGTCGGCCGCGATCGCGCGACTGGCGAGGTCGCCGACTATGTCCGGCCCCCGACCCGTGAGCCAGTACGAGTTGGCGAGGATCACGAGCGCACGGGCGTTCGACGGCTGGTCCGCGACCACCTGCTCGTACACTGGAATGGCGACTTCCGGGATCTCCCGGTACGGCTCTACCGCCGCGATGAGCGCGTCGGGCATTGCCGAATCGGCGATCTCCTTCAATCGCACCCGCAGGTGCATCGGGTTACCGTGGACCTGATATTCGTCCACGGCCGCGGCAACTTCGGCGCGCGGGTCTGACGTCGGCGAACGCATGCGCGAAACGTAGCGCACCGCCATCTTTACCGGGACGACCAGCGCGACTCGCACACGAGAGATGACCCAACACATGCATGGCTCGTTGACGCTCGGGTGCATCGCGGATCAGTCCTCCGCTGCGGCGACGCTCAACGAAGCGCTCGCAGCGCTGTTTCCGACCGCGACGATCATCAGCGTCGACACGGACGCCGAGCAGTTCGCTCCGGACGGCGTGGACTGCGCCGTGGTCGACGCGAAGGTGAACGGCATGGACGGCGTGGATGTGCTTCGAGGTCTCCGGGCACGCGGCTTTGCTGGCGCGGCGGTTCTCATCGTGGATCGGTCGAAGCCACCCGGAGCGGGCGATGACGCGAGCGCAGCCCGGTTGGGCGCGCGCCGCTGTTCCCTCGACGGGGGCATCCTGACTCCCCTCGCCGTCGCTGTGGCGGACGCTCTCCTCGTTGACGGGGACGCCGAGCAGGCCACCGGCGCGACCCTGGCCGCGGTGAAGGCGCTCCGGCAGACTCAACGGCTCATGGCCGCGGGCGAGCTCGCCATGCGCCTCCAGCACTCGCTCAACAACCCCCTCGCGGCCCTGCTGGCAGAAGCCCAACTGTTGGAGCTCGAACCGTTACCGCCGGATCATCGACAATCGGTTGAGCGGATCATTGAGCTGTGCCGGCGGGTAGTAAATGTCGTGCGCGCCCTCGACGGCGTCGCCCGAGCGTAACGCAGGTCACCATCTGGCACTGCCACCGGTTCTTGCGCGAAACGCTTCAAGCTGCGATACTCGTAGCAGATGCTGGCGCGGCAATATGGCGCGATCGGCAACCGGCGGGTGCATTCGGATGGTCCCGAAGGGCTTGGGGCTTGCGTCCATGCAGTCGCGCGCAGAGAAGGAAAGGTCGCCTGACCGCGTGTGTAGTCCGCGCTCGTCGGTGACAGCAGCGCTCGTGCGAGGCTCGCACGACGATCCCGTCTCAAGGCAGCAGTCCGAACCGCACCCCACGCGCATCATTCGTGGCCCTCAAGGGCTCACGTGCCGTTACGTGCGACCGCTTCACTCACAGGAGCACCGCGAGTAGCCCGGCAGACACCGGAGCAACCGCGAGCAAAAACCCCATAACGAACATCGTTGCATGACCGAACGTCGACGCCCTCATCGTCGCGGCCGTGGGCCGCGCTCGTACGGCCCTAAGCCCGCCGAAAACGCTGGCGAGCCGAACCCGTACCTCGACGGGGCCCCCGAGGCGCCTCCCGATGACGGCGACATGACCGAGACCCCTCCTCGTTCCAAGGCATCCATTGCCATCGAGGACGTCCCGACCGCCCCTCCTCCGGCACCCGTCGGCGAGACCCCGACGGAGCCTCGTGAGCCGCGTGAGCCACGCGAACCGCGCGAGCCACGTGACCAGGAGCAGGCGCCATCGCGAGAGTTTCGCGAGCACCAGCCGCGATCTCGGGAACCCCGAGAGCCCCGGGAGCCTCGCGAACACCGGCACCACCCGCGGGACCAGCGCGACCAGCGTGGCGACAACGGCGGGCGGCCGCAGAATCAGCAGTTCAACAACGGCAACGGCCGACGCAACCGTCGCAATCGGGGCCGCGGTCGTCAGCGCGACCATCAGCAGCCGCAGCAGCCGCCGACGCCGGTCGTGGCCGACGCCGAGACGCTGGGCTGGTTCGACCCATCCCGCGACGGCGGATTCATTCGCCGCGCGGCCAACAGCTACCTCGCCGAATCGGGTGACGCCTACGTCGGGCCGCACCTCGTGCGACAGTACGGGCTGCGCCGGGGCGACACCATCGTCGCGAGCACCGGCCGCGACCACCGCGGTCGAAGCGCGGTCGTCGAGCTGCTCAAGATCAACGACCAGGATCCGGCGCTGGCGACGCGCCGGCCGGACTTTGGCTCGCTCACCGCGACGTACCCGGAGCGCAAACTCTTTCTCGAGACCGGACGGCCGGCCAAGGTCGGTCCCGAGGTGACCCGCCGTGCGATCGACCTCATCGCCCCAGTCGGCTATGGGCAGCGCGCACTCATCGTCGCGCCGGCGCGCGCCGGCAAGACGATGCTCCTCCATGCCATTACGGAAGGCATTGCGATCAACCACCCGAACGCGACGCTGCTCATTCTGCTCGTCGACGAGCGCCCGGAGGAGGTCAGCGAAGCCATCTCGTGGGGCGTCGGCGAAGTCATCGCGTCGAGCTTCGACCAGCCGGCCGAGCGACACGTCGAGGTCACGGAGATGGTGCTCGAGCATGCACGCCGTCTCGTCGAGATGGGCAAGGACGTCGTGATCGTTCTGGACTCGCTCACTCGCATGGCCCGCGCGCACAACACGGCCGAGCGTGGCTCGGGCCGCACGCTATCCGGTGGTCTCGATTCGTCCGCGATGGCCAAGCCCAAGGCGTTCTTCGGATCGGCGCGCTCCGTCGCGGCAAAGGATGGCGGCGGCTCGCTGACGATCATCTCGACGGCGCTCGTCGAGACGGGCTCGCGCATGGACGACGTGATCTTTGAGGAATTCAAGGGCACCGGCAACAGCGAGATCAAGCTCGACCGGTCGCTGTCCGAGAAGCGCATCTTCCCGGCGTTCGACATTGCGACGAGCGGCACACGTCGCGAGGAGAAGCTCTACAAGCCGGAGCAGCTCGACGCGGTATACACGCTCCGCCGAGGGCTGCAGCAGATGCCGCCGCAGGCGGCGATGGAGTGGATGATCAAGCGTATCGCCAACACGGTTAATAACGATGCGCTGCTAGCCGGGCTCTGATTCCGAGCATCGGGAACGGCTGGGCGCCTGGTGCGCTTGCTGGGTGCCCGGTGAACGACGAACCCTCGGGGACGCTCACGTTGCGAGATGAGCTTCCCGAGGGTGTTTTCGTTTTTTCGGCTGTTGGCCGATGGCTGATGGCTGGTAGCCGCTTCTGAACGGCCCGGGCTTTGCTTCAGGACACAAAACATGCGTGTCCGCCGTTTCGCTACAGCACTCGGGGCGATCGCGCTGCTGACCGTCGGTCGCTCGACCACCGCACAAACCACGCGTGACGAAGACCAGACGGAGCGACCCGAAGTTCGGTCGCTGACGCTGAGCGGCGTTCGATCCGTCGACCGGGACGAGTTGACCCAGAGCATCGTGACCTCCGAGTCGCGCTGCCAGAACATGGTGCTCACGCCGTTCTGCCTCGTCACGCGCTCCGATCGCTTCTGGGACAAGAAGTACCTCGACAGAATCGAGCTCCGCCGCGACGTGCTTCGCATCCGCGTCTTCTATTGGAAGCGTGGCTTTCGCGACGCGCAGGTCGACACCGTCGTCGCGAACCGCGGAGACGGCGAGGTAGGGGTGACGTTCAAGATCGACGAGGGGCGCCCTACGCTGACGCGCGTGGTCCGCGTGAGGCAGACCGACACGGTTCTGTCCGACGCGGAAGTGTCGCGCGTCGTGGAGCTCGAGGCCGGCAAGGCGTTCAACCTCATCGCGCTGGACTCGACAGTCGCGCGGATGCGCGGCGTGCTGCAGGACAGGGGCTACGCCGATGCCCGTGTCGACACGTCGACGTCCGTCGACACCGCAGCGCACGTGGCCGACGCGATCATCACCGTGAACCCGCGCGCGCTCACGTTCGTCGGCGAGATTCTCATCGACGGCAACAAGGACGTGTCGGACCGCACGATCCGGAACTCCCTCAGCTTCAAGACCGGCGACCTGTTCAAGCGACGTGAGCTGAGTGCCAGCCAGCGTCGGCTCTACGAGTCGGGGCTGTTTCAGCGCGCGTCCATCGCCGCGCGGCGGTTCCGCGACTCGACCGCCGTGGAGGCACGGATGCGCGACAGCATCCGAGAGGCGCCGACGGACCGCGCGCGCGACAGCCTGCGAGCCGTCTTCTCGGCCCGGCGCCCGCCGGACAGCATGCGGACCATCGATGTCAGCGTCAACGAGGCACCGCAGCGCGTCGTCCGGGTCACCGGAGGGTTCAACACCTTCGACTTCGTCCAGGCCAACGGGCGATTCACGCACTACAACTTCTTCGGCGGCGCCCGCCAGCTCGACGTGGTCGCGACGTTAGGCAACCTGTTCGCCGAGAGCCTCAACGGGGCGCAGATCGCCGGCATCGGCTTCCAGGACGTGACCGCCGACGTCGTCGGCGAGGCCGAAGAGTTCCTGAAGCCGACCTATCTGGCGAGCATCGACTTCAAGCAACCGTGGCTGTGGTCGCCGAGAAACGCCGGCGGCGTTGGCGTGTTCGCGCATCGGCGGCAGGCGCCGGGGGTGTTCGTCGAGCGCGGCGAAGGCGCGAACGTGTCGTTCACGCGCGAGGTCGCAGACCGCGTCCCGGTGAGCCTGTCGTACCGCTTCGAGCTGACGGGCGTCGTCGCTGGTGACGTGTACTTCTGCGTCAACTATGGCGTGTGCGACCCGCAGACCATCGCGGCGCTCCGCGAACGACAACGCCTTGCGCCCCTGTCGCTCACCGCCAACGTGAACCGGCAGAACGATCCGATGGCGCCGAGCCGAGGGTACGTCGCGCAGGCGCGCTTCGACCATGCGTCGGCGTATACGGGCTCGGGCTACCGGTACAACAGCGCGTATCTCGAGGGCGCGGCGTACCGCCCGGTGCGAAATCGATCGGTGCTCGCCGCGCGTGCGCGCGTCGGGTTCGTCCGCGCGCTGGCGAGCACGAACCTCGCGACGGGTGCGGGCGAGGACCTCAGCGGCGACATCCTGCATCCGCGTACGCGCTTGTACGCGGGCGGTTCACGGTCGGTTCGTGGCGTCGGCGAGAACCAGCTTGGTCCCCGCGTCCTCACGATACCGCCGAGCAAGCTCGAGGTCATCTGCCCCGAGCTGACGGGCAACGCGGTTGCGACCTGTGACCTCTCGCGCACGGACACGGCCGGCGCCGTGCTCGCGGACCGTGACTTCACCCCGCGCCCGTTAGGCGGGCGGGCACTCATCGAAGGCGGCGTCGAGCTGCGCTTCCCGGTGTGGCGCAACCTGTACGGCGCCACGTTCGTCGACGGCGCATTTCTTGGACAGGGTTCGCTCGAGGAAGCAACGTCGGGCGCCGGTGCACTCACGCCGGGCGTCGGACTCCGGTACCGGTCGGCCGTCGGCCCGATCCGCATCGATCTCGGACTGAACCCATCGAAGTCCGAGGACCTGCCGGTGATCACGCAGGTCGAGGGAAGCGACGGGCAGCTCCGCATCGTACAGCTCGAGGATCAATGGACGTACAACCCGACGCGAGGCGCGAAGGGGATCACGGGCATCTTCCGCCGCCTCACGTTGCATCTCTCCATCGGTGAGGCATACTGACGTGGCGCGACGCTTGGTCATAGCCGGTGTCGTTGTCCTGGTGCTGCTCGTTTCGGTCACGCTCGCCGGGCTGCTGGTGGTGTCGAACACCGACTACGGGCGCGAGCGGGTTCGGCGGTTCGCCGAGTCGGCCTTTCAGGGCGCGGCCAAGCATGGTGTCGTCAAGCTCGGGCGCGTGAGCGGGAATCTGCTCGAAGGATTCACGATCGCGGATGTCTCGATCCGCGATTCCGCCGGAGCGCCGTTCCTCGTGGCAGACACGGTCAGTCTGAACTACGGGCTGCGCGCCCTCGTGCTCAAGCACCTCGAGCTCACCGATGTGCGACTCGTGCGCCCGCTGGTCGTGCTCGACAAACCGCCCGGTGACGGTGCGCTGTGGAACTACAAGGCGATCTTCAAGAGCGACACCCCGAAGGCCCTGCGCGATACCACCAAGGCGCGCTTCGGCGACTGGATCGTACTGCGCGATGTGACTGTCCTCGATGGCCGGATGATAATCCGCTCGCCGTGGAAGCCGAGCAGCAAGTACACGGGCGCGTTGCGGGACAGCGCGATCGCCGACGCGGTGGCGGGCAAGGAACGCGTGGTCGTCGAACGCCGCGGCGACGCCTACCAGAAGATCATCGAGTTCCGGAGCTTCAACGGCGAGATCCCGTATCTGCGGCTCGCGCACCCTGACACCAAGGTCCGCCGGCTCGATATCGCCAAGCTGTCGGTCACCGCCCTGCCCTTCCATCCGCCCGCGGCGGTGGTCAACAACTTCATTGGCGCGCTCGAGTTCACGAGCGACTCGATCTGGTTCAAGAACACGCACGTCTGGATGCCGGGCTCGAAGGCCGCGGGCGACGGGCGCTACGTGTATGACACGAACGAGTTCGACCTCGTTCTGCGCGGGCAGCCGGTGTCGCTCGCGGATGTCCGATTCGTCATGCCGCAGGTGCCTGCGCGCGGAGAGGGCACGCTCGACTTTCGTCTTCGCTGGCGGGGAGACACCGCGACGTACGTCGCGCGGAATGCCGATATTCGCATCGACTCCACGCGCGCGGGTGGCGACTTCGCCATCTCGCTCCTCGGCGACAGTCTGTGGTTCCACGACACGAACATGCGGTTCTCGCTGGTCGACACGCATCTCATCGAGCAGCTGTTCCCCGCCGTGCACGTGCCTCGTCATGGCACGCTCACCGGCAATGCGAAGCTCGACGGGTCGCCGGGCCTCATGCGGGTGGACGGTGACGTCGCGTTCGACGACGCGCGCTACGGTCGCAGTCGCGTCATCGCCGTCGGCGGAATCGGCACGACCGGCAGTGGTGTGCGCTTCCGTGATCTCGATGTCACGCTCGATCCCGCGCAGGTCGGGATGGCTCGGGTCTTCGCGCCGTCGCTCCCGATCGCTGGCACGCTGCGCGGGTCCGCACGAGTCAACGGCGAGTCGGACGGGCAGATGGTCGTGCGCGCCGATCTCACGCATAACGACGCCGGCATCCGCTCACGCATCGCGGGCACCACGACCATGCGGCTCGGCGGTCGGCGGTGGCTCGACGTCGACGTCCGGCTGCTGCCGCTGGCGCTGGCCGAGGTGGGAAAGTTCGCCCCGGCCGCCGGGCTCACGGGCACGGCGGCCGGCCCCGTGCGCCTAACGGGCGAGCTCGGCAACCTCCGTCTGGACTCCCGGCTGGTGCTCGCCGATGGAGGCCGGCTCGATGCGCACGGAACGCTCGATCTCGCGAGCGCCGAGAAGGGCTACGATCTCACGACGCAGCTGCGCGTGTTCAACGCGAAGAGCGTCGTGGGGCGCGCGCCGGCCACGTCACTCACTGCGACCGCGTTCGCGCGGGGGCGCGGATTCAAGCCGGCCACGATGCGAGCGTCGCTCGGCGCGACGCTCGCGACCTCGACGATCGACACCGTCGCCATCGATTCGGCGCTCGTGCGCGCGGCGATCGCGAACGGTGTCGTACAGGTCGACACGGCGAGCGTCAGCGGCCCACATACCGTCGTGTCGCTCGCCGGCAACTTCGGTCTGGCCGCGGGAAAAACGGGCGAGCTTCGCTACCACGCCGCCGTCGACTCGCTCGGCGCGTTGAACCGGTTTTTCCCCGCGGCGGACACCGGGGTCGTGCCGCCTCGGCCGCGCGGCTACGCCCGCACGGTAGCGCAGGCGCGAGCCGATTCTGCTCGCGTCGCGCGCGAGACGGAGATCGCGCGGCTCGCGACCGGCGCCGCTCAACCGAAGCTCGGGCCGCTGCCTCCGCCGCCGGCACCGATACGACGTGATTCGACCGCCGGCACCGTCATGGCTGCGGGCGTGATTCGTGGAGGTCTCGAGAACTTCGATCTGCGCGGTCGTGCCGGCGCCGAGAACGTGGTATTCCGCGGCAGCACACTGCGTCGAGCGCAGCTCGAGTACGCGTGGCTGCGGGCGAGAACCCCGGGGTCGGCGATCGCGGTCGGCGCGTCGCTCGACTCGGTGAGAGCGGCTGGATTCGCGATGGACAGCATTGAGCTGCGCTCGTCGTACCATGCGTCGGCCGGCGACGTGGCATTCGTCATCTACCAGACAACGGGCGAGGAGTACAGCGCGGGCGGTGACTTCGCGCTGCACAAGGATCACAACGAGATCCACGTGCGCGACCTCGCGCTTCGATTCGACAGCACGCGATGGGTTGCGGCGCATCCGGCGGCCGTTCGCTGGGGCACCGGCGGCGTCGTGGTCGACCGGCTGGAGCTTCGGAACGGGAAGGACGGTCGCGTGTTCGTCGACGGCAACATTCCGCCCGAGGGCGCCGGCGGACTCGATATCGTGATCGAGAACTTTCAGGCGGCCGATCTCGCGGCGCTGACGCAGACCGATCTCGACTTCCGCGGACTGATCAGCACGACCGCGCGCATCGAGGGGACCACACGCGCGCCCCGATTCCGCGCCGCGCTAGGTCTCGCGAACGCCACGTATGCCGGCGCGGCCGTGCCGGACCTCCGCACGACGGCAACCTACGCCGCCCCCGCGCTCAAGGTGCACCTCGAGGCGGCGGACAGCGGCCGTCGCGTCGCGGTCGCCGACGGCACGATCCCGCTGAACCTCGGCTCGGCTGCCGGCGGCCCGCTGCTGCCGGACGCGCCGCTGACGGTCGACGTGCAGTCCGAGGGCATCCCGCTCGCGCTCGTCTCGCGGTTCACGGATGCCGTCGAAGACGTCGGCGGTCGCGCCTACGGCGTCGTACAGGTACGCGGCACGACGCGCCATCCGAAGACAGTCGGCGCACTGGCGCTGCAGAACGGGACGGTCCGTCTGATGGCGACGGGCATGCGCCTGACGGGAGTGAATGGCTCGATCCGTCTCCTCACCGACACGGTCGTCATCGACTCGATCGTCGGACGCGCGGGTGGACGCGTGGCAGCGCGCGGCGGAATCGGCATCCGGACGCTGAGTGAGCCTTCGTTCGACCTTCGCCTCGACGCGGAAAACGCCCGACTGCTGGACAACGACAAGGGGACGGTGCGCGCGGACGTCGGCGTGACGGTCGCGGGGCCGTTCAATCGCACGGTCGTGACCGGGCGAGTCGGCGTGCGCAGCGGCGTCATCATCATCCCGGAGTCGGACAACAAGAAAGTCATCAGCTCCCGCGACCCCGCACTGTACGCGGTCGTCGACACCGGAAGCACCGATGAATCCGAGGCGGGGCTCGAGGCGCCGTCGCCGCTCATGGCGAATCTGCGTATGGACGTGCGCGTCGGCATCGACCGCGATACCTGGGTGCGGACGAGCGACGCGAACGTCGAGATCTTCACGCCGCCCGATCGCGACCTCGAGATCCAGATGGATCGGCGCCGCCAGGCGCTCGTGCTGGAGGGTGAGGTCCAGACTGACCGTGGCGAGTACGAGTTCCTGAGCAAGCGGTTCCAGATCCGCCGCGGGTCCGCGGTATTCGTGGGAACCCGTGAGCCCGACCCCAACCTGCAGATCACCGCCGAGTACGCGGTGCAGCTGGCTGCGAGCCAGGCGATCAACCTCCGCGTGCAGATCGGCGGCACGTTGTCGGCGCCGAGGATCTCTCTCGACAGCGACGCACAGCCACCGCTCTCGCAGTCGGACCTGCTGAGCTACCTCGCGTTCGGCAAGACGTCGGGCTCGCTATTGCAGTTCGAGGGCTCGTCGCTGGCCAGCGGCAGCGGGTCGAACAACCTCGCCAGCGCGGGGGCACAAGTTGCGACACAACAGTTGGCGGCAGTGGCCCTGGGTGTGTTCGTGGACGAGTTCGAAGGGCAGGCCGCGCGTACGCTCGGCGCCGCCTATGTGAACGTGACTCCGGCGGACCTGTACACGGAGCTCGCGCAGAGTGGCGAGGTCTCCGGGTTTCTGAAGGGGACGGAGATCGAGGTCGGCAAGTACACGGACCCGAACACGTTCGTCGCCCTGCAGGCTCGCCTGAGCGCGTTCGCGAGCAATCCGAACGATCGCGCGGTCCCGGGCATTCGGGTCGTTCGGCGATTGGGCAAGGGTTTCTCGGTCGACGCGAGCTACACGCCGCGTTATGTACCCCAGCCGTCGACACTGGAGCCAATCCAGCCCAGGAGCACGGGCATCTTTGGAACCTTCCTGACGAAAGAGTGGAGGTTCTGAACAGGCTCAGCGAAACCATCGTGCGATGGGCGTTGTCTCACCGTCACCTACAGCATGATCTTGACTGGGAGATAGCGATGCGCCGCCAACTGACCACGTTCGTCCTGCTCGCAAGTGCCGCGACTCCGTTGTTCGCACAATCGCGCGACGCACAGCGATGGCTGGACGACTGTCGCAGCGGGCGGTGGGGGGGCGATCGCGAGCATTTCTGCGACGTACGGGAGCAGTCCATTGCTGCGCGGTCACGGCTGCGCGTCGACGGGCGTGAGAACGGCGGGATCGAGGTCATCGGCGAAGACCGGAACGACATTCGCGTGATCTCGAAGATCCAGGCGCAGGCGGGGTCGCAGAACGACGCGAAGGAGCTCGCGTCCGGAATCCGCATCGACATCGGCGATGAGATCCGCGCCGACGGACCGTCCACGCGGTGGCGATCGTCGTGGTCGGTGAGCTACGAGATCCACGTGCCGCGCAAGATCAGCCTCGACCTCAGCGCGAACAACGGCGGCATCTCCATCGAGAACGTCGACGGACGCATGGAGTTCGAGACGACGAACGGCGGCGTGTCGCTGACCGGCGTGTCGGGGGATGTGCGCGGATCGACGTCCAACGGCGGCCTCGACGTCGTCCTGACGGGTGACCGCTGGATTGGCGAGGGGCTCGACGTGCGCACCACGAACGGCGGGATCGAGCTGGCGATTCCCGCGAACTACTCGGCGCGGCTCGAAACGGGCACCGTGAATGGCGGCATGGAGATCGGGTTCCCCATCACCGTGCAAGGTCGCCTCGACCGGCGCCTGACGACACAGCTCGGCAACGGTGGCCCCACGGTCCGCGTGACGACGACGAACGGCGGCGTGTCCATTCGGCGCCGGTAAGGTGCCCGGCGCCGGTCCAGCGTCAGGCGTTCACGGAACGGCGCCGGCGCTGCCGCTGCGCCGCGGATCGGCCCCGGCGGTGACGGTTCCCCTGCCTAACGAAATGGCCGCGCCGTACCCCATGCGCGGCTCGCCGGGGAGCGAAATGACGTTGAGCGTATAGCCCATCGCGCGAAGCCGCCGCATGGCCGCCGGCGAGAATCCGCCCTCGACGTCGATCACGAACTCGCGGCGCGCGCCTGCGCCACGTCCGGACGGGAGGAACCGCGGCAGCTCGAGCGCCTGCTGCGGGGTCAGACCGAAGTCCAGAACACCGACGAGCGTTTCGTAGACCGCCGACGTGATCCACGCGTTCCCTGCGGCGCCGACCGCAAGCACCGGACGCCGCGCCGCGCCGGTGCCGTGGAATACGATCGTCGGCGCGAGCGTGCTGCCGTGACGGGCGTACGGCAGCCGCGCTCCGTACTGCGACGGGTCCGTTCCGTACGACGTGAGCTTGTCGTTGTACAGGAAGCCCAGCCCGGGCGAGACGTAGAAGTTGCCGCCCCATGTGCCCAGCGTCTGCGTGACGGCGACGACGTTCCCGTCCCCGTCGGCGACGGTGAACGCCGTCGTGCCTGACGAGTGACAGGCCGCGACTTCGCGCGCGTGATCCCCCGCACCAGCGCACGAGCCGCGCTCCGTTTCGAGCGCGAGATCGGTGGCTTCCGCGGCATCGGTCGGGCTGCTGTCGGTCGTCGCTTTCTTCTCCGTCGCACACGAAAGCGTGTCGCCCCGGAAGATAGTCGGCACCAGTGCGCGAGCCGGGTCGAAGCAGCGCCACCGGACGCGAGCGGTGTCCTTGTTGACGAGCGGCTCCACCGTGACCGGCCACAGTCCGGGATCGGCAATGCGATTGCGCGTGCTCGGCGTGAGCTGCCAGGCCGCGATCATCGCGTGCGCCGTGGCGGCATCCTCGGTGTACACACGCGGCGTCTTCCACTGCTCGAGCAGGTTCAGCTGCGCGGCAAGGGTCGCCCCACCCGAAACCGGCGGGGCGCTCGAGTACAGGGTGTACCCGCGGAAGGTCGAGCTCACCGGCTCGCGATCCGCCGCGAAGTACCGCGACAGATCCGTGAGCCGCATCGCATTGCCCTTCCCTCGGAGGTCCGCGACCATGCGCCGCGCGACCTCGCCGCGATAGAAGCCATCCGCACCGCCCTTCGCGATCTGCTCGAGCGTCCAGGCGAGATCCGGGTTCTTGAGCGTATCACCGGCATGCAGCGGCGCACCGTTCCGGAAGAAGAGCGCGCGACTCGACTCGTATTTCGCGAAGTGCTCGCGCTCGATGGTGAGCGTCGTCGCCAGTCCCTCGCTGACGATGTACCCATCCTTCGCCGCACGAATCGCCGGTGCGATGAGGTCGGCCCACGTGACCTTCTTGCTGCCGAATTGCCGCCACGCCGAATGCATCCCGGCAACGGTGCCGGGCACGTTGGCGAGCACCGGCCCGTCAGGCGGATAGCGCCCGTCCGTCATCAGCGCCGCGTTCGAGAGCGTCGCTTCCTCGGGCACGCGCGACATGAACTCGATGAGCGCCGGCCGCTCGGCCGGCTTTGTCTGGATGAGCATCTGTCCGTAGCCGCCGATGCCGCTGGCGTCCGGCTCGACGACGCCTAACGCGAACGACACCGCCACGGCGGCGTCGACGACGTTCCCGCCCTTGCGGAGAATCTCCAGCCCGGCGGCGGTCGCGACCGGGTGCGCGCTCGACACCGCGGCCCGCCCAGTGGCCGCTTCGCGAAGCGGAGGACGCTCGCGCAGCATCGCGTAAATGACATCGTCGAGCGCCGAATCGCTCGCGGCCGCGAGGGCGCGGGGGCGGAAGCGGTCCCGCGCCTCCGTCCACTGCTGTCGCCGCGAGCCAGCCTCCGGGCCGGCGAAGTACAGCTCGGCGGATCGCGTCCAGACGCGGTCGAACGCTTCGGCATTGCGCTCCTGCCGAGTGCGCGTGGCGGCGACGCGTCGCTCGGCGATCCCCTCGTCGGGCGCGCTCGGGGCCGCAATGGTCCAGAGCCGCCCCGTCGCGTTGAGATCCTCGGAGACGTCCCGATCGGCGACGCGCGCCGGGTCGCCGTTGTAGCCCGGCGGATCCGCACCGAGCTCCGCCAGCACGATCGTCCGACCGTCGGGCGACCACGCGGGTGCCGCGTGGCGCGAGCTCACGAGATTGGCGTAGCGCCCGTCGATCGGCGTCACGAACACGCCGGGCCTGGCGCCGCCCGTCGTGAACGCAAGGCGGTCGCCGTTAGGCGACCACGCCGGCCGCTCCGCGTCCCGGTCGGCGACCACGACGCTGTCGGCAGCCCGGGTGGTGTCGGTGGATAGTGCGCGCACGCGCAGGCGGCGCCCGGTCTCGGTGACGGCGACATAGGCCACGCGCGCACCGTCGGGCGAGACCGCGGGCGATCGCTCGCCACCCTGGCCTCTCGTCAGGCGCTGCTCCGTCCCGTCACGGGCACGGACCCAGAGCCGGGCCGCCCCGCCTCGCCCGCGGACGAAGACGATCCGTCCGTCCACCGAGAGCGATGGCTCCGCGTCCGACTCCGGCGAGGTCGTCAGGCGCTCAGGCTGTGCGGTTGGTGCGGTTCCCTCAGTTCCATTTGCGCCGGGCACGGCGAGACGCCAGAGGTCGAATCCACCTGCTCGGTCCGACGAAAACACAATGCTCGCGCCATCGCGGGACCAGACGGGCTCGCGATCCCAGCCAGCGCCGCTCGTCAGTCGGCGCCACGCGCCACCAGCGGTCGTCTGGAGGTAGAGGTCACCATCGATCGAGACGACGAGGCGGCCATCCGGCGCGAATGCGGGATCGCGAACGCCACGAAGTGCCGTATCCGCCGTGGGCTGCTGAAGGGCGAGCAGGAGAAGCGCGAGGTACATCGGCGATCCGATTCGGGTGAGAGGCGTCCGGCGACGCCGCCCCGGAGGATGGCCGCTGGACCAGCGGTTTGTCGATGGCCCTGCCGCGGCTCAACGCCAGCGGATCGAAGCGTGCGACGCCGTAAGACAACCCATGATCACCTCGCCCAGCTCGGCGCGACCGTCGTCGCGACAGCCTGGTTGACCGCCGACGCGAACCGCTGCCATCCCGATGTCTGCTCGACGAACTGGCGACGACCTTCGTTCGTCAGGTGGTAGAACTTCGCTCGCCGGTTGTTCTCCGACGTGCCCCACTTGCCGCCGATCCAGCCCTTCCGGGTCATCCGGTACAGCGCCGGGTACAGCGAGCCTTCCTCGACGCGCAGGACGTCGTCTGTGACGCTCTCGATCCAGCTGGCGATGCCGTACCCGTGCATCGGACCCCACGAGAGCGTTTTCAGCACGAGCAGCTCGAGCGTTCCCTGGAGCAGTCCGGATTCCTTGGCGAACACGTGACATCTCCGTCGCGATGGGTGATACGGCGTTCTCCGTCTGAAGGCGCCGGCTTTCCTATGCCGGTCTAAGGAAGTAATGTCGCGCTTCCCTTAGACGCACAAGGGGAGGAATCGGTAGCAAACGCTGCTTACTGCTTGCTGGAGCTGGTTGCCGCAGGGTGAACTGCCTCGAGAGGCGACCGGCGCCCCGCTGTCATCCCGAGGAGCGACAGCGACGAGGGATCTCGCCTGCGGTGCTCGTAGCCGGCCCACGAGTGACGCCGGCTAAATCCCTCGTCGCTGTCGCTCCTCGGGATGACAACGCAACCAGCAGCGGCAAGAAATAAGCAGTAAGCGGTAAGCAGCGGCTTCCTGCCGCTCAGGTGACCGCGATCATCTCCTCGGTCGTATCGCCCAGGTCCGGCGACATGCTCACGTGGGCCACGCGCATCGCGTTCGCGCACCGGTGGACCGCCGCGGGCAGCTGCGTGGCCACTCGATGCTCGGTATCGAAGTAGACCCCGACGAACTCCGTCTGCGCGACCTCCTCGGCCGTCTCGCTGTCGTACATGCGATGCACGAAGCGAATGCTCGTCCGGCCGAGCGCCAGGAGCTCCGTGGTCACGTGCAGCAGCGACCCAGCGAGGACCTCCCGTTTGTACTGCGTGTGCTGGTCCACCGCGACCGCGCCACGCTGATTCCGCTTGAGAAACGATGGTGTGAGCCCCAGCTGCGCCAGAAACTGCCACGTCGCTTCATCGAAGCGGGCCGTGTAGAACTGCACGTTCATGTGCCCGACGTGGTCGATGGACGATGGGTACACGAAGCCGCGATATGTCTCGATGGGTGTGTACATCCGTTCCTCCCGTATGGGAGAACCATTGCGAGCTCACCCGGTGTGTGGTATCGCACCAGCGACCAGTTCGCGACTGACTCCTGGCCGGTCCATCCCCTGTCTCCGGTCAGGGGCTCAACGCAGCGCTGCGCTGTTATCCCGAGGAGCCGAAGGCGACGAGGGATCTTGCCGGCGTCACTCGTGGGCCGCTACGAGCGCCGCAGACGAGATCCCTCGTCGCTGTCGCTCCTCGGGATGACAGCTACTTCGTCGTCGACATCGGGATGGCAACCTCGCTCATGATCTGCGTCTGGCCGTTAGGCAGCGGCACCTCGCCGTACACCATGTAGGGAGACGTATCCAGGAGGTACCAGGTCGCGAGGAGCTTGCCGTCCGCCTGGCGACGCTCCTCGACCTTCCATGGAACGAGGTCAGCGCCTTCGACCTTGATTGGCGTTTTCCCGATCACCGAGAAGATGCGCATCTCGGACTTCGTCATGGCGGGGCCCCAGAACGGCGCGACGATCACCAACCCTTCCTTGAACCCGACCGCCGCCGGCAAGAGGTCCGATGCCGATGCGACGAACCCCGCGCGATCGAGCGTCACATCCACCGGCTGAATCGTCGAGTCGCCCGGCAGGCGCTTCGTTCCACGAACGCGCGTGCCGTTCAGCGTCAGCTGAATGACCGAGCCAAGGCTCGATGTGGAGTGGTACCCGTACGGCGCGAGCGTGACGGCATCATAGGTCTGACGGATTTCCCAATTCATGGTGCCGCCCGTCGGAGCCTGACGCGTTCCTGTTGTCACCCATCGCATCACCGGCCTCCCGCCGGAGTCACCCAGTGTGAGCTCGTTGGTCCACTCCGCGGTGATGGGACTATCGACGCCCCCGACACGCACGCGTACGCGGGCCGCGTGCGGCGCGTAGACGCGCCCGTTGACTTGCTTCGCGCCGACCTCGAGGCGGATCGTGTCGGCGGCCAGCGTAGTAGCGGCCAGCGTAGTAGCGGCCACGGCGGGGACGGGACACGACATGGTCAGCAACACGCACAACGATGTGATCATGGGTCGAGCTCCTCGTGAAACTGCTCAGTGCACGGACAATGACGTCCCTGCAAGCGAGCGTCGCGCGCCAGAAATCGCCAGAGCCATTACGGCTGCCGCCGAAGCATCCAGTTTCTCGATCGTGTCGAGCCTCCCGCCCCTCGTGCCCCTCGTGCCCGGCGCGACGCTGCGTCATCTTGCCTGAATCGTCCAACCCGATGTCTCTGCCGCATTCCCGCCATGCACACGTGACCGCGCCCGATCCAACGACGATCGTTCCCCATGCCCGCCGTGGGCGCAGCCGCGTCGGTGCGTTCGTCCGCAGCATCGCGACCGCAACGGTACTGGGCGCCACAGGGGCAAGCGCCGCCGGCGCGCAGACGCCGATCGCGATCACGGGCGTCACCGTCATCGACGGCCGGGATTCCACGCCGCGCCTCGACCAGACCGTCGTCGTGCTCGGCAATCGCATCGCGAGCGTCGAGCCTCGGGCTCGTGGGCGTATTCCCGCCGGGGCGCGCGTCATCGACGGCCGAGGGAAATTCCTGGTCCCGGGCTTGTGGGACATGCACGTGCACACCGCGATCGCCGGCGGGCGGCCGCTCCTGTCGCTTTACGTCGCGAACGGCGTCACCGGCGTTCGCGACATGGCCGGCGACTGGGACACGCTGAAGACGTGGCGCGGCGAGATAGCACGCGGTCGCCTCGTCGGCCCGCGCATCATCGCGTCGGGCCCGTATCTCGAGGGCGGCGACGTTCCCATCCCGCACCTCAATGCACGCAATGCGGTCGAGGCGCGGACGGGGGTCGACTCGCTCGTCGCCCTGGGCGTGGATTTCATCAAGGTGCACTCGCAGCTCAACGCCGAGTCATATTTCGCGATCGCGCGGCGGGCCCGGGAGCGCGGCATCGTGTTCGCCGGGCACGTCCCGCGTGTCGTCGGATCGGCGGCCGCGTCCGACTCGGGGCAGAAGAGCATCGAGCACCTGCTCGCCATCCCGGCCGATTGCACTCCCGCGGACTCGGCGGCGCTGCAGCCGAGGTTCACGGTGCAGGGCGCGTTAGGCCGCTGCTCGTCGGAGGACCTCGCGCCGCTGTACGCGAGGTTCGTCCGTAACGGCACGTACGTGACACCCACGTTCACGGCGCAGGTCGAGGTCGCGGTGTGGCCGACGCGGTCCGTCCCGGGGGATTCGCTCGCCCGATACCTGCCGAAAGTGGTGCGCGATTACGTCGCCGAGATCTTTCCGATGCCGGACAGCATTCCGCCGAATGCCGACTCGGTGGGACGCGCGATGCTCGAGAAGCGGCTGCGACAGGTCGCGACGATGCAACGCGCGGGAGTGCACATTCTCACCGGCACCGACGCTCCACTGCGCAACAGCCCGCCGGGCTTCGGGCTGCACGAGGAGATGACGCTGCTCGCCCGAGGCGGGATGTCGCCGTACGAGGTGCTGCGCGCAGCCACCATCGAGCCCGCGCGGTACTTCGGGATGCTGGACTCGGCTGGGACGGTCGGCGCCGGCAAGCTCGCGGACCTTGTGCTGCTCGACGCGAACCCGCTCGTCGAGATCGCGAACATCCGCCGCATCTCGGCGGTGATCGCGAACGGGAGACTGTTTGCCGGGCAGGATCGCGCGCGGCTGCTTCGCGCGGCGGCGGACGGCGCACCGTAGCCTTGCGTCAGCCGGACAGTTCGGATCGAGCGGGCTCGCTCCGGCGCATGCGACGTCCGAAGGGCGTCCTGCTGGACTACGGCGGTACGCTGCTCGAGGAAGTGGGATACGACTTGCGCGCCGGCACCGCGGCGCTCCTCGCTCACGCGACGCATCTGGCGGCCGGCGTGACGCTCGATGTCGTCGTTGATCGCGCAAAGCGCGTGTCGAGAGAGTTGGCGGCGCGGCGCGACCAGTTCGGCATCGAGACGCCGTGGCCGGCCTTGACGCGGCTCATCCACGACTACTTCGGTACGCGTTTCGGCGTCCCCATGGATGTCCTCGAGCTCGCGTTCTGGGATGCTTCCGTGGCGACGCGTCCCATGCCTGGCGCGCGCGCCGGGCTGGATGCGCTGCACGCGGGCGGCGTACCACTGGCTGTGCTCAGCAACTCGACGTTCGGCGCCCCAACGATTCACCATGACATCGCGAAGCACGGGCTCGCCGACCATCTGCAGTTCGTCATGGTGACGGCCGACTATGTGGTGCGCAAACCGAGCGCGCTGCTGTTCGAGACCGCGGCGGCGCGGCTGGGCGTAGCACCGCGCGATATCTGGTTCGTCGGCGATCGGCTGGACACGGATGTGGCAGGCGCGCGGGCGGCCGGTATGGTCGCAGTGTGGCTGCGGCCGCCTAACGCTGCTCCGTCGGATGCTCCGGACCTGACGGTCGACGACTGGGCGCAGCTGCAGCGCGTGTTCGAGGCGTCGGAACCATGACGCGGAATGACGCACGTCGCGACGAGGCGTTGGGGTGAAGCCACGTCGGGTGGTCGTCAACGACCTGATGCAGCGGGGCTACGCATATTTCCTGACCGAGCCCACGGGTCGCAACTTCGAGCCCGGGTTCACGCCGCAGCTCACGCCGCGGGAGATGCTCGCGTTAGGTGTCTTCGGCGGGAAGTACCTGACCGATTGCCGGGCGGAGTTTCCCGCGAGCTGGTTCACGAAGGCGAAGCTGTCGCCGGAGCGATACGACGCGACGCTCAACTACTTCGGCGTGCGCGCGTCCCAGCCGCTCAAGGTGTGGCGAAGGAACGGGTGGATCTACGAGGAGGATCCGCGGGGGTGGTTCCAGTGGTACTGTCGCTACTACATGGGACGCCGCTGCCTCGATGACGACCGGCAGGTGCGGCGGTGGCGTCAGATCGCGCGGCACGTCGCGCAGGTGAAAGCAGGCTGCCGTCAACGCGACCTCACGTGCCGTCGTCGGCAGCGTCAGGCGCTCTTGCATTGGGCGTACGACAGCCGATTGATCTGAACCACCGTCGTTCCGAGCGAACGCGAGGAATCCTTGGCGTCCCGGCCTGACGGACGCTAGTCCGGCAGCGCGAAGGCTACGAACGTGCCGCCCGACGGCGCGCCGTTCTTGCCACCCCCGCACGCGATCACGACGTACTGCTTCCCGTCGACGACATACAGCGACGGTGTCGCATTGCCTGACGCCGGCAGGTCCGTCTCCCACAGCAGCGCGCCCGTCCGCTTGTCGTATGCGCGGAACTTCCTGTCGTACGTGGACGCGCCGATGAACAGGAGTCCATTCGCCGTCACGACCGGGCCGCCGTAGTTGTCCGTGCCAGTGTTGTTCATGCCTTTCGCGGCGAGCTCCGGGTACTCACCGAATGGAATCGACCAGCGGATCTCGCCCTTATTGAGATCGATGGCGTTGAGGGTCCCCCATGGCGGCGAGATCCCCGGAAAGCCCTCGTGGTCGAGAAAGATCGGGTCCCCATTGTTTCGGAACTTGAGGAACGTCGGCTTCGTCGCGGCGGTGTCGGCGACGGCGTTGCCGGTCACGAGATAGTTCACCATGTCGTTGATCGCGGCGGCTCCGAGCATCTCGGCGAACGCCGGCATGCGGCCGGTCCCCTCGCGGATGACCTTGGCCATCTCCTCGCGCGATCGACGCTGCGCGACATCGAGCAGCGACGGCGCAGTCGCGTTGCCCTTTCTGTCGTCGCCGTGACAGCTCGCGCACGCGTTCTTGTAGAGCGAGCGATCATCGCGCGGAATCAGCTTCAGCAGCCACGCCATCTCGTTCGCGTTGACGTAGAGCAGCCCGGTCTCCGGGTCGAACGCCGGTCCGCCCCACTCCGCGCCGCCGTCGTATCCCGGGAAGACGATCAAGCCATCGGGACTCGGCGGTTTGAACATGCCGGCGTACCTGTACTCACGAAACGTCTTCAGTGCGGACGCATGCGCCTCGGGCGTGCGGTTCGTGAGCATGCGCTCGGTGAGCGTCTGACGCACGAACGGGGGCGGCTTGAGCGGAATCGGCTGGGTCGTGCTCGCGCGCTCGCCATCGACGCGCGACGCGGGGAACTTGCGGTATTCGATCGGGAAGAGCGGATTCCCGGTCCTGCGGTCGAAGACGAAGACGAAGCCGGTCTTCGTGATCTGCGCCAGGGCATCGATCGTCCGGCCCTCTCGCCTAACGGTGACGAGCGTTGGCGGTGACGGCAGGTCCATGTCCCAGAGGTCGTGTTTGACCGTCTGGAAATGCCACACGCGCTTGCCGGTCCGCGCGTCGAGCGCGAGGACGCTGTTCGCGAACAGGTTGTCGCCGTGACGGTTCGCGCCGTAGAAGTCGAACGCCGCCGATCCCGTCGCCGCGTAGACGTAGCCGAGCTTGTGGTCGACGGTGAGGCCGGGCCAGGCGTTCGCGCCGCCCGACACCTTCCACGCCTCTGTGGGCCAGGTGTCGTGTCCGAGCTCGCCGGGGCGCGGGATAGTGTGGAACGTCCAGCGAATGGCGCCCGTCATTGCATCGAACGCGCGAATGTCGCCGGGCGACGAGGGCAGGCCCTCGCTCACCGTGCTGCCGAGGATGAGCGTGCCTTCGAAAATGACTCCTGGCGTGCTCGCGCTGACCGACTGCGCGGCGAACGGGCGGTCGAGCCCCTTGCGAAGGTCGACCCGGCCGCTGTCGCCGAATGTCGGAATCGGCTGGCCCGTCTTCTTGTCGAGCGCCCAGAGGTTGTTGCGCTGGGTGACGAAGACGCGATCCTGATAGACCGTCACGCCACGGTGGCGGAAACGGCCGGGCTTCGGGTCGATCACGTTAGGGTCGAACGCCCACAGCTCGCGCCCCGTCGCGGCATCCAGCGCGATGACGCGCAGCTTCGGCGTGGTGGCGTAGAGGACGCCGTCGACGACGATCGGGTTGGACTGCATCTCCGACCCCTGGAACTCGTCGTGTGTCTCGTATCGCCACGCGACCTGCAGCCGCGTCACGTTCGCGGGCGTGATCTGATCGAGCGTGGAGTAGCGCGTATTGTCGGTCGTGCCGCCGTACACGGGCCAGTCGACGGACCTGGCCTGCGCCGGAAGCGCGACAGGCACGAGAGCGAGCGCGACGACGGCGCGAACCTTTCTACGTGTGGACAATGCCATCCCGAGCGCAGCTAGGCGCAGCGAGGAATTCGTGGCGACGCTATCGACTGTCATTCCGAACGCAGTGAGGAATCCTTGGCGTCCCGGGCGAGGGGCCGGCCACTCTACCGGGAGACCAAGGATCCCTCGCTGCGCTCGGGATGACAAGGGCCGAAGGCATCGATTGCGAGCGAGTGGCACCTTACGCACCTTTCGCGGCCCTGTCGCCTTCTTCAGCCGGTGATCTCCGTGCACGTCCTCGCCCGCTCCGTCGTTCTCGCGCTCTGTCTCACGCCGCTCGGCGCTGCCCCGCCGATGCAGTCGGCGGAGCTCGCGCGCTTCGTCGACACGTACCTCGACGACTTCGCGCGACGGCATCCGTCGATCGCGGCGGGCAACGGCCTGCACGCGCACGACGACAGGCTCGATGACTTTTCGGCCGCGTCGATCACCGCCGAGATCGCCGCGCTCAAACGGGACGCGGCTCGCCTTCGCGCCTTCGACGCTGCGCGGCTCACGCCGGACGAGCGGGTGGACCGACGGATCCTGCTGGGTGTGATCGACGGCTGGCTGCTCGAGCAGGAGACGCTCGCAAACTGGCGGCGCAACCCGATGCTCTACGCGTCCGCGCTCGCGGACGGTGTGCACAACCTGATGACGATGGCGAGCGATCCCGCACCCGTTCGGATGCGCCGGATCATCGCCAAGCTTGGGCAGGTTCCCGCGCTGGTCGGAGCCGCGCGGGCCAACATCGCGAACCCACCGCGCCTGTTCGCCGAGCGCGGCGGGGCCATGATGCGCGGGGCGCGCGACATGCTGGGTCGCGATCTCGACCTGGCCTTCGCGTCCGAGCCTAACACTGCACTGCGCGACTCGTTGCGGCGCGCGGCGGACATGGCGCTGCCCCACATCGATGGATACGTCCGATACCTCGAGCGCGACGTGATTCCGAAGGCGAGCGGCGACTTCGCCATCGGAGCCGCGAACCTGTCGCGGAGGTATCTCGCCGAGGAACTGATCGAGACGCCTCTGGCCACGATGGTGGCGATCGGGGAGCGAGAGCTCGCGCGATCGCAGGCGGAGTTTCGTGCCGCCGCGGCGAAGCTGGCGCCGGGGCGCGATCCGCTCGCGGTGTGGCAGGAGGTGCGACGCGATCATCCGAAGATGGGCGGCGTCGTCGCCGCAACGAAGGCGATCGTCGACTCGCTGTCCGCGTTCGTCGCCGCGCGCGGGATCGCGACGCTGCCCGCAAACGAGCGCGTGATCGTGGAGCCGGCGCAGCCATTCGATCTCGGGTTCGCGTCGATGCACGCGTCGCCTCCGCTCGAGAAGACGCCGGTCCGGAGCATTTACTACATCACGGATGCTCAGCCCGGGTTGTCGCCGCCGGAGCAGGAGGCGTGGCTCGAACGGTACAACTACGCATCCCTCTCCAACACGTCCGCCCACGAGGCGATGCCCGGCCACTGGCTCCATTCGACGTACATGCGTCGTACGCCGGGGAAGGTGCGTCGCATCTGGATCGGGCTGAATCCCTTTCCACAGCCGTCGTCGGGTCAGGATGGCTGGGCACACTACGCCGAGCAGATGGTGCTGGACGAGGGGTACCGGAACGGCGACCCGAAGCTCCGGCTGGCACAGGTGAGCGATGCACTCACGCGCATCTGCCGCATGCTCGCCGGCATCAAGCTTCACACGAAGCAGTGGACGCTGGCCGATGCGCAGCGGTGCTTCGAGAAGGAGGCGTACGTAGCGAGCCCGGCGGCTCGACGCGAAGCGGAGCGCGGGACGTACGATCCGACCTACGGTGGCTACTTCCTTGGCAAACGAGGGATTCTCAAGCTGCGCGCGGACTACCAGACGCGGCTCGGCGCGAAGTTCTCGCTCCGCGAGTTCCACGAGCGCATCATGACGGACGGGATTGCCCCGATCTGGGCGCATCGACAGCTGCTGCTCCCGGGAGACACGAGCGCGGTGATCGAATGACCGAGCCGACGAGACGACGGATATCGCCGGGCGCGCCAGTGCGCGTCGGCGTGCTCGGTGCCGGGGCGTGGGCCGAGTTCGCCCACCTGCCCGGCTACAAGCGCGACCCGCGCTGCGAGCTCGTGGCCATTGCCGATCCGGCAGTCGAAAAGGGTCGGGCGTTCGCCGAGAAGTTCGGCATCCCGAACGTCTACGACTCGCACGAGGCGCTGATCGCGCGCGACGACATCGACCTCGTGGATGTGTGCACGCCAAGCGCCACGCATTTCGAGCTGAGCTGGGCCGCGCTCGAGGCCGGGAAGCACCTGCTCTGCGAGAAGCCGGTCGCGTACGACTATCGCGACACCCTGCGCGCGGCGGCGCTCGCGAAGCGTCACGGGGTGAAGACCAAGCTCGGGTTCACGTTCCGCTACAGCCCCGCGATGCAGTACATGAAGGAGCTCATCGACCAGGGCTTCGTGGGAACGCCGTTCATCTTCAACGGCTACGAGCAGAACTCGCAGTGGCTCGATCCGCAGAATCCTCTGCGCCAGGTAGACCACGAGGCGGATCAGTCGGTCATTCAGGTGTCGTCGCTCGAGGGCTACGGCGCGCCGATCATGGACCTCGGCCACCTGTTCATGGGCAGCCGCTTCAGCCAGGTCGTCGGGACGATGAAGAACTTCATCCCCGAGCGTGTCGTGCGCGCGACTGGCCGCATGATGCGCATGAACATCGACGACGGCGACCTCTTCATTGGCGAGTACGCGAGCGGCGCGTTAGGCTCGATCCAGACCAGCTTCGTGACCGTCGGGAACTATCCGGGGCTCGAAGCGCGCGTGTACGGCAGCGCGGGCGCGCTCATCTGCCGGCTCGTCGAGGAGAACGGCGTCTGCGAGTCGCTCAGAGCGGCAACAGCGGACCAGGTCGAGTTCCGCGAGCTCGAGGTGCCGGAGCGGCTCTATCCGCCCGGGGGCAGCAAGCGCGAGTCATGGCGCTCGCTCTTCTACGCGAACCTCGTGCATTCGTTCATCTCGGAGATCCTGAGCGACGGGCCGGAGAACGAGGGCAACTTCGAGGACGGGGCGCATGTGCAGGAGTTGATCAACGCGGTGGAGCGGTCGTTCCGCGAGCGGCGCTGGGTCTCGATTCCGCTCGACGGTGAGCACACGCCGTGACGGCGCTCGACGACTTCTTCACGCACTATTATTCCCGGCGGCCGGTGAACGCGACGTTCACCGGCGTGCACGCGTACGACGGCGAGCTGCCAGATTGGTCGCTCGATGGGCTCGACGCCCTCGACGACGAGATGCGGTCGGTAGGCTCCGCACTCGGGAAAGAGTACCCTGCCCCAACGTCTGCGGCGGCGTTTCGCACAAACCCGGACCTGCTGGATGCGGAGCTTGCGCGAGCGTACCTCGAGGTGCAGCGCGCGGAGAACGCGAGCATGCATGGGCCGCGCGGGAATCCGGCGCTGTGGACGGGCGAGGCGATCTTCTCGATCATCGCGTTAATGATCCGCGAGTTTGCCCCGCTACGTGAGCGGATCGACATAGCCGAGTCGCGGCTCGCGCAGTATTCGAGTCGTCTGAGCCCACGTGCAGGGAACCCGCAAACTCGCGTCGCACGGGCGTGGAAGGAAAAGGCTCTGCGCGATCGCGACGGCGCTGAGATCCTGTTGACAACGGGAGTGATCTCTTGGTTCGCGTGGGCCGAACTCGCGTCTTCGGAGCGCGATCGGGTTTACAAGACGGCCGCGAGGGCCAAGGCGCGAGTACGATCCTTCACGGCACACGTTGACGGTGCTCAGCCCGATGCGCCTGAGTCGACCATGTCGTGCGGTCCCGAGCTCTTCGACCTGCTCCTCAACCGTGGTCATTTCTGCACGCGATCGCGAGTGGACCTGCTGACCGAGGCGAAGGATCGGTTCGAAACAGCGCGCGGCGACCTCGACGCGCTCGCGCGCTCCGTCGCGGGGTCGTGGCCCGACGCTCAAGCGCAAATCGCCGCCGATCGCCCCACCTCCGACGAGTACCACTCGGCATTCGAGAAGACGTGGCAGGCGTGCTACCAACACGTCGAGCGGGCGAACGTAGTCGCGTGGCCCGACAACTGGCCGATTCAGTACGTGTCGTATCCTCCCTGGACGGCCGACGCGGCACCGCACCTTTACTATCTGCACTACCGTTCCCCCGCCCCGTTCGACGCTGTGGACGTGCACGAGTACGTCGTGCCCGGGATGCCAGCCGACCCCGCAGAGGCGGACCAGCTGCTCCGCGTGTGGAACAACAGTACGATCAAGCTGAATCACGTCGTGCACCACGGCGCTATCGGCCACCACGTGCAGAACTGGTACGCGTACAACCAGCAACGCTCGCGCATCGGCAAGGTGGCGGGCGTCGATTGCGCGAACCGGATCGGAATGTTCCTTGGCGGCACGATGACCGAGGGTTGGGCGTGCTACGCGACCGATCTCATGGAAGAGCTTGGGTTTCTCACGCCGCTCGAGCGTGTGTCGCAGCAGCATACGCGGGTGCGGATGCTCGCGCGCGCGATCGTGGACATCGAGCTGCATCAAGGGACGATGTCGTTTGCCGACGCGGTGCGGTTTTATGAGACGCACGTTGGCATGAGCCCGGCGGCCGCGAAGGCGGAGGCGGTCAAGAACTCGATGTTTCCGTGCACGGCAATCATGTACTGGTTAGGCACGCAGGGCATTCACGATCTCAGAGCCGAGATCAAGCGGCGTGAGGGATTTCGGTTTTCGTTGCGGCGCTTCCACGGCGAACTACTCGGTTACGGATCGATTCCGGTGCCGCTCGTAGCACGCATCATGACCGAGAGCCCTCTACCGGGATGATTGCGATTCCTCGCCTTCGCCGCTCCGCGGCTTCGCTCGGAATGACCATCGTGCTCGGCCTGGCCGGATGCGCGAAGGACGCTGGCCACGGCGGCGCTTCCAACGCGCTGCTCATCGTCGGATACGATCGCGAGCCCGACACCATGAACCGCTACGCGACGCACATCCTCGAGGACATCCAGTCGTGCGTCGTCGAAGGGCTCGTCACGAGCGACGAGCAGATGAACGTCGTGCCCGTGCTCGCCGCGGAGATTCCGACCATCCAGAACGGCGGCGTCGTGATGCGGCCGGACGGCGGAATGGATGTGACCTGGAAGCTCAGACCCAACGTGAAGTGGCACGACGGGAAGCCCCATACCTCCGCCGACGTCAAGTTCACCGTCGACGCCATCAACAAGGGCGACTGGAAACCCGAAAGCACGGATGGCTTCGACCGCATCGCGTCCGTGGACACCCCGGATTCGCTCACGGCGGTCGTGCATTACAAGGAAGTGTACGCGCCCTACCAGATGCAGTTCTTCCGCGGAACGCTGCCAAAGCACGTCCTCGACGGACGCGACATCGACAAGGCGAACGACTACAACCGCAGCCCGCTTGGCACCGGCCCCTATCGCATCACAGAGTGGAAGACGGGCGAGTATGTGCTGCTCGATAAAGTGAAGGACTACTGGCGCGGGCCCGAGTATCCGAAGATCGACCGCCTCCTTTTCCGCTTCCTCGCGAACACGACGACGCGCATCAACCAGCTCCGCTCCGGCGAGGTGCACCTGGTCGCGCTCGTGCCGTGGGACAAGGTGCGTGAGCTTCGCGGACTGGCGTCCGTGCGCCTCAACCAGGTGCTCGGCAACGGCTACGAGCACGTGACGCTCAACGAGCGCCACTTCCCCGCGTTTCAGGACGTGCGAGTTCGACGAGCCCTCGCGCACGCGATCGACCGCGAGCTGCTCGTTCGCACCATCCTCGACAGCCTGGTCACGACGGTGAACGGACCGATCCAGCCACTCTCGTGGGCCTACGAGCCGAACGTTCGCCGCTACGACTACGACACGACCGCGGCAAACCGCCTGCTCGACGAGGCTGGCTGGAAGCGCGGTGCGGACGGCGTCCGCGTGAAGGACGGGAAGCCACTCGCGTTCACGCTCATCACGCAGGCGGGCTTCGCGATCCGCGAAAACGTATCGCAGGCCATCCAGCGACAGTTCCGCGACGTCGGCGTGAACACGTCGGTGAAGCTGATCGATGGAACATCGATCAGCTCCGTCTGGTTCAGCGGCGACTTCGACGCAATGCTCCACTGGTGGCAGAGCGGCGCCGATCCGGAGATCACGCTGTTCTTCGCCAGCGATCGCACGCCGCCGGCCGGTCGCAACATCAACTACTTCGCTGACGATTCACTCACCCGTGTGCTGTACGCGTCCGATCGCACCGTGGATCAGCCGAAGCGCGCCGAGCTGCTCAAGGCCGCGCAGCGGCGCGTGGCGGAACTGGTGCCGGAGCTCGTGCTGTACAACACGTCCAAGATCGACGCCGTGCCGGCTGCCCTACGCAACTTCAAGGGCAATCCGACGAACGCCGGGCCGTTCTGGAACGTGCACGAGTGGGAGCTGGGCGCGCCCCGCTAATGCGGTTCGCCGCCCGCCGTCTCGCGCAGGCCATTCCGCTCCTCTTCATCGTCTCGGTGCTCGTCTTCGCGCTGATACACGCCGCGCCGGGGGGCCCGCTCAGCCTGTACCTCGACAACCCCAACGTCCGACCCGAGGACATCGCGCGCCTGCGACGCGCCATGGGACTCGACCAGCCGTTAGGCGTTCAGTATGTCGCGTGGCTCGGCGCATTCGTGCGTGGGGATTGGGGCTACAGCTACGCGGACGGCCGGCCCGTGCTGGCGCGCATGCTCGAGCGGCTTCCCCCGACGCTCGAGCTCGTTGGCGTGGCCACGCTCGTCGCCGTCGGCGTCTCGATGGTCGTCGGGATCGCGGCCGCGCTGCGTCGCGGCGCGGACCGGGCGGCAAGCGTCGTGGCCGTGGCAGGGCTGTCCATCCCCGTGTTCTGGCTGGGGCTCGTGCTGCAGCTCCTGTTCAGCAACGCGTTAGGCTGGCTGCCGTCCTCGGGCCGGGCGTCGTTCGGCGGCGGCGGGATCGCCGACCGCCTCGCGCACCTCGTCCTGCCCGTCACCGTGCTGGCCGTCGCCCACGCGGCGGGCTGGTCGAGGTACCTCAGAGGGTCAATGCGGCTCGCGCTGGCCCAGCCGTTCGCGAACGCTGCTCGCGCGCGGGGCGTGACCGAAGGGCGCATCGTGCTGCGGCACGCGCTGCGCCACGCGCTGCTGCCATTCGCGACCGTCGTACTGCTGGACGCGTCGATCATGGCATCCGGCGCCGTCGTCACGGAAAGCGTGTTCGCGTGGCCGGGCATCGGGAGCCTGTTTACCGAGGCGCTCGCGAAGCGCGACTACACGGTGCTCATGGCGTTCCTCATGTGCGCGTCCATCGCGGTCGTGACGTTGAGCTTCCTGGCGGACGTCGCGGTGCACGCGCTCGACCCACGCACACGCGATCAGGCGTGATGCGACGCGCCGTCCGCCCGTCACGCGCGGTCGCCATCGCCGTTGGCGTCCTGGTTCTCCTGCTGATCGTCGCGGCTGTGGCCCCGAGCATCGCGCCGTTCGCGTTCGACGCGCTCGATCTCGCGAATCGGCGCGGGCCGCCTTCCTCGCTCCACTGGTTCGGCACTGACGAGCTGGGGCGCGACCTGTTGACGCGTGTGCTCTTCGGCGCACGCGTGTCGCTCGCGGTCGGACTCGTCTCCGCCGCCGTCAGCGTCGCGATCGGCATGACGATCGGCGCGACCGCCGGGTGGAGCGGGCGGTGGGTCGATGCGGTGCTCATGCGCATCACCGACGCGATGCTCTCCATACCGCGATTGCCCCTGCTCATGATCGCCGCCGCGATCCTGACGCCGGCCGTGCCGTTGCTCATCGTGCTCGTCGGCGCGGCGGGATGGATGGAAACCGCACGCGTCGTTCGCGCCGAGGTGCAGTCGATCAAGGCGAACGACTTCGTGACGGCGGCGCGTGCGGTCGGTGCGACGTCGTCACGCGTCGTGCTGCGTCACGTGCTGCCGGGCGTGCTGCCGACGGCTGCAGTCGCGACGACGCTCGCGGTCGGCCGCGCGATTCTTCTCGAAAGCGCGCTGAGCTTCTTCGGTGTCGGCGTGCAACCGCCGACCGCGAGCTGGGGCAACATGCTCTACCAGGCACAGACGACGATGAGCTCCGAGCCGTGGCTCGGCATCTTTCCGGGCGCGTTCATCTTCATCACGGTGATGTGCTGCAACGTGGTCGGAACGGCCCTCACCGACCGCGCCGCCGGCGTCGATCGCCCCGCCTAGCGCGTCACCGTCAACTGAACCCGCGCGCTCACGCCCGAGACGCCGGCGGGACCACCCCGTTCAGCCGCGCGTAGACGACGAGCTGACCGTAGTGCTCGCCGCCGTGCTCGATGTACGAGACCATCGTGTCCTCGTCGGTGCTGCTCGCATTTCCGTTCATCGCACGAAATTCCTTCGCGACGTCTTCGAACGTCGAGCGCAGCACCTTCACGAGCTTCGACTTCGTCGGATAGCTCGCCTGCGGCAGCTCGTTGGCCTCGCCATCCGCCTCCTCACGCCGGAGCGTCTTCTGCACGTAGCGGTTCCAGAACGCCACGTGACGCAGTTGATCGGCGAACGAGCGGATGTCCGGCGCGGGACGGGCGTTGTAGCGATCTTCGGGAAACTCTTCGGCGAGTTTGACCATCTTGTCGCCGATCTCTGACCAACGGGTCACGAGGACGTCGCGCATCATGTGCGAATGCTCCATTGCCAGTGAAAGGGTTCGTAGCTCGAGTGCGCCGCCTAACGGCGCGGGCCGTCTCGGCAGGCAGGGACAAGCTAGGCAATGGCGCGCGCGATTACTTTCGGATTCTTGCTCGACGACCGATGACTCGCCGCGACCGTCAGCGAGCGGCCCAGGTTGGTGCGGACAGACCCGCGCGCAGCGCATGCACGTGCGCGCCGCGCTTGGCGGCCGACGGCACGACACCGAACCGCTTCCGGAACGCGGTCACGAAGTGAGAGAGGGACCCGAATCCGACCTCGTAGCAGGTGAACGTCACCCCCGCCCCGTCATCCAGCATCCGCGCCGCATGCCGAAGACGAACGCCCGTGAGATACCGGTGCGGTGGGACGCCCACGAACCGCTGAAACGCACGCGCGAAGTAGTACGTGCTCAGGCCTGCCGCGGCGGCGAGGTCACCGAGGGTGAGGCCGCGCGCGTATTCGGTCTCGATGAGCTCCACAGCGGAGTCGATCCGGCGCATCAACGGCGTCACGTTCGCGTCGACGCGTGCCGGCGCCGACATGCGATTGACTGCCAGCGCCTCGAACAGGGCACCGGCGAGCAGCTCGAGCCTGATCTCCTCTCCGGCCACACATGACCGGAGCCGATGTCGCAGGTACTGCCGCCGCGCGGACATCCGCGCGAACGGCGGCCGAAGCGCCGGCAGGTCGATGCGCATCAGGTCTTCGACGGCACCCTCCGAGTACGACACGGTGAGGCAGCAGTCGCTCGGCGCCTCGTCGGTGTGGCCACAGGAGAACGTCATGCCGCGCCTCGCCACGAACAGCGTTCCGGGCGCGAGCCGCCAGTGCTCGTCGTCGACGTGGACGTCGAACGAGCCGTCCTCCACGAAGCTGATGGAGTCGCTCGATGCCACCTCCTGCTCCGGATCGCAGTGATCGCCATCTGGTGGATGGTCGAACTCCATCAGGGCAACTGCAGGGGTCTCGAGCAGCGGCGCGATCCTATTCATACCTTCACGCTACACGGCTCGGCGCATCGGATCAACGAGCAAGAAATCGAAACCTGTCGCGAGACGGGGGTGCGCCACTGACTGGTGGCGGCTGTTCCCAGCCTCTGGACGCGGATATGCTTGCCGCGGGTCCAACGGAGGACTCTGTACAGCTGAACCGTGTTGCCCGCGAGTTTCATGCAGCGACCGTTCTTTCGCGTCAGCGCGCTCGCGCTGACGATTGCCCTCACGATGGCGTGCGCGAGTGCCGGAGGGCCGCACGGGCTCCGGCCCGCGCACGTCGAGCGACTCTACTTCGGCCGCAACATCGGCGATACATCCACCGTGAGCGATTCGGCCTGGAGCGGGTTTGTGCGCTCGGTGCTCACGCCGGCCTTCCCGGAGGGGGCGACCGTATGGGATGCCGCCGGCCAATGGCGGGCGCCTAACGGTGACCTGGTCCGCGAGCCCAGCTTCGTGGTCGAGCTCGTGCACCTGGTGACGCCCGACACCGAGGCGCGCGTCCAGCGTGTCATGGCAGACTACAAGCGCCGTTTCGCGCAGGAGTCGGTCCTCCGGCTCGTGACGAATGCGTGGGCGGGTTTCTAGCGACAGCGACGAGGGATCCTGCCGAAGGAACTCGTCGCAACTGTGGCCACGCTGATGGCACGCCAGATCCCTCGCTTCGCTCGGGATGACATGGTGTGCTGGATGACTCGGACTGGAGACTCTGCCTGATGACTGGCCGCTAGACGTTCCGTGCGTAAAGCCGCGCCCAGGCGATGCCTGTTGTCGTGATCCCCTGGAGCAGGCTTTCTTTCGAAAGCCGCGGGAGCCGCGTTCCACGGCCGAGTGCCGGGTGACCGCACTCGCGACTCAGGAGTTGTCCCATGACCGATGCTCGCCTGACGATACGCATCAAGAAAAACGCCGATGGGTCCGCTGCGTTGAGCTGTACGCGCCGGGACGGCTCGGTCACATGGCAACGCCAACTGGGTGCGCAGGGTCGGTTCTTCCCCCTCCACGATCTCACCCACTACGCGGTCGAGACCGTACTGTGCCACGAGCGCGGATTCTATGGGATGGTTGCAAGCGGATGGGACATCTCCGACTTCGGCGCCCCGTGGCCCCGCGGTCGCATCCCCGCCGATGCCGATCCGTCGGAGTTGATCGTCGGGTTTCTCGATACCGAGCGCGCGTCCGGCACGCGGTGGAATGCGGCGGACTTCAACGACAAGGCAGCCCTGTATTGCGCCGAGCACGATCCCGGCACGACGCCCCCGACGCTCACGGATGACGACCTCGCGCGGGTTCGACAGCGGCGTGCCCAGCTGTTCGCCGAGTGGGACGCCGTGCCGCCCGGTGGAACGCTCGAGCTGACGTTCGACGTCGGCGACGACGCCACGACGTCCGCACCGCGCACGCGATCCAGCGACGGCTCGCGGCCGAAGACGCGTGCGCGTTAGGTGATGACTCCCGAGCGTACGGCCCGCGAGCAGTCCACGACCGTGGTCGACGTGCCGGCCCACGCTCGGACACTCGACACGACTACGCAGGATGCCGCCCGCTGGCTTGCAACGCTGCCCGAGTCGGTCGTGTCGTGGCGACCGTCGGCAACCGCCTGGTCCATCAAGGAGATCATCGGCCACCTCATCGACTCGGCGGCCCATAACCATCAGCGGTTCGTGCGTGCGGAGTTGCAAGCGGACCTCGTCTTCCCTGGCTACGACCAGGATGACTGGGTCCGCGCGCAGGCGTATCACTCCGCGCCATGGGGACCGCTCCTCACGCTGTGGCAGTCGTACAATCTGCACCTCGCCCGCGTGATGGCCACGATGCCCGCCAGCATTCGTGAGCGCAGGCGCGAGACACACAACTTCCATCAGATCGGGTTCCGCTCGTTCTCCGCGGATCGACCGGTGACGCTCGACGATCTGATGGAGGACTACGTGCTGCATCTCGAGCATCACCTCGCGCAGGTGCGTGATCGTGCGCGCGGCGCGAGCGCCGCGGGCGAGAGCGCGACGTGACCGAGCCGTCTGATGCGGAGAGTGACTACTCCGGCGGCCGAGAGATCGATCGGCTCGAGATCGCGCTTCGCGTGACCGCAAAAGACCTCGACCCCGAGCGCATAACGCGAATGCTGGGCGTCGCCCCGACCCTGGCCGGACGCAAGGGCGAGACGGTCGATCGCGGCGGCGTCCCCGTCAGGCAGCGCACGGGCACCTGGACCTATGCGCTTCCCACATCGCCGGAATGGGAGCTTGGCGACGCGATCGACACGCTGCTCGAGCGCCTGCCGCCGGACCCGGCGCTCTGGGAGTCGCTGGCCGGGTGGGCCGATGTCGCGGTCGTGTGCGAGCTCTACGTGTACGACACGGATCGCGCGGCGCGCTTGCCGCCCGACACCCTGGCGCGCCTCGCCGAGCGGCGTCTGGCCTTGCGCCTGGAGATTCGCGGGCAACACCCGGAATAGGCAGGGGTGTACGTACGGCAACCTCTCAGTGGTCAGTCAGTCATCAGGCAACAGTGTCCGGTATGAGTGACCAGTACGAGTTACCCGTATGAGTGAGCAGCGGGCCCGTTCTTCGCGCTGGACTCGGCGGAAGCGGCGTCGGTGGCCGCGGCCTCATCCGACCGCACACCATGGCATCCCGAGCGAAGCGAGGGATCGCTGTCGCTCCTCGGCATGACAGTCGCTCAGGACTCGCGACTGCCCCCTGTGGACTGCCCCCTCGCGACTGCGACTGGCCACTGTTGCCCGATGACTGACTCCCTACTGGCACGGCACACGCCAGCTCGACGACCGGTGGCTCCATGCCGCCGAAGGGACCGTCGCAAACACCCGTCCATACACCATCGTCCACTTGCGCTCGGGTTCGCCTAACGTCGCGCGAGGCACGCGTCACCCATCTCGCGCAACCCGTACACGCGCGTCACTGCAAAAGATCTTCTGGACTTCCCTCGGTCCACCCCCCATCCTCCCGAGCCAGAAGCGCGACGACGACAACACCGTCGTCGCACAAGTGCGGCGCGGCTAAAAGGCGGATACGCATGGACAAGGTTCGATGCGAGACGTGCGGCGGAGAGCACGATCTCAGCGAGATGGAGCCGAGCTACACGTATCCTGACGCCTACCTCGCGATGCCACCGGAAGAGCGCGTCGTGCGGGCAACGGTCGGCACCGATGAGTGCCGGCTCGTCGACGGTCGCGGCACCGACCCGCGCTACTTTCTCCGCGTGCTGCTCCCCATGCCGGTACGCGGTGGGGATGAAGCGTGCGCCTGGGGCGTCTGGGCCGAAGTCAGTGAGGATGCGTTCGCGCGCACCCGCGAGCTCTGGGACGACCCAGCCCAGTACGACGAGCCGCCGTTCTCCGCCACGCTTGCGAATGCCCTCACTGGCTATTCGTCCACGCTCGGGCTACCAGGCGAGGTGATCTTGTCCGGGCCGGCCATCATCCCCACGTTCATGCTGGCCAAGCGGTTGGAACACCCCCTGGCGCAGGAACAGCGGGATGGCGTCCATCCGGAGCGGGTCATCGAGTGGCTATTCGCGCATCTGCATTGAGGCGACTGATTCGCCGTCACACGCGGCTTCGGGCGGTCCCCGACCCTACATGCCCAGACTGATCGAGCGCCCGACTGTCATCCAATCCGCGGGCAACAAGCCGAAGCAGATCGAGGAGTACGCGGGACGAATCAACTCGGGGCACGGCGGCGTCAGCGTCGCCCGCATGGTCTCTCCTGAGGGCTGGGCCGAGCCGGGACAACGACCGGAGTTCGAGGAGATCACGCTCGTGCTGCGCGGCGTCCTGCGTGTCGAGCACGAGCGTGGCTCGCTCGATGTGCGGGCCGGCCAGGCGGTCGTGGCGCATCCAGGCGAATGGGTGCGGTACAGCAGTCCCGAGCCCGGCGGCGCGGAGTACGTCGCGGTGTGCATGCCCGCATTCACGCCCCAGGCAGTACATCGCGACACGCACTGACGTCGGCGGTATGATCGGCTACCTGAAAAAGCTCGTCGACCACATGGCATGGGCGGATGAAGCCGCGCTTGCTGCGCTGCGCGACACACCAGGCTCCGACGCGCGGGGGCTTGCGTTCTACAGCCACGTGCTGGGCGCAGAGGCAACGTGGCTTGCGCGGATCCTGGGCCGTCCGCCGGACGTCCCCGTCTGGCCCACGCTCGCCCTCGACGAGGCCGCAGCGCTCGCCGCCCGCAACGCGGCCGACTTCCGGGCGCTGATCGCGCCGTTGACCGCCGCCGACCTCGCGCGCGAGATCCAGTATCGCAACTCGGCCGGACAGGAGTTTCGGTCGACCCTGGAGGACATCCTGCTGCACGTCGCGCTGCACGGGTCGTATCACCGCGGGCAGGTGTCGCTCATCGTCCGCGGCGGCGGCGGCGAGCCGGTGGCAACGGACTACATCGCGTTCATCCGCGGCGTGCCTGCAGCACGGACGCCGCCGCCGACCTCTCTCGCCAGTGCGCCATGATCCGAAAGCTCAAGGACGGGCGCTACCCGCTCTATTCGCGGAAAAAGAATCCGAAGACTGGCAAGCGCCGCAACCTGGGAACGTTCGCCACGCGGGCCGCCGCACAGAAGCACGAACGCGCGGTGCAGTTCTTCAAGCGGGGTGGATAACGCCGGTATCGAACGCGTCAAGACTTGACCGCGACGCTTGCGACGCGCAGGGTAACTGCGCATGGGAAAGAACGGCGCGGCCCGGTACGTCAAAGTCTGGATCAATCTCCTGCCGGTCGGTGAAGGCGGGCGACGCACGCCACTCGACCTGAGCTCGGAGTGGCCCGTCGCCTATTGCCCACAGTTCCGCGTACGTGGCGGGGACGGTCGGCTGCTCGATGTCGAGTTCGTCGCCGGACCGTCCGAGCCGATCACACCGGGCTCCGGCGCCCACGCGACGATACGCCTGCCGCACGACAACGGCGTCTCGCACGCGGACCTCATCACGGGCGCCGAGTTCGACGTCCTCGAGGGCCCGCGCCTGATCGGGTACGGGCGGGTCACGAGTCGCTGATGCAGAGACCTCTCGTGCCTAACACGAAAACCGCGCCGCACCCGCTGGTACTCGGCTGCATTCTGCTCCTCGGTACCCTGTCGATCGCGTGCGGCTCGAAGAAGCCGGAGACGCGTGCAGTGCATGCAGCCGTAGCGTCGCCCGTCCGGGGAACCGAAGAGGCGGCCGACTCCGTTCCCGAACAGGTTCGGACCGCCGTCTACCGAACGCTGCTCCGTACGTTCTTCCGCCCGGTGTCGGGCCAGGCTCGCTGGATCGATCCGCAACCGCTCGGCGAAAAGCGTGGTTCGGCAGATTCGGCGATCCACGCCGTTAGCGACGACGAGCTGCCGCCTGATGGGGGGTGGGCGGCGGGGATCGCCGAGGCGGCGGCATTGGAGCGCGTGTGCGTGCTCGGCGGCGCGGACGACGGGTGTCGTGGCCGGAAGGGCGGCGTGCTGCGGTTCTCGCCCGTGTACGCGGCCGGGCCCGGACGCGTCCGCGTCTACGTCCGCTACACACCACATGGCGGTGCCGAGGGACCGGTGACCGAGCAGCGCTTCACGCTCACGCAGCGCCCCGATTACTGGCGCATCGCCGAGCACGTGGACGTTCCCAATCCCTGACCAGGCAGCGATGGCGACATCACCGGGCGCATCGTCGACGGACGCCTTCGCCGCCGGCAAGCGCGCGCTTCTGAGGCACGGTGTCGCGACGCTCGCCTATCGCGCGGGTAAGGCGGTACGCAGCGCGCCGCCAGACCTCACGAGCTTTCGCGCCGGCGACGCGTCGCGGACGCCGCTGCAACTGCTCGCGCACATGGGCGACTTGCTGGAATGGGCGCTGTCGCTGGCGGAAGGCGAACAGCGGTGGAAGGTCGCGACGCCGTCGACGTGGGACGAGGAGTCGGCCCGCTTCTTCGCCGCACTCGCGCGCGTCGACGAATACCTGGCGAGTGATCGCCCACTCGGAAAGTCCGCCGAGCGTCTTCTGCAGGGGCCGATCGCGGATGCACTGACCCACGTGGGCCAGCTCATGATGCTGCGCCGCCTCGCGGATTGTCCGGCACGGTCGGAGAACTACGCGGCGGCGGACATCGTGGCGGGCCGTGTGTCGGTGGAGCAGTCGGCGCCGAAGTTCGAGTTCGATTAGTCATTCCGAGCGGATGTCATTCCGAGCGGAGCGCCGCAAGGCGCGGAGGCGAGGAATCGCCATCCTCCAGGGTAGAGGGTCCGGCCCCTCGGTCTGGACGACGGCGATTCCTCGCCTGCGCGCTGCGCGCTGCGCTCGGAATGACAACAGAGCTCGGAATGACATCATCCTTCAATAGCCCCCAATGACTGCTCCCACATCGATTCGTGAGTACGAGGTCAGCGCGCGCTCGACCGACGTGTTCGGACGGGTGATGTGCAGCGCACGCAATCACCACTTCGTCGTCGACGGGCCGGTGCAGAACGGCTGCCCCGGGGAAGAGGTCACGCCAGTGGAGCTGTTTCTCTCCGCCGTCGCCTCGTGCGGCGTCGAGCTGCTGCACGTCATCGCGAAAGCGGAAGGCGTTCCGCTCGCCCGCGTCGGCGTCACGATCCATGGTACCGTCGATCGCAGCAACCAGCCGCGCACCGATGTCACCCTGTTCAACACCGTCCGACTCCGGTTCACGCTCGGCGGGACCGACGCGTCGCGGGCCGCCGCGCTGGTCGAAGCGTTCAAGCGCCGGTGACCCCTCTACGGCACGGTCGCGGTCGCGACCGCCGATGTGACGGTGGACTTCTCGGTCGACGCGTGACGATGCGGGTGGCGCCGGCCGTCGCTCGACACGCTGAGCCGGCATCGTGACCACCACCGTCGCGCTCCGCGTCGCTCGTTATGGCGAAGCGATCTACGCCGTCGTCGCGATCATCCTGGCGTTCGGGCTGCCGCTTCCACCGCGGGGACCGGGCGTCGTGCTGTTCGCCCACTGGCTCGGAACCGCGCTGCTCTCGGCCGCGATCTGCCTGCGCCTGGGGAAGCCCAACCGTCAGACCTGGTACGTCGCGGCGCTGCTCGCGGGATATGTGCTGTTCAACGCCGCCATTGCCATTCTGCGGCTCGTCGGACCAGCCTCGACGACGTTAGGCAGGCCGACGGTGGCCGCGCTCGGCGTCGGCGGCCTGCTGTGGCTGACCCAGCTCGTGGTCGCGGCCTGCCTGTACCAGGCGCGCGAGCTCAGGACAATGCCGTCCACGCCGCTGCGGCGGCGCTGAGCGGTCCGCCCATGCGCACATACTCCGTCGCGTTCCTGGGCTTCGGGAACGTCGCGAAGGCGGTCGTCCAGCTGCTCGAGACGCGACGGATGGAGTTGGCCATTCGCTATGCGACCGCGTGGCGGCCAACGGGCGTGGCCACCCGATCGCTCGGCTGGTGGGCGAACGCCGACGGCCTGACGCTGTCGAACCCACAGGGATCGGCGACCCGCTGTTACGATGTGGGCGACTGGCTGCTCACGGCCCGACCCGACGTGGTGTTCGAGACGATCGCGCTCGACCCCCACGCCGGGCAGCCCGCGCTCGACTACCTGAGCGAGGCGCTCAGAGCCGGGGCGCACGCGGTGTCGGCGAACAAGGGACCGCTGGTCCACGGATATCAACGCTTGACCGCGCTCGCGGAGATGACCGGCCGGCTCTACCGGTTCGAGTCCGCGGTGATGGATGGAGCGCCGGTCTTCTCCCTCGTTCGGCGCTGTCTCCCACTTGTCGGCGTCCGCCGCGTAAGTGGCGTGTTCACCTCGACGGCTACCGTCGTGCTCGAAGCGGTGGAGCGCGGCGGGACGATCGATGAGGGCATTCGCGCGGCCCAGGCGTTAGGCATCGCTGAAACGGATCCGGGATATGACGTGGACGGGTGGGACTCGGCGGTGAAGCTGTGCGCCATATCCAGCGTGATACTGGGACGCTCGCTCCATCCCGACCACGTCCACTGCGAAGGGCTGCGAGCACTCGGAGCCGAGCACGTACGCACCGCTCATCGTGACGGCCATCCGTACCGGCTCGTGGGGCGCGTATCGGTGGAGGAAGGCGACGTCGTCGCCCGCGTCGCGCCTGAGCAGGTTCCGGCGAGCAGCCCGCTCGCAGTGACCGGGACGACGCTCGTCACTCACTACGAGGCCGACGTGTTTCCCGGCGGGCTCACGGTAACGTCGGGCGCGCCGGATCTCACGACCACGGCGTACGGCATGGTCGCGGATTTTCTCGAGGTGGTCGGCGCGACCTGAGACCCGCCAGGGTTTCGGGCGCCGGTCCACACCCGCATCATACGATCGTCCCCGACCCGACATGACGATGGAAAAAGTCTCGCTCGCATCGAAGTTCGCCGCGTTCTCGGACCACTGGTCGCCGAAGATCGTCGGTGAGCTGAACGGCCAGCACGTGAAGCTCGTGAAGTTCGTCGGCGAGTTCGTGTGGCATCACCACGACCACGAGGACGAGATGTTCCTCGTCCATCGCGGGCAATTCCGGATGGAGCTTCGCGATCGCACCATCGAGCTGCGCGCGGGCGACTTTCTGATCGTGCCGCGCGGCGTCGAGCATCGCCCCGTCGCCGACGAGGAGGTCGAGGTGATGCTGTTCGAGCCGGCGGGCACGCTCAACACCGGTAACGTTCAGGGCGAGCGGACGGTGGCCGAGCCCGCGAGGCTCTGATCCCGGCACGGTTGCCCGGGATGCGGTTTCCGGAACCGCGACTTGCCCGCGACGACGATCTCATAGCGGCAGGCGCACTCCTCGCCGCCGCGTTTCCGCACCGGGCGCACGAGCCGGAGCGGTGGCGCATTGCCGACGGGCCTAACGCGACCACCCGATGGGTCGTGGACGCACCGACCACCGCACCGGGTCCCTTCGCCGCGTACCTGTCGCTGTGGCGCGTCCATGGGCGTCAGCATCGCATGGATCTCGTCGTCGCGCGCGAATGGCGCCGGCGCGGGCTCGGCGCGGGGCTCGTCGATTTTCTCGTGGGGCGGGCGAGAGACGCGGATGCGGCGTCGCTCCAGGCTCGCACCTACGCCGAACAGTCGGGCGCGTTGCGCCTGCTCGAGTCGCGCGGTTTTCGCGAGACGATGCGGATGACAGGGCTCGAGCTGGCCGACGTCGCCGCCGTGGCACTGCCGCCAGCCGATGAGGTCCGGCAGATGATCGAACGACACGGGCTCCGACTGACGACGTTGGCCGCAGAGCTCGCGGCACATCCGTCGGAGTCTCAGGCGAGCTGGCAGAAGCTCCGCGACGCAAACCAGGCGGCGCAGTTCGGCTGGCCCGATCCGGATCCGACGCCCAACGGCAGCCCACCCGAAGCGGAAACGGCGGATCAGTTTCGGGAGCGCTCGGCCGCCGTCGGGATGATCGAGGAGGCATGCTTCGTCGCGGCGTCTGGCGACGCGTTCGTGGGTTATTCGGCGCTCACCCTGACCGACGAGGCTCGGCTGCAGGCCGGTTCCGGGGGCACGGCCGTCCGGCCGGAGTACCGCGGGCTCGGTATCGCGACGGCACTCAAGGCGTCTTGCATTCGATGGGCGGCCGCGCACGACGTCCGCTGTCTGGCGACCTCGTCCGGTAACCCGGCGATGATTCGGGTAAACGAGAAGTTCGGCTTTCGGCGGACCCACGAAGAGGTGCGTACCGTTAGGCGCCTCTAACCTTGGCGCTCGTTAGGTGTCGCGGCTGACCACCTGGCAAGCTCGAGCATCGTCGTCAGGCGAACACAAGACTGGAGGGTCGCCGCGAACGTCCGTAGATTGCCGACGACAGAATCCAGCGGCCTGGTCGGCGCGGGATGCCAACGGTGTTCACGCGGCTCACACGCCTGTGCAGCCAAAGTTGATCGTGTCCCTAGCACCCAGTTGCCCTGCGACGATGCCGCTGACGCTCCTCGTAAGCGCCGTAAGCACGGTTGCGCTCATGGTCGGCCACGCCGATAGCACGCGCGCCGTTACCAAAGCCACAGCTCCGCATCCGGCCGCCGCAGTCGCCGACTCGGTCGCCAAGAGTGCCACCGCAGCTACACTCGATGCACGGTTCCCAGCCGACAGCATCGTCGTCGAGAAGTCCGCCCACCGGCTCGCGCTCTACCAGCGCGGGAAGCTCGTCCGCACGTATTTCGTGGCGCTGGGGCAGCAGCCCATCGGCGACAAGGTCAGCCGTGGCGATCGACGTACACCCGAAGGCCGCTTCCTTATCGAGGCGCGCAACCCCGGGAGTCGCTATCATCGGGCCCTCCGGATCTCCTATCCCGATTCGGCACACCGTGCGCGCGCCCGCGCCCTCGGTGTTTCGCCCGGCGGCGACATCATGATTCACGGCCTCCCGGCCCGGCAGGCCTGGGTGGGGCCCGCACACCGTGACTTCGACTGGACCGAGGGATGCATCGCCGTCACGAACCAGGAGATCGAGGAGATCTGGAGCGCCGTGCCGGTCGGTACTCCGATTCACATCAAGCCGTAGCCGGACGGCGACGGGCGGAGCAGTCGTGAAGGCACAGCTGATCGAGTCGGACGACGAGCATCACTGGGTGCTCCTCGATCATCGGGTCACGCAGCTCGTTATCGATCGCACTTCCATCCGCATTCAGACGTGGTCGTTGGATGGCTCGGCGGACATCCGACTCGCGGCCCCGTTCTCCATGCAGCTCGCGAGCGGGGCGACGCGTCACGTCGATCCGTCGGATACCGAGCGCCTCGCGCCGTGTCTCGCATTCATCGGGCTCGGCGTTCGGAGCGTGACGGTGACGCGAACCGGGACGCTGACACTCGCGTTCTCCGACGGGTCCTCGATCAGCGCGTCCCCCGACCCGCGCCGCAGCTCGTGGGACGTGCAGGGTGGCGGAATCCTCGAGGGGATGGTCTACGCCGGTGAGCCCGGCACAGAGCTCTGGTAGGCTGCCAGGAACCACCATGGATATCCTCGCCCCCGAAATCGCCCGCTATCTCGACAGCCTGGTGCCCGAGCGGCCGAGCGAGCTCCGCGACATGGAGCGCATTGCGGAGTCGACGAAGTTCCCGATCATCGGGCCTGCGTCCGGCCATCTCTGTTATCTCGTGGCGCGGCTGATCGGTGCGCGGCGCATCTTCGAGCTGGGCTCCGGGTACGGCTACTCCACGGCGTGGTTCGCGCGGGCCGTGCGCGAGAACGGCGGGGGCGAGGTCCACCACGTCGTCTGGGATGACGACCTGTCCAAGCGCGCGCGCACGCACCTCGACCGGCTTGGCTACACGGATCTCGTTCGCTTCCACGTCGCCGAGGCCGTGGAGACGCTGCGATCGACGGACGGCCCGTTCGACATCGTGTTCAACGACATCAACAAGCGCGACTACCCGGCCTCGATCGACGCGATTCTCCCGAAGCTCAGGAAGGGCGGCGCGCTCATCATCGACAACCTGCTCTGGAGCGGCCGGGTTCTCGACCCCGCGGATGAGACGCCGGATACGGAAGGCGTGCGCGCGGTGACGCGCCGTATCCTCGAGAGCGACGACTGGATCGCGTCGATCATCCCGATCCGCGACGGCGTCCTCGTGGCCTATCGCAAGTAGAACCCGGCCCGCGGCCCCGAACGTCGACCGGTCGCCGCGGGCGCCGAGCCTAACGCGGCATCTCGCACATCAGCGCGAGCGTGTTGCCTTCCGTGTCCCGGAAGGTGACCAACCAGAGGTCGTGATCCTCCATCTTCGCGATCAGGTGCGGCCGGTCGATGAACTCCACGCCGCGCTTCTGCAGGGTGTCGAAGCTGGCGTTGATGTCCGCGACCTTGTAGTAGATGACCGACCCGGGGTGATCGAACTCCGCCGATTCGGAGCTGCCCAGCATGAGCCGCACGCCGCCGCAGTCGAAGAACGCGAGGTTCGAGACCTCGAATAGGAATCGCATCCCCAGCGTGTCACGGTAGAACCTCACCGCGCGGCCAATGTCCTTGGCGTTGATCGCGATCTGTCCGATGCGATCGAGAGCAACCTGTTCCGTTACGGCGGTCATTGTCGGCTCCTGTTCGAGAAGTGCCCCCTCTAGGCCTGCTGGCGGATCACGGCCAGCGTGAATATCATTAGCTATGCTAACGATTATGCCACATGCATCGACGCCGCGCAAGGGCCGCTGACACTCCGGGTGACGACACCGCGAGCGGCGCACCTCCGTCTCCCACCGCGCCGCTCGCCGCCGATCCCGCCGAGCGCACGGCGGACCGGCTGCACTCGGCGGCGATTCATCTGCTGCGGCGCTTGCGGCGCGAGGACGCCAGGACGGGCCTCAGCGCTCCGCGACTGTCCGCCCTTTCCGTCGTCGTGTTCGGCGGCCCGCTGACGCTGGGCGAGCTCGCGAACGCCGAGCAGGTGCGCCCTCCAACGATGACGCGCCTCGTGTCCGCGCTCGAAGACGAGGGGCTCGTCACGCGCGAGCCCGACGCGAGCGACGGCCGCCTCACGCGAATCCGAGCGACGGCCAGAGGACGAACGTTGCTCATGCGCGGACGCGCGCGGCGGGTGGCCGCCCTCAGCGCGGAAGTGCGAGCGCTGACGGAGGCCGACCGCGACGTCGTGGAGCGAGCGGTCGAAATCCTAGAGGGCGTGATCGGCCGGCTTCGGTGACACCGGCCACGGCGCCGTGTCGCCTAACGCGCGAGCACGCACCTCCGCCACGATGTACTCGACGAGCACGTTCGGGAGCGGAGCGTTGGCCGCCACCCCGCCTTCGAGCCCATAGGCGCGAATGATGTCGCGCAGGTGGTCGCCGTCGAGCGCCGAGAGCTCCTGGCGCAGCACTCGCTCGCCCTGCGCGAACACGACGAACGGGTCGAGCACCGTCCGCGGCAGCGTCACGCGGTCAGCGGACGGGCGAGGCGCCGGACCGTCGAACGTTGGCTCGACGGTCCCGCGCTCGACGTAGGTCCGCTCGTCCGCGGGCAGCGCACGGGCGAGCGCGCCTTCCAGGTACACGCGGCTGAGTCCCGTCGCCCAGTACATGACGTCATCGCGGGTTGGCTGCGTCGTCTCGCGCCCACTCCGGATCACGATGCCGGTTTCGAGATCACTGAATTCCAGCCACCCTTCCCACATCCCGTCATCGCCAAGTCGCGCGCACGCACGGGGTGCGTAATTCGCACCGCCGGGACCAGGAAATGCCGCATCGAATTCGACGAGAACCTCTGCCATTTTTCGCTCCGCAGCTGCGACGTGTCTCTTCCGTTGGGCAACATGCCTGCCATTCGACCGCTCGCGACGCACCCAAGCCACCCTACACTCGAGCTCGCGTGACTCAGCCTGCGTTCGACGACCCCACGCCACCCTGGCTGCTCGGGTGCTGGCGACTGATGCGGAGCGACCCGGCGCTCGATTTCGGTCCGGGGGTTCGAATGGAATTCCAGCGCGGCGGGCACCTCCGCTACATGCTGTCCGTCGATGGCCGCGAGCTGGTGGTGCCGTTGATCTATCGCACGACGGGGGACCAGCTCGAAACGGACAACCCGGCGGCGCCACACGCCATGTCCACACGCTTCGCGCTCGGCGCTGGCGACATGCTGATCCTCGATTTCGCGGGCGCGCAGGCGATCTTCGTTCGGGAGAGCCAGCTCCCGGCGCTCTGACCCGAGCTATCGGATATGGGTCCTGTCGTCGTCCGACCGACCCCGAACCCGATCCCATGCGTCGCGAATCGCGTCGCGCACCTCTTCCCACGGCAACGCGCCGTGCTCGCCCCCCAGCCAGTCCGCGCGCAGGCGGTGCTCCGTGTCCGACCACTCGCGGCCGGGCCACCGGATCGCCGCCTCCGCGCCGTACCGGTACGCGGCACGGTAGTACTCGTAGCTCCGGTCGGCACGGGCATACTGACGCTCCGGATACGCGCTCTGCCAATAGGCATCCTCGGTGTCCCAGTCGGGGCCGAACGACGCCGTCGATGACTCGCCGCTGACTGCGGGAACGTCGGTCATGCGTTCGGGGGAGTGAGCCATCCGTGCCTCCTCTTTCAGGTGGCAGTGCCACGCCGTGACGCTCAGCCGAATGGCAACAGTTGCGCCCAGCACGCGGTCGAGCTCGATACGGGCAGAAGCATCAACTAACGGACCCTTCACCGTGCGTTAATCGTTCGACAACCGAGCACTCATCCGCGGATCCTACGCTGGGATCACCTCTTCTCGAAGGTGACCGATGCGGGAGCCGCCGATGACGTTGCGTGCACCACGAAGCGCCATGACCGCCGAGCCGAACGTCACCCCGTTTCTGGATGTGCTGCTCGTGCTGCTCATCCTGTTCATGTACCTCTGTCTCAACCAGCAGAAGGTCATCACTGCACAGCTGCCGGACGAGGCCGCGAGCCCGACCGACAACACGCCCGGCATCGTGCTCGAGGTGATGCCGAACGAGATCTATGCGATCAACACGCAGCGTGTCGCCGGAACCGAGCTCGAGTCGCGACTGCGATCGATCTACGCGAATCGTCCGACGAAGACCCTCATCGTGCGCGGCGCGCCCGGCGCCACCTATCAGGACGTCGTGACGGCCATGGACGTCGCTCGTGGGGCGGGCGTGGTCGCGATCGGGCTCACGAAGGCGAGGTAGCATCGACCGAAGGCGTTTACAGCGCCGAGGACGGAGGTCAGATTCTGGGCTGACCTCTGTCCTGGCGTCGCCATGCAATTTCCCTTTCACGTTCGGAATCGCGCGTTCGACGAAGCGATCCAGCTGCTTCGCGATGGGCGCGTCGGTGAGTCGGGCTACGGCCGCCGTATCGCCCTGGTCCTCACCATCCCCACGTTCGACGACCCCGTCGCCCGCGACATTCGCCGCTCCGCGAGCGGTGAGCTGTACGTCGTACGTACCGTGTGGCTGCGTGCCGTCGATGCATCCTCCTCCACGCCCGCGTCGCGCGTCGCAACGTTCGGCCCGCGCCCGATCACGGCGACGCTCGAGCTTCTCGCCACGCGCCGTCCGTCGCTCGTCTCCACCCGCGTCGACGTCGATCCCGACGCCCTCGACTCGCTGCTCGAGAGCGTCGCGGCGGCCACGATCGCGTGGCACGTCCACCAGCCGGAGCCGCCGCTCGATGCGACGGTGTACGAGGTCACGTTCGGCGACGAGCTGAACGAGACCCGGTGCCGGTGGGCCGGCCGCCCGCCCGAGCGATGGGGCGCGCTCGGGGCGTTCGCGTCGCGGTTGATTCGTCTCGTCGACGAGCCCGCGCGAGCTGGCGCGCGATGAGCGCGTCGGACCCGATGCCGACGGCGCGCGATCGCGATGCAGGGGCCGCGATGATCGCGCTGTCGCGGCGATACCTGCGCGAATACCTGACGAAGATCCGCCTCGCCGTCTCCATGCTCGACGAGCGCATGGTGTGGGCCCGGCCTAACGAGGCGTCGAACAGCATCGGCAACCTGATGCTGCACCTGGCGGGCAATGTGCGGCAGTGGATCGTGAGCGGTGTTGGCGGCGCGCCCGACGTCCGGGATCGCCAGTCGGAGTTCGACCAGCGCGCGCCGATCGCGGTGACGGATCTCGTGGACCGCCTCGAGCAGACGATCTGCGACGTCGATCGCGTGCTCGCGTCCCTCTCGCCCGCGGACCTGCACACGCGACGGACGATCCAGGCGAACGACGTCACGGTGCTCGAGGCGATCTACCACGTCGTCGAACACTTCTCGATGCACACCGGCCAGATCATCTTGCTCGCGAAAGCCGATCAGGCCGATCGCGTGCGCTTCTACGACATGGTCGACGGCCATCCGCGACTCATCTCCGAATTTCATGGCCGGACGCCCGTACATCCTCGCTGAGACGAACTGGAAGTCGGTTCGCGACACGCGCTACGACGTCGCGATCCTCCCCTGGGGCGCGACCGAAGCCCACAACTACCACTTGCCGTACGGCACGGACGTCATCGAGACCGACGCCGTCGCCGCGGAGTCGGCGCGCCGCGCATGGGAGCGCGGCGCACGCGTGCTCGTGCTGCCCTGCATCCCGTTCGGCGTGAACACGGGACAGCTCGACATCCCGTTCTGCATGAACATGAATCCGTCCACGCAGGCGGCGGTGCTGGCGGATGTGACGTCCGTGCTCGACGCGCACGGCGTGGGCAAGCTCGTGATTCTGAACGGGCACGGCGGCAACGATTTTCGATTGATGATTCGCGAGCGGCAGCCAAGGGTTCGCCTGTTCCTCTGCACCATCAACTGGTACGCGTGCCTCGATCCGAAGCCGTTCTTCGACGAGCCGGGCGATCATGCCGGTGAGCTCGAGACGAGCCTGGTGCAGCATCTGACGCCGAACCTGGTGCTTCCGCTCAGTGAGGCCGGTGACGGCCGGGCACGCCGGTTCGCGGTCGCCGGGTTGCGGGATGGCTGGGCCTGGGCGCCGCGCCGCTGGACGAAGGTCACCGAGGACACGGGCGTCGGGAACCCGAAGGCGGCGACTCCCGAGAAGGGCGCGAAGTACTTCGACGCCGTGACCGAGCGACTCGCCGGATTCTACGCGGAGCTCGCGGCCGCCGACCCGGAACAGCTCTATGCCTAACGTCACGCGGTGCGGCTGGGCGCGGTCGGAGCCGAACATCTCCTATCACGATGCGGAGTGGGGCGTTCCGCTCCACGATGACCGCGGCCTGTTCGAGTTTCTCATTCTCGAGGGCGCCCAGGCGGGATTGAGCTGGGAGACCATCCTCAAGAAGCGCGACAACTACCGCGAGGCGTTCGACGGATTCGACGCTGGGCGGGTCGCTCGCTACACGCCGAAGAAGGTGGAGCGGCTCATGGCGAACCCGGGCATCGTGCGGAATCGCCTGAAGATCGAATCGGCGATCTCGAACGCCCGCGTGTTTCTCGACGTGCAGAAGGAAGCGGGCTCGTTCGATGCGTACATCTGGGGATTCGTGGGCGGGAAGCCGCGCGTGAACACCGTCCGCGGAATGGGCGACGTTCCGGCGAGCACGTCGGAGTCCGACGCGATGAGCAAGGATCTGAAGACGCGAGGGTTCAGGTTCGTCGGAACGACGATCTGCTACGCGTTCATGCAGGCGACGGGGATGGTGAACGACCACGCGGTCGACTGTTTTCGGTATCGCGAGGTCGGCGGCCGCCCTTAGTGGCCCGAGCCTGGAACCAATTGTCATTCCGAGCGAAGGCGAGGAATCGCGGGGTGTAAACGTGGACGCCTCGCACGGCATCTAGCAGATACCCGCAACGCCGGACCGGGTCTCTATGGATGGGCTGCTCGCTGATCTCCGCCTGACCCTTCGAGGCTTCCGCCGCAATCGGACGCTCTCGCTCTCGATCGTCACCACGCTCGGCCTCGCCATTGGCGCGGGCGTCGCCACGTTCGCCATTGCGGAAGCCGCGCTGATCACACCGCCACCGTTCCCGGAGCCCGACCGGCTCGCGATGGTGTACACCACGCACACGGAGCCGACGCGCGGCACGGAGCGGTACCGCTGGTCCTACCCACGATTCCGCCTGCTCGAGCGCTCGCTCACCACGACCGCCGCCGTGGGCGCGTACGGCCCCGCGAGCATCAACCTCGCCGGCACCACCGACGCCGAGCCCGTCCGCGCCGAGGTGGTGAGTGGCGGCTATTTCGAGGCGTTAGGCGTGCGACCTGCACGCGGACGTCTCTTCTCCGCGGACGAGGACCGGTCGCCAGCGTCGGCGTCGGTCGCGCTGATCGGCCACGCGCTCTGGACCCGGCGCTTCGGTGGGGACGGCGGCGTCCTCGGACGAACCGTCAGGGTGAACGGTACCGACCTCACGGTCATCGGCGTCATGCCGGCCGGGTTCACCGGACTGACCGGCCGGGGCGAGCTGTGGTTTCCCGGGGCGCAGGCGCCGCGCCTGACGTATCCCGAGTACCTCACGACGAATCAGGATTTCATCAGTGTGGTGGCGCGGCTTCGGCCGGGCATCTCGCTCGCCGCCCTTCGCGCGGAGATCGAGAGCGTCGGCGCGAACATCCAGCGCACGCTGCCGAGCGAATCGGAGGTGCCGGGAGATCGCTTCGGAGCGACGGCCGTCCCACTGCAAGAGGTGCGCGTGAACGCCACGACGCGCCGCGCGATGCTCGCACTGCTTGGTGCCGTCGGCCTCGTCATCCTGCTCGCGTGTGCGAACGTGAGCAGCCTCCTGCTCACGCACGCTGCGTCGCGCCGGCGGGAGATGGCGATCCGGCTGTCGTTAGGGGCACCCCGCGCGCGACTCGTCAGGCAGCTGCTGACCGAAGCGAGCGTCCTGTCGGTGCTCGGCGCCGGCGTGGGGCTGCTGCTGGGTTGGTGGACGACCCGAGCGATCGCTCCACCGGCAGGCAGCATCGCCCCGTCCAACTTCTATGGCAGCGTCGGCGAGTTCGTACACCCGCGCATCGACCCGTTGCTGCTCGCCTTCACCGCCGGGGTGACGATCCTGACCGCACTGCTTTCGGGCCTTGCACCAGCGCTCACTGCCGCGCGCTCGAGCCTCGGGACGACGCTGCGCGAGAGCAGCGGGGCGACGCGGGCGGGCGCGGGCGCTCACCTGTCGTTGCGTGGCCTGGCCGTGGCGTCCGAGGTCGCGCTCGCGCTCGTGCTGCTCATGGGCGGAAGCCTCATGCTCGCGACGCTTGCCCGTCTTCGTGGCGAGTCGCTGGGGATCGATCCGCGCAACGTCATCACGTTCGCCGTGCGACCCCCGGAAGCGCGGTACAGAACCACGGAGGCTCCGGCGTTCATCGAGCGGCTGCTCGCGACGATCCAGGCCGTACCAGGTGTCAGCTCCGCCACGGTGGATGGCTGCGCTCCGCTCGTCGCGTCGTGCGCGAACAGCTCGCTCTTCATCGTCGGTCGCCCCACGCCGCGCGCTGGTGACGCGCCGGGGATCATGCGGCACTACGTCGGACCCGACCACTTCACCACGCTCGCGATTCCGATCCGTCGCGGGCGCGCCTTCACCGACGCCGACCGCGCTGGCCGAGCGAGCGTCGCCATCGTGAACGAGACGGCGGCCCGTCGATTCTGGCCGAATAGCAACCCGATCGGTGCCACGATCTGGTTCGGCGGTGGCAGTCTCTGGAACTCGCCGGATTCGACTCTCGAGGTCGTGGGTGTCGTAGGCGACGTACCCTACCAGGAAGGCGACGAGCGACGCGTCCGGCCGGCAGTGTACACATCGTACCTGCAGTTCACGTACGCGACGCGCACCGTCATGATCCGAGCATCCGGCGACCCGACGCCAACCATCCGCGCACTGCGCTCGGCCATCAGCGCGAGAGACCCCGACCTCGCTCTCTACGACCTGGGCCTCCTGACCGAGCAGCTTGGCGGTGCGTGGGCCAAGCAGCGGTTCACGAGCGGTGTACTCGCGGCGTTCGCGGCGCTGGCGCTGGTGCTCGCGGCGACCGGCGTGTTCGGCGTCGTCGCGAGCCTCGTGAGCGAGCGCACGCGCGAGATCGGTATCCGATTGGCACTCGGCGCCACACCGGCGGAGGTCGGGCGACTCGTCGTGCGTCAGGGCATGCGGCTGCCGACGCTCGGCCTGATGGTCGGCGCGCTGTTCGCGGTGCCGGCGTGCCGGGCACTGCGTGGTCTCCTGTACGGTGTGAGCCCGGGCGACCCGCGCGTGCTGGTCGCCGTGGTGACGACCCTCGCCGCAATCGCGCTGGCGGCAACGGTCATCCCGGCGCGTCGCGCAACGCGGGTGGATCCTCGAATCGCCATGCAAGCGGAGTAGCGCTCATTCCGAACGGAGTGAGAAATGACAGCCTTCTCCCGACGTGGAACCGGAGCGACTAGCTTCTTCGCGGACTCCGACCGACCGCCACGAAGGAGATTGACCATGCCGTTGTCGTTCGTTCCACGTCGTCCTGCAGTCATCGCGTCCATCGCCCTCGCCACCGCGACGCTGGCCGCCGCGTGTGGAACCGACGGGAATGCGGGCGGCGGTGGCAGCGCTGCGTCGAGTGCTCTCATCAAGCCCGATAAAAACGCGATCGCCGCTCCGGCGCCGGACTCGTTCAAGGTGGCCGTCGAGACGAGCAAGGGAAACTTCACGATCCTCGCGCATCGCGACTGGGCGCCGCGCGGAGTCGACCGCTTCTATCATCTCGTGAAGCTCGGCTACTTCGATGACACGCGGTTCTTCCGCGTCCTCAACGGGTTCATGGCGCAGTTCGGCGTGCACGGCGACCCGAAGGTGAACGCGGCGTGGGAGCCGCTGCAGCTCGAGGATGACCCGGTCAAGCAGAGCAACAAACGTGGCACCGTCACGTTCGCGACTGGCGGGCCGAACACGAGAACGACGCAGCTGTTCATCAACTATGGCGACAACGCGAACCTCGACGCGATGGGCTTCGCGCCCATCGGCGAAGTGGTGGATGGCATGACGGTCGTCGACAGCCTGTATGCGGATTACGGTGAAGGCGCGCCCCAGGGAGGCGGACCGGACCAGGGCCGCATCGCGTCCGAAGGCAATGCGTATCTGACGCAGAGCTTTCCGAAGCTCGACTTCATCCGCAGCGCGCGCATCCTCCCCTAACGGGAGACGGGAGACGGGAGACGGGAGACGGGAGACGGGAGACGGGAGACGGGAGACGGGTAGCGGGTTCGTTGTCATTCCGAGCGGAGCCGCGCAGCGGCGGAGGCGAGGAATCGCCATCGTCCCGGTAGAGAGACGCGAGCCCCTCGGTCGGGACGACAGCGATTCCTCGCCTCCGCGCCTCGCGGCGCTCCGCTCGGAATGACAGCCGCCGTTTCCCCTCTCCCGTCTCCGCTCTCCCGTCTCCCGTCTCCCGTCTGCGTACGCGCGAAGCGCGTCGGCGCGTTCTGCGTTTGCCGTTCCGCGAAACCGCTATCCGTTAACCGCACTACCCGCAGGCCACTCAGATCGGAACGACACAAGCGTCGCGCGATGAGAGCGGTCCCGTTACCATCACGTATGCAACGGATGCTGATTGGGGTGCTCGGGCCCGGCGAAGGCGCCGGACAGACGGACATCGATGACGCACGGCTCATCGGCGAGCTCGTGGCGAAGGCCGGCTGGGCCGTGCTCACCGGCGGACGCGTCGCCGGCGTGATGGGTGCCGCGGCGAACGGAGCGCGCGCCGCCGGCGGACTCACCGTTGGCATCCTGCCGACACCCGATACGTTCGCCGCATCGCCCGCCGTCGACATCGTGCTCGCGACCGGCCTCGGCGAGGCGCGCAACGCCGTCATCGCGCTGTCCGCGAACGCGTGTGTCGTCTGCGGCATGAATGCGGGGACGGCGTCCGAGGTGGCGCTCGCCATTCGTGCGAAGAAGCCGGTCGTGCTCGTTCGCGCCGATGAAGTCTCGGTCAGGTTCTTCCGCTCGCTGGACGGCGACGTGGTTCGGGTCGCGATGAGCGCGGCTGAGGCGATCGAGATGCTCCGTGGCGTTCTCATGTCCAGCGCGCGCACCACCTAGCATCCTGCCCATGTCCACGTCACCGCACGCGGCGAAAACGCTGCTCGTCGGGCATGACGACGTCGTTGCGCTGCTCCCGATGTCCGAGTGCATCGACGCGATGACCGACGCACTGCGCACGCTCGCCATGGGCGGAGCGGTGCTGCCGTTGCGTCAGATCGTCCGCCTCGCCGATGGGCGCAACGCGTTCGGACTGATGCCTGCGGTGCTCAATCGGCCATCGGCGCTCGGCGCGAAGGTCATCACTGTCTTTCCGGGCAACGACGCGACGCCGTACGACTCGCATCAGGGCGCGGTGCTGCTGTTCGACCTGGAGCACGGCCGCCTCATCGCCATTCTCGACGCGAGCTCCATCACCGGCATTCGGACGGCCGCCGTGACCGCCGTCGCGACGCAACTGCTCTCGCGGCCGGAATCCCGTACGCTCGCGCTGCTCGGCGCCGGCGTGCAGGCGGCGACGCACCTCGAGTCGCTGAGCATCGTTCGAAACATCACCGAGGTGCGTGTCTGGAGCCGCTCCGGGGAGCGCGCGCGCCGCTTTGCCGAACGCTCCACGAATCGCGGAGTGCAAATCGTGGTCTGTGAAACCGCGCGCGACGCGGTCGACGGCGCCGACATCGTCTGCACCGTGACTTCATCGCGTGAGCCGGTCCTGCATCACGAATGGCTCGCGCCGGGCACGCACGTGAACGCGGTGGGCGCGAGCCTGGCGACGGCGCGTGAGCTCGACAGCGCGACCGTTGTGGCATCGCGGTTCTACGTCGACCGTCGCGAGTCGGCGCTCAACGAGGCGGGGGACTTCCTCGTTCCGAAGCGCGAAGGGCTGGTCGACGACGACCACATCGTGGGAGAGATCGGAGAACTGCTCGTCGACCCGCCGCGCGTGCAGGGACGCCGAACACCGCAGGAGATGACGGTCTTCAAGTCACTCGGCCTCGCGATCGAGGACGTCGCATCGGCGCGGCGGATTTACGACCGCGCCGTCGCCACGGGCGCAGGAACGTGGTTCGAGCTCGGCGGGCTGCGCGATGCCGACGCCTGACGAGGTCACGCTCGCCGACATTCGTGCGGCGCGCAAACGCCTCGCCGGCATCGTCGTCCGAACGCCACTCGTCAGGCTCGACGTTCCGGATGTAGCCGGCGAGATCTGGCTCAAGCTCGAGAACCTGCAGCCCATCGGATCGTTCAAGCTGCGGGGCGCGGCGAACGCGATGCTGCGCGCTGGCCGAGCGCGCCTGGCGGATGGCGCGTACACGGCGAGCGCGGGCAATATGGCGCAAGGCGTCGCCTGGAGCGCGCGTCACTTCGGCGTGCCGTGCACGGTCGTCGTGCCGGACCACGCGCCGCAGACGAAGATCGACGCGGTCGAGCGGTTGGGCGGTCGCGTGGTGAGAGTGCCGTACGAGCGCTGGTGGCAAACGCTGGTCGATCACGCGTATCCAGGCATCGGTGGCGTGTTCGTGCACCCGGTCTCGGATCCTGCCGTCGTTGCCGGGAATGGGACGATCGGGCTCGAGATCGTCGAGGACCTGCCCGACGTGGACGCCGTCCTCGTTCCGTTCGGGGGGGGCGGGCTGAGCGCCGGGATCGCGACTGCGGTGCGAGCGCTCGCGCCTAACGCGCGCGTGTTCGGCTGCGAAGTGGAGACGGCCACGCCGCTCACCGCCGCGCTCGCCGCGGGCGCGCCCACCCGGGTGGATCGCACGCCGAGCTTCGTCGACGGCATCGGCGGGATGGGCGTGCTGGCGGAGATGTGGCCGCTCGTGAGCACGTTGCTCGACGGCGCGCTCGTGTCCAGCGTGAGCGACATCGCCGATGCGGTTCGGCTGCTGGCGGAGCGCGCCCGCGTCGTGGCCGAGGGCGCGGGGGCGGCGGCCCTCGCGGCGGCCCGGCGTCATGGCGTGTCCGGCAAAGTCGTCTGCGTCGTGTCCGGAGGGAACATCGACCGCGCGACACTCTCCACGATCCTCGACGGGCGGGTACCGACATGAACGTCCTGGTCATCAACGCGGGTTCGTCGACGCTGAAGTTCCAGCTCGTTCGAACGGACACTGAGCGAATCGCCACACACACCGACGAGAAGCTCGCGCGTGGACAGGTCGAGCGGATCGGCGGCGAGGCGGTGTTCACGGTCCGCGGACGCGACGGGCGGGCGGTCAAGGGCTCGGCGCCGATCCGCGATCTGCGCGCGGCCGTCGAGCACATCGTCCGGTGGCTGGCGTCGGAGGAGTCGGGCCCGGTCATCGGCACCGTCGGCGAGATCGAGGCCGTGGGCCATCGCGTCGTGCACGGCGGCGAGCGCTTTCAGCGGTCGGTTCGCATCGACGACGAGGTGATGGACGGCATCGAGGAGATGATCGAGCTGGCGCCGCTGCACAACCCGCACAACCTCAAGGGCGTCACGGCCGTCCGTGCCGTGTTAGGCAGCGAAGTGCCGCACGTCGCCGTGTTCGACACGGCGTTTCACCACACCATTCCGGAGCGCGCGTACCTCTACGCGATTCCCTATCAGCTCTACCGGCGGCACAAGGTCCGTCGGTACGGGTTCCACGGCACGTCGCACCGGTACGTGGCGTATCGGTGGCGCGAGCTCACGGGCGTCCCGCGCGACCGCACGCGCATCATCACGCTGCATCTCGGCAACGGGTGCTCCGCGTGCGCGATCGACGGCGGCAACTCCGTCGACACGTCCATGGGCTTCACGCCGCTCGAGGGCCTGGTGATGGGCACGCGGTCGGGCGACCTCGACCCCGCGGTGCTCGAGTTTCTGGGAGCGAAGGAGGGCCTGTCGCCGAGCGACGTCGACAATCTGTTGAACAAGCAGTCGGGACTGCTCGGGTTGTCGGGCCTCACGAACGACATGCGGGACCTGCTGGCCGAGGCGCACGAGAATGCGGACCGGCGCGCGCGACTCGCGATCGACATTTTCTGCTACCGCGCACGCAAGTACATCGGGGCGTATCTGGCGACGTTAGGTGGCGCCGACGCGATCGTGTTCGCGGGCGGCGTCGGCGAGAACGCGGCGGAGGTCCGCACGGAGATCTGCCGCGGGCTCGAGTGGGCGGGCGTGGAGCTGGACGAGGCGGCGAATGCCCGCATGGTCGGCGGTGCGGAGGGCCGCATCGCACGAGACGGTTCCCGCCTCGCGGTCTGGGTGATTCCAACGGACGAGGAGCTGCTGATCGCTCGCGACACCTTTCGCGCCGTCTCTGGCGTGGAAGGGCGCTATTAGCGCATCCACCATCCGCGCATGATCGTCAACCTGTTCCTCCTGCTCGTTCCACTCTCGGTGGTGCTCGAATACGTCGTGCACGCACCACCGGTGTGGGTGTTCCTCGTGGGGCTCCTCGCCATCGTCCCGCTGGCGGAGTGGATCCGTCGCGCGACGGAGCACCTTGCGGTCCGTGCGGGATCCGAGATCGGCGGTCTCGTCAACGTCACGTTCGGCAACATGGCCGAGCTGATCATCGCGCTGTTCATTCTGCGCAGTGGAGCGACGGACGTCGTCAAGGCGCAGATCACCGGCTCGATCATCGGCAACGCATTGTTAGGCCTTGGCCTCGCGATCGTGGTCGGCGGCTGGAAGCGTCACACGCAGACATTTCCGCGCGAGCGGGCGGGCCTGCAGTCGAGCCTGTTGATCCTGTCCGTCATCGCGCTGCTCGTGCCGGCGTTGTTCGACTTCACCGAGCGTGGCCTCAACCAGCCGGCCTCCGAAATCTCGCGACTCGACGAGCGGTTGAGCCTCGGTGTGTCGGTCGTGCTGATTCTCATGTACTTCGCGAACATCGCGTACACGCTGGTGACACATCGCAACGTGTTCTCACGCGAGGAAGACGCCGATGAGATGCACGGCGAAGCGTGGCCGATCCGAAGGTCGATCGGCATCCTGCTCGGCGCGACGGCCCTGATCGCGCTCGAGGCGGAGCTCGTGTCGGGTGCGCTCGAGGCGACGTCGACGACGCTCGGGCTGTCTCCCTTCTTCCTCGGCGTGACGGTGCTGGCGGTGGTGGGCAACGCGGCGGAATACGTCTCGGCGGTCTACTTCGCACGGCGCGATCGTATGGGGTTGGTCTTCACGATCACGGTTGGCGCGACGGTGCAGGTGGCACTGCTGACCGCACCGGTGCTCGTCATCGTGTCGTACTTCATGGGCCACCCGATGAACCTGGTGTTTCAGAACCCGATCGAGCTGATCGCGATCGCGGCGGTGGCGTTTGCGGTGAACGCGATCGCGCACGACGGCGAGACGACGTGGTTCGAGGGACTGTTGCTGCTAGCGGTCTACGTCATCCTCGGCATGGCGTTTTTCTTTGTTCGATGAACTGAAGCAGCGGTGATTGCTGCGAGCCGCTGCTTGCAGCTCGCCGACGGCTGCCTGCTGGTGCTGCTGGCTTCGCGCTGCTGACTCCGGGCCCGCTCCGCCATGCCGAGCGAGGTGCCACGACGTGGGCGGACGAGGAATCGCTGCTCCTATTAGAGCGAGCCTGACGAAGGTGAACAGGGCATAACGAACCGGGACCGGGAACTGGAAAACTGGAAACTGGCGTGGCCAGCCGTGGCTCGTCGCGGCTGGTGGCAGCAGCGAGCAGCTCGGAGCACCAGCACGCGGCCGTCGGCGAGCGGCTAGCAGCTGCAAGCAGCAAGCAGCCTCAGTTCCCAGTTCCCAGTTCCCAGTTCCTGGCCGCTCCACGGCCGCTTCCCCTCAATGGCCCTTGACCGAATGCGGCCCATACGGCGCCTCCAGCGCCGCGATCTCCTCCGACGTTAGGCTCACGTCGAGCGCCCGGACCGCCGCACCCAGGTGCTCCGGCTTCGTCGCCCCGACGATCGGCGCCACCACCGCGGGCCGCGACAGCAGCCACGCCAGCGACACCTCCGCCGGCGTGATGCCGCGCGCCTGCGACACGCGACGCACCGCCGCCACGACATCCGCGTCGCCCGGCGTGTCGTAGAGCTTCGGCCCGATCGTGTCCGTCGCCCCACGCGACGTGCCGCTTCCCTCGCCGAACCGGTCCTCCGCGCGCGCAAGCAGCCCCCGCGCGAGCGGCGACCACGGATTCACCGCGATGCCCTCCGCCTCACAGAGCGGAATCATCTCCCGCTCTTCCTCGCGATACAGGAGATTGTAGTGGTTCTGCATCGAGACGAACCGCGCCCACCCGCTCCGCTCCGAAACGCTGAGCGCCCGCATCATCTGCCACGCGAAGCCGGAGCTCGCGCCGATGTAGCGCACCTTCCCCGCCCGAACCAGATCGTCGAGCGCGCGCAACGTCTCGTCGATCGGTGTTGCCGAGTCGAAGCGGTGAATCTGGTACAGGTCGATCGTGTCGATCCCGAGGCGGCGGAGGCTCGCTTCACACGCCTGCACCACGTGCTTTCGGGAGAGGCCGGCCATGTTCTGGCCTTCGCCCATCGGCCAGAAGACCTTTGTCGCGATCACGATCTCCTCGAGCCGGGCCATCTCCCGAAGCGCGCGCCCGGTGATCTCTTCGCTGGCGCCGAGCGAGTACATGTCGGCGGTATCGAAGAAGTTGATGCCGACGTCGAGCGCCTGCCGAAAGAACGGCCGAGCGGCCTCCTCGTTCAGCACCCATGGCCGCCAGCTCGAGCTGCCGTAGCTCATGCACCCGAGGCAGATGCGCGACACCGTCATCCCCGTCTGCCCCAGCCGCCGGTATTGCATTCCGTCCTCCTGAGCGCGGTCGCCCCGCGACGATGGAATCACCCATACCCCCCGGCCCGCCAACCTGTCACCGCAGCAGGAAGCTAGCAGCACCAGCAACAGCCGCCGCCGAACGGCCAGCCGCTGCCCGCCATTCGCGGCCGCTCGCTCCCGCTCGAACCGGCCGACATATTCGGATCGGGATGTACTCGACCTGTATCTTCTGCCACTCCGCGCTCGAGGCCAACGACGCCATCGAGCATTTCCCCGTCGGCCGGCGCCTCGCGTTCGACGCCGAGCGCGGCCGGTTGTGGGTCGTGTGTCGGAAGTGCCGACAGTGGAACCTCACGCCGACCGAAGAACGATGGGAGGCGATCGAGGAGTGTGAGCGCTTCTACCGCGACACGAGGCTCCGCGTGTCCACCGACCACATCGGGCTCGCACGCCTCCCGTCCGGCGTCGAGCTCGTGCGGATCGGACGCCCCGAGCGCCCCGAGTTCGCCGCCTGGCGCTACGGCGATCAGCTCGGTCGCCGTCGTCGCACCGCCATGATCCGGGCCGGCATCGGCCTCGGCGCGTTAGGCGCGCTCGTCATCGGTGGCACCGCCGCCGGCGTCGGCATCGGCGGGTTCGGATGGATCATCGGCCAGATGGGCGAGCGGATCGTCACGGGCTCTCCCGACCGCATCGTCGCCCGCCTCCCGGTCACCGACGTCGGCGACGTCACGGTCAAGGGGAAGCATCTGAGCCGACTCCAGCTCGTTGCCGGGAGTGAAGGCCGCTGGAAGCTCTGGATTCCGCACAAGAAGCAGATCGCGACGCTCGAGGGCCAGCCTGCCGTGCAGGCGCTCGCGAAGCTGCTTCCCCAGCTCAATCGCTTCGGCGGCTCGCGCGATCGCGTGCGGGAAGCCGTCTCACTCATCGAGCACCAAGCGGACCCCTTGCGCTTCTTCGACGTCGCGGCGCGCCAGGCGATGATACGCGGCAAGCTGAAGATCGCGACGCTCCCGGAGGCGACGCGACTCGCGCTCGAGATGGCCGCGCACGAAGACAGCGAGCGACGCGCCCTCGAGGGCGAGCTCGCGCTGCTCGAGCAGGCGTGGAAGGAAGCCGAAGAGGTCGCGGCGATCGCCGACAACATGTTCCTGCCGGCCTTCGTCGAGGAGTGGATGCGCAAGCACCGGAAAGGCTAGCGATGCGCGTCTCGCACGACCGAGGCGTCTCCCGAGGACATCCGGGCGCACCGGTGCTCGTCGTGGCGATCTTCGCGACGCTCGCGTGCGGGCCGGCGAATTCGGTCGACGCACCCGCGCCCACACCGGTCCTGGACGGTGCGGTCGACTCCCTCCCGACCCTCCCGCCGTCGCTCGTGGACGCGCCGATCACCTACGACCTCGCGCCTGCCTTCGCCTCGCTCGAGGGCGCCGTCCCGCGAAAGTTCGGCGACATCAAGGCACGGCGTCGCAGCACCACGAATCGCCGCATCCACACCGCGTTCGCCGCCGAGCGCGACTCGTTCCAGGTCCGGTTCGACGGGACCACGATTCACGTCGCCACCGTGCTCGAGTATCAGGGCAAAGGCTGGTACAACGCACCATTGGCCGGCGACCTGTCGGGGTCCTGCGGTATGGGCGTCGCCCGACCGCGCGTCGTCGTCCAGCTCGCAACGACGCTACGCATGACGCAGGACTGGCACCTGCGCGGGAAGAGCGAGATCACGCGCGTGGCAGCCTTCAGCACCGACAAGAGGGACCAGTGCAAGGTGACCGTCTTCAAGATCGACGTCACCGACCGTGTCGTGACCGCCGCGCGATCCGAGCTCGAGAAGCGGGTCACGGCCCTCGACCAGAAGATCGCGGCCATCGACGTCCGCTCGCCGATCGAGCGATGGTGGCGGGTGCTGCAGCGCCCCATACGTCTCTCCGACAGCGTGTGGCTCCTCCTGCAGCCGCGCGGCGTCCATCTCGGCCCGATCAGTGGCTCGGGCCGCATGGTGTCCCTCGACGTCGGGCTCACTGGAGCGCCAAGGGTCGTGACGGGTCCGCGTCCGGTCGACGGGACCGCGGTGCTCCCGCGACTGGAGCGAGAGAAGGGCAAACACGACCAGTCGCTTCACGTGCTGCTGGAGGGAGAGCTCAGCTACGACCTCGCCAATTCGATGCTCCGCAGGAACGTCGTGGGGAAGCGAATTCGGCGCGGCGCGCGCTGGGTCACGCTTCGTGACGCGCGGCTCTCCGGCATTGGCGGCGGGCGCGTGGCGCTCGCGCTCGCGTTCGACGGGGCCGCGAGCGGCCTCGTTTACCTCGTGGGCACACCGCGGTATGATCCCGAGACGCGCCAGCTGTACGTCCCAGACCTCGCGTACGACGTCAGCAGCGCCGACCTGCTCGTGCGCGGCCTCGAGTTCATGCGGCGCGGAGACGTGCAGACCCTGCTTCGCACCAGGGCACGCTTTCCGGTGGCAGATCTCGTCGAGCAGGCACGACAGCGCCTCGAGCGGGGTATGAACCGCCAGCTCGGCCAGAACGCGACGCTCGTCGCCAAAGTCGCGACCGGTGACGTGATGGCCGTCCGGGCCACGACGTCGGGGATCCTCGTCCGGGCGGCCGCGAACGGGACTGCCCGACTCGAAGTCACGCGAATCCCCGCACTTTCACGACAGACGCCGCGACGGTGAGATCGATGCGCGTCGTTACCTTACCTCCCATGCTGACCGCCAAAGCCAAAGTCTTCTGGCCGCTCCTCTTCCTCCTCATTTTCGCCGACTGCACCACGAAGCGGCTGGCGGAAGAGCACCTCATGCCGCCGCACGTGCCGCATCGGGTGGTCGGCGACGTCGTCCGATTCACGCTCGCGTACAACCCCGGCGCGGCATTCTCCTTCACGCTCGGCGAGCATTCGCGCATCGGCTTCACGGTGATCGCGCTGTGCGTGCTCATCGCGCTTGGCAGCGTGTATCGGTCGACGGCGTCCCAGGACCGCCTTCAGGGGATCGCGCTCGCTCTCGTCGCCGGCGGCGCGCTTGGGAACATGATGGATCGCTTCCGGAGCCCCGGGGGCACGTACCGCGGCGTCGTCGATTTCATCGACATCGGCGTCAGTGGGTGGCGGTTCTGGACGTTCAACCTCGCCGACGTCGGCGTGACGGTCGGGGCGGTCCTTCTGGCGTTGCTGCTGCTGAAGCGCGGCAGCGGCCATTCGACCGAGCCGAGCACCTCTTCGAACTGACCGGGCGACGAGCACGGATATGGATCGCGACGAGCCGCATCGGATTGACGGCGATCGGATCGAGGTCATCGAGGCCGACATCACGACGCTGGCCGTCGACGCCATCGTCAACGCCGCGAACACGTCGTTGCTCGGAGGTGGGGGCGTGGATGGCGCGATTCACCGGGCCGCCGGTCCGGAGCTCCTCGCGGAATGCCGCACGCTCGGCGGCTGCGACACGGGAGACGCGAAGATCACGCGCGGCTACCGGCTGCCGGCGCGCTGGGTGATCCATGCCGTGGGGCCGGTGTGGCACGGTGGAGCGCAGGGGGAGGCGGCACTCCTCGCCTCGGCGTATCGACGCGCACTGACGATCGCCGCCGAGCACGATGTGAGAACGATCGCCTTCCCGGCGATCAGCTGCGGGGTGTACGGCTACCCCGTGGCGGAGGCGGCGCAGATCGCCGTCGGCGAGGTTCGTCGGTTCCTGCAGTCGGACGCTCGATTCGAGCGCGTCCTGCTCACGTGCTTCGGCGCCACGGTGCGCGACGCGTACCTGCGCGCCGTCGCGCAACCGGCGTGAGGCACCTCCAGGCCGCTCGCTCACGCCGCGCACGCCTACTACGCTCGCGACTCCTGCACCTCGATTCCCGGATGTTCACCGCATGATGACGAAGACGGCTGCCAGTGCTCTCCTCCTGGCGCTTCTGCCGCTGTCCGCACCTCACCGGCAGGCAGTCGGCGCGCTCGCCTACTCGGCCGCGCCCACCGCGCAGCAGGCCCCGGGGCTCAGCGACTCGGCGTTCGCCGCGCTGTCCGCTCGCGTCTCCGAGCCGGGCGGCTACTTCGACTCCGACAATCTCATCTCGAACGAGTCGTCGTATCTCCACGTGTTAGGCGCCATGCGGCGCATCGGCGTGTCGGGCGGGACCTATATCGGCGTGGGGCCCGATCAGAACTTCTCCTACATCGCGCAGGTCCGGCCGAAGCTGGCATTCATCATCGACATCCGGCGGGACAACCTGCTGCAGCACCTGCTGTTCAAATCGCTGTTCGAGCTTGCGCGCAACCGGGCGGAGTACCTCGCCCTCCTGACGGGCCGGGCCGTGCCTAACGACGTGGCGAAGTTCAATCGCCGGCCGATCGCGGAGGTCGTCGAGGCCGTGGACCAGAGCTCGCCCGATCCCGATCAGTTCGAGACGACGCGGACCATGGTCCGGGCGAAGGTGAAGAAGTACGGGATCCCGGTGACCGCGGCGGAGCTCGAGACGATCGAGCGCATCCACAAGGCGTTCTTCGATGCGGGCCTCGATCTCCGCTTCACGAGCCTGGGCCGAGCGCCTCGCCCGTACTATCCGACGCTCCGCATGCTGCTGCTGGAGAAGGACCTCACCGGCAAGCAGCAGACGTACCTGGCGAGCGAGGACGACTTCCAGTTCGTGAAGTCCCTGCAGTCACGCAACCTCGTGGTGCCGGTGGTCGGGAACCTCGCTGGCGGCCACGCGTTGCGCGAGATCGGCAAGGTCATGGAAGCGCGAGGCGACAAGCTGTCGGCTCTGTACGTGTCGAACGTGGAGTTCTACCTGATGCGCGAGGCGACATTCGACGCCTACGCCGCGACGGTGCGGACGCTCCCGCACGACACGCGCAGCGTGATCATCCGCAGCTACTTCGGCGGCGGCTTCTACGGCCCGCATCCCCAGAGCGTCCCGGGCTATTTCAGCACGCAGCTCCTGCAGACGGTGGACACGTTCGTGTCGGAGTCGGCTCGCGGCGGCTACTCGACGTACATGGACCTGGTGAGCAAGCACAACGTTCCACTCAAGTAGGGCTGCGAGCTGCGAGCTGCGAGCAGCTGCTAGTCGCTCGCCGACGGCCGCCTGCTGGTGCTCCGAGCTGCTGGCTGCTGTCACCAGCCGCAAAGGAGCCCCCGGCTCGCAGCGCCACTTCCCCGTTCCCAGTTCCCAGTTCCCAGTGTCCTGTCTGGGAGGCCTATTCCGGGGCATGACCGGCGCGGACCTGTGTCGTCCTGTTATCATGAAGGTCCGACGCCACGCCTCCGCCCTGGAGGTGGTGGAGCCGAATCCCGTTATCCCGACTTTTTCCGCTTCCCCAGATGCCGAAGACGAAGCAACGCACGGCCTCCCCGGAGCTCGCCCCCGTCCCCCAACCGTCCATCTGCGATAAGGCCGACGTGCTCTTCCGATCGGCCGCCGAATGCTGCCGTCAGCATCGACGCTACGCGCGGCTGGTCGAGATGGAGACCGACGAATCCGAGCAGCTCGCCGCGCTGCGTCTCGTCGCCGCGAGCGACGAGCAGCTGGCTCAGGCGGCCGAGGCGTACGAGTCGTCGTGCATGAAGATGAACGGTGAGCGCGGCGACGACTGGTGGCACAAGGCCAACAACCTCTGGCATGCGTGCAAGGAGTACGCGCGCCGCCACTCGTTCAGCGACCGTGCCTCGGGTCAGTTCGGTGCCCACGACGCGAACAAGCTCAACTCCCTCGAGGTCGAGTATGAGCTCGAGGCGTCTGCCCTGCTCGCGCTCCAGCACGCGGTCGACGCGTATCGCAAGCTGCGGCCGGAAGCGGACTGGATCACGCCCCCCGCGCGCGGCTGATCGGCTGCTTGCGACTCTGGTCACACGGGCCCGCGCCAGTGCGCGGGCCTTCGTATTTCCGACGTCGCGAGTCGATCACGAGCATCGCGCCGGGCGTGCCCGGCGGTTATCGTCCTCGGGAAATGGGCGAAAATTGGGGCAGATTCGGGATCAAGGGCGATCAAGGGGTCAGAGCCCTTGAATTCAAGGGATCAAGGGCTCTGACCCCTTGATCCAATCGGACCCCAATTCTCCTGACCCCAATAGCTGTCGAGCCGGAAAGGAGGCACGCTTGAGCGACGACGAAGTCATCGTCCTGCGGAAGTACGTGAGCGAAGTGGAGGCCACCATGGCCCACCTGGTTCTCGAAGCGCACAACATCCCGTCCGCCGTCATGCGGGATACCGCCGGCGGAATGATTCCCTCCATGGCCATTCTTTATCCCGTCCGGCTCGCGGTTCGTCGCGAAGACGCCGACGAGGCACGCCGAATCCTGGATACCGAAGCCCCCCTCCCGTCGGAGGACGGCGGCGGTGAGCGGCTCGACGAGGCCACCGACGTAGCGGCACGCTGGTCACCCGAACGCGACGCCGACGACGAAACCGACGACGAGCTCGACGAGGACACGGAATCCGATCGTCGCTGGTAGCGCTCGCAGCACTGCGCAACCGCTTGCTCCTGCGCGCGTTGGAATGATGACGGTGAGTTGAAAGACCCGTCGTATCATCGGGCGGTCTTCACCAACCGCCAAGCCAACCGCCAATGTGAACGTTCTCGCTTTTCTCGGTTCGTCAGCGCACGCCCATCTCGTCCGGGCACTCCCGGCCCCACACCGCATCACCCACACAACCGACTGGCCCACCCTCCTGTCGGCACTCATGGACGGGGGGTGCGACGTCGCCGTCGTCGACCCGTGCGTGGGTGGCCAACACGGGAACGCGGAGCGCCTTCGGGAGCTCGCCGACGCTGCGCGGGCATCAGTCGAAACGCCGGTCGTCGGCTATTTCGCCGTCTCGGCCGCCGCGATTCGCGCGGCACACACGTTTGCGCGACTCGGGCCGGCGGACGTCTCGAACATCGTCGTTCGGGGATTCGACGACGCTCCCGATGCCTTGTCGGCGACACTTCATCGGGTCGTCTCGTCCAGCGCGGCCAGCCGGCTCGTGCGCTCGGTCGGCACCCCCTTCGCGGCGCTGCCGCCAGCGGCCGCGCGCGCCGTCGTGACCCTCTTCCATCATCCCGAGCGCATGCGGTCTGTCTCCGATCTGGCGGCCGAAGCGAGGACGACACGCCGCTCGCTCGATCGATGGCTCGCCCAGGCCGGTCTCGCGTCAGCGCGTACGCTCCTCGCGTGCGCGCGCGCGAACGCCGCGTTCCACCTCATGACCGCCGGCCACGTTCGACCCGCCAGAGCCGCGGGCATGCTGGGTTATGCGTCACCACGTGCGCTCGCGCGCGAGATGCAGGCCCTCACCGGCTGCGCGCCGAGCGTGATTCGCGGTCGGCTCACGGAGTCGGCGTTCTCCGCCGCCATCGCTCGTCGGCTCCGGCGGCCCCCGGTCATCCCGCCCCGCCCGGCATATTGACGCCCGCCCATGCCGCTCCATACGATGTCGCGCAGTCCCCCTCGCCGTTCGCCTCCGCCCCCGCCCCCGCCCCGCTGCCTTCCGACGTGGGATCGTTCCCCGCCACGCGCCACTCCGTCATCGCCGGAATCTCGAGCGACGACCAGCAGACTCGGCGCGTCGCGTTCGATGCGCTCGTCTCGGCCTATTGGCGACCAGTCTACAAGTACGTTCGCATCAAATGGCGGCGAGACCGCGAGGACGCCGCCGATCTGACCCAGGAATTCTTCGCGCGGGCGTTCGAGAAGGGGTCGCTGGATCGCTTCGATCCGACGCGCGCGCGTTTCCGAACGTTCCTCCGCGTCTGCTTCGACGGATTCGTCGCAAACGAGCACAAGGCCGCCGGCCGCATCAAGCGCGGCGGAACGGTTGCGTTCGTGCCACTCGATTTCGCAGCGGCGGAGAGCGAGCTGTCAGACACGTCGGGCCGGCTGGCCGCGAACGAGAACGGTCTCGCACCGGCGGCGGACGACGATGCACTGTTCCGCCAGGAATGGGTCCGCGCAATCTTCGCTGACGCCGTCGCCGCCCTGCGCGAGTCCTGCGAGGCTGCGGGAAAACAGACGCACTTTGCCGTCTTCCAGCGATACGACCTCGAGGATGGCGTTGGGCCTCGCCCGACGTATGCCCAGCTCGGAGCGGAGCTCGGGATACCGGTCACGCAGGTGACGAACCATCTGGCGTTTGCGCGCCGCGAGTTGCGACGGCTCGTGCTGGAGCGGCTGCGCGCCGTGTGTGCGAGTGACGACGAGTTCCGCCTCGAGGCACGCGAGCTGCTCGGCGTCGATCCGGCATGAGGTCGCTCAGCGACTCGGCCATTCGCCGGCTGCGAGACGCCGCCGACGCACCGGACCTGACCGGCACGAAGTACGAGGTGCTCGATCGCATCGGGCAGGGCGGAATGGGCACCGTGTATCGGGCACGCGATCGCGAGCTCGGTCGCGAGGTCGCGCTCAAGGTGATTCGACTCCCCGAGTCGTCGCCCGACGTCGCCGCACGTATGCTGCGCGAAGCGCGCACGCTGGCTCGGCTCGAGCATCCGGGCATCGTGCCCGTTCACGATGTGGGGACGTCGCCCGATGGCCGCACGTTCTACGCGATGAAGCTCGTGCGCGGCGCGCCGCTCGATGCCCTCCCCGCTTCATCGGTGGCCGACCGGCTGGGCATCGTCGAGCGGATCTGTGAGGCGGTGTCGTTCGCCCACGCACACGGCGTCATCCACCGCGACCTCAAGCCGCAGAACGTGATGGTGGCCCGTTCGGCGAGGTGCTGGTGATGGATTGGGGCGTCGCCAAGGTGCTGGCGGAGGCCGGCACGTCGTTAGGCGGCGACCATGCGGCGACGAGCGAACGCTCGTCCCCGTCCCCGACGACGGGTCACGGAGTCGTGCTCGGCACACCCGGCTACATGGCTCCCGAGCAGGCCGCGGGCGATCCCGCGCTGGTGGACGCACGCGCCGATGTGTACGCCATTGGCGCGATTCTCAGGGACCTGTGTGCGACAGCGGATGGCACGGGCCCGCGGATTCCCGCGACGCACACGCGCCCGCTTAGCGCGATCATTCTCAAGGCGATGGCGGCGAATCCCGCCGACCGCTACGTGGACGTCACGTCACTGGCGCGGGACGTCGCGGCGTTTCGTGCCGGCGAGCCCGTCGCTGCATACCAGGAGAACCTCTGGGAGCGAACGCGTCGCGTGGTGATCCGCTATCGAACGCCCATTCTGCTCGTCGTCGCCTACCTGATGATGCGGATCACGCTGCTCGCGTTCTTCGGCCGTTAAAGGAATTCGAATCGCCGTTGTACGGATGTGCAGCAGACGATCTCTCTTCTCCCGTCTCCCGTCTCCCTATGAAAAAGCCCCTCTTCGGCATGCTGCTCGGTGGCGTCCTCGGCATCCCCGACGGACTCTCGGCCCTCGTCTCCGCGGGCGATGACCCGAACATTCGCGCGGGCATCGTCGGCATCGTCATCGGCTCCACGGTGAAGGGGCTCATCACGGGCCTCCTGATCGGCTGGTTCTCGAAGAAGGTGAGCTCGCTGCCGCTCGGGATCCTGTTCGGCTTCGCGGTGGGGACGCTCCTCGCGTACGGCGTCTCGATGATGCAGGTGGCCGCGGGTCAGCCGGCGTACTACTGGCAGATCATGACACCTGGCGCGATCCTCGGCATCATCGTCGGCTACGCGACGTTCACGCACCGAGAGCGCCCCCAGCCCGCGGCGGCCTAACGTCTTGTTCGGCTTGGTCGTTGGTTCGTGACAACCGCAACAACAAAGCAACAGCAGGAACGACAGGAACTGCAACTAAGCAACGCAGAAGGCGCTGAACGCGCAGAACTCGCAGAACCCACCGGGATGGTGGAGTCGCCCTGGACCCTTTTGAAAAGGGCGACTGCCTCGGGAAGCTATTGGCCTCCCGAGGCAGTCCCCTTCATTCGGCCGCTGGCGGGCCGATGTGAAATGGTTGGGCTGTTTTCCGCGAGTGTCTGCGCGTTCTGCGCGTTCTGCGTTGCTTAGTTGCGGTTCCTGCAGTTCCTGTCGTTGCGGTACTGCCGGTGTAGTTGCCGGAGCCCTGTCAGCACCGGACTCACATCCGGAACAGATAACTGAGCTTCACGAAGAAGCCGTCGTCCGTGCGATTCAGCTCGCGGAAGCGAAGATGCTCCGGCCCGTCGTACGAGCCGCCATAACCCGCGAACATCACCGTGCCCGGCGTCGGCTGGTAGGAGAACAGCCAATCCACACGCAGGTCGTTCCGCGAGAATCCAATATCACGTGCGAACGCGCCGCCGAGCGATGGCACGGACCGCATGATCGCGTAGTGCGTTCCTTCCTGGTATAACGCGGCCTGCTGCTCCGCATCGTACTGACCGACCACGCGGAAGAACATCGGGCGCGCGATCTGATATTCGACCTTGAGTCGCGGAATCTTCCGGATGCCGACCGTGCTGCCGTCCGCCTTCCGGTTGTACTCCAGGTGCTGATACTGCCCATCGACGCGAAGCTTGTCGATCGGCCGCCAGCTCACGTTCACCGTCGACGTCACGATGTCCGCCGACGTCCACTCGTAGAAGTTCTCGTCCTGACCAAAGATGAACGACACGTCGGCCGAGAAGCGTTTGAACTGCGGCGTACCGGCCGACAGCACCCAGTCGACGTTGTCGAGCCGCCCGGCGCCCGTGAACAGAAGCGTGTCGAAGCCGGCCGCCGTCGGGCGAAGGACGCGATAGCTGCGGTACAGATTGTCGTCGAAGCCGAAGCGCTCGAGCAGCAGTGACGCACCGGCACGCCAGCCGCCCTTGAACGTCGTGTTCTGGTTGAGGTGCAGCTTGGCGTCCTGCCACGACTTCCCGTTCGTGAAGCGGTCGTACTGCCACGTCCAGTTGTTGTTGATCGCGAACTGCATCGATTGCACGGGCGAATCCTTTTTCCCGTACACCGTGTACCGATGATTCAATCCGGTGTTCACGATCCCGGTGCGCGACAGGAAGCCTGACGCGGCGCGAAAGTCAGGGTCGCTTGCATTGATCGAGTACGTGATCCACAGGTTGCGACCTTGTCGATCGAATGCCGCGTTCCAGAGTGGCGCGTTCAGCGTCGTTCCGAAACGGCGCGTCGCGCTGCCGGCGACCTGCCCGCGCACCGTGTAGATCCTGTTGAACACGAACCGTCCATCCACCCCGGCGACGCGATTGTAGTAGGTGCCGTCCACCTTGTCGGTGTAGACGAAGCCGAGTCGGGACGAGCCGCCGAGGTCGCGGGTCGCGCGCAGCACGTTGTAGAGCGGACGATTTGCGTCGGCTCGAGTGGCCGCGTTCGCGTAATCGAGCGATGTGGTGCGGTCGTCCAGCGCCGACAGGAAAGCAACGTTGGTCCCGGCGACCTTGCCCGTGAACTTCGCGGCGCCATCCGGCTTCACGATGCGACGGGTGTACACCAGGTTGCTCGGCGTCGAGAAATTCTCGATGCCCTCGAGGAAGAACGGCCGACGCTCCGGATACGACACCGCGGCGCGCGGGTCGTATGAAATGGCCGCGACATCCGCTTCGATCTGCGCGAAGTCCGGGTTCACCGTGCCGTTGAACGTCAGGTTGTTCGTGATGCCCCAGCGCACGTTCCCGCCAACCTGCGGGCCATCGCGACTGTAGTCCCACTGCCCCGTCGCCGTGTTCTCGGCGCCCAGGCTGCGCGCGACGACTTCCGGGATGATGTCCACGACGAGACCGCGATGCAGCTCCTTGAGGCCGATGAGACGTCCGGACTGCGCGAGGAACGATGCGCCCGCACGGTTGGCCGGGACCCAGCTGTCCTCGTGGCCCAGATGCTGGACCTGCCGGACGACGTTGATCCCCCAGTCCTGCACCTCGTTCGACTGGTAGCGCAGGCTCTTGAAGGGAATCCGGATCTCCACCTCGTAGCCGTATTGGGTCGTGCGGCCTTTCGACTCGAAGACGAAGTTCGCGCTCAGGTCTGCCTGCTCGCGCGCCTGTTGGCCGCTGCCGAACGAGCCGCCGCCGCGGCCGCCGGTCCCTTCGTTCAGCGTTCCGTCGGCCTGGATGCCCAGCGGGTTGACGGAGAACACCATCGCCTGCCGGCCGTCGTTGAATGTGCTGAGCAGGATCTGGATGTTGTCGTCGCTGAAGATCTTGTCGCGGTCGAGCAGGTTCGCGTTCACGAGACCGTGCGCCTCGTAGGCGCGAACGCCGAAATGGATCGCCGTGGCCGAATACCACACGAGCACGTTGGTCGAGTCCGTGGCAGGGCGACCGTCCACCGGCTGGAATTGCGAGAACCCCGTCAGCACCGATGCCTGCTGCCACACGTGCTCGGACAGCGCCCCGTCGATCGTGACGTTGGCCTCGACCCGAGGGACTAGCACGTCGAGCTTTCGCTCGCGGCCGCTGTAGGTCACACCCGGATCATTGACGTGGGTGATGGCGAGCAGCGAGAGGAAAGCGAGCATGCGTCTGCGTGGCGTGAAGTCGGCGTTCCGTATCCCGCGACGCGTGGAGCGGCGTGGCGGCTTGAGCAGCGCGGTAATATGGCTTGATGTCGCGCTCCTTCGCCTCCCCTCTCGCGGCTCGTGTTTCTCAGCGACGGAGCGTACGCCCGGGATGACGAAGGGCCACCCGATGTGGATGGCCCGTTCGGTCGAACCGGTCTGGTGCGTGCGAGTTACCGCGTCACCACCAACTGCGCGCGATAGTCCGCGGGCTTGACGGCTGTGGAGGAGTTGCGCGACGGCGAGACGCTGACGAGCGCGATCGTGTAGCCGTTCCACTCGGTCTTCTTCGGCTCGAGCGTCGTGTGGAGGGCGGCAACGGCAGCCTGGCTCCCCTGCTCGATCTTGAGCGCGATCTCCGCGTCGCCCGCCCAGACGCAGACCGCGTCGATGGGACAGCGCGAATCGCTCTCGACGCTCCGGAACGTCAGGCGCAGATCGCCGACGCTGATCGTCTCGCCGATCTTCATGTCGAACGCCTGACCGACCTCACGCTGCGTGACATTCGGACTGGTCTGAATTTTCGCATCCGTGCCCGTGGACGCGTTGCCCGAACAGGCGGCCAGCGCGGCGGTGGCGAGAAGGACGGTGGTCAAATGACGCATGGTCTTGCCTCGGTATTCCGGTCTGTTGAGTCCCTCGTGCGTGCGGCCCGCAACCTGTTCGATCACCGGCCGCACCGATTCTGGTATCCCGCTGAACCCGGAACGGCCGGGTGCGGTCACCATTCTGTCATTCCGAGCGAAGCGGGCGTCAGCCCGCGGAGGCGAGGAATCGCCATCCTCCCGGTAGAGGGTCGAGCCCCCGGTCGGGACGAGTGCGATTCCTCGCCTCCGCGGGCTGACGCCCGCTTCGCTCGGAATGACGGCCGGGGATTAGAACCCGAAGGTCACGCCCAGCGACAAGGCGACATTGTTGGTCAGCTTGCTGCCGCTGAGGTCGAAGGATGTCGCTTCCTTCGAGTCGAACTTGCCGAGGTAGTCCTTCGCCATGAAGCGCATGCCGAAGTTGGGGGTCAGCCGAACGTCCACCCCACCGCCGAAGTTGTACGCGACGTTTGTCGCCGTCGTGCTCAGGATACTGGACTCGACTTCGTAGCGGATCGCGCCAACGCCACCCTGGACGAACGGCGTCACCATGGACGCGGCCTGCATCGGGATCTTGAGCTCGACGCCACCGTCATACAGGAGCGCCTTGCTCGAGCCGACATCGAGACCCCCGATGATCGGCACACCGACTTTCAGGTCGGAGCTCGAATACCCCACGTTACCGAACAGCGCAACGTTCTTGGCCATGGTGAGGCTCACCTGGGCACCGTAGAGCGGGCCGTTGCCGGCCGAGATGCTCGTCCCGATGGGTCCCTCGAACATCTTCCCGAACATCATGTAGCCGCCGTACGGCGTGACGTCGAAGACCTTCGGCTTGACGGACTGCGCGGCCAGGGGAAGCGCCGACGCGAGTGCGGCGAGGCCAATGATCGAGGTGCGAACAACGAAGCGTTTCATCTATTCCTCCCTTTGATGCGGGCTGTAGGCGATTGACGTTACGCCCCTTTAAAGCAGGCCCGATGCCGGGAAGAACGATCTCGGCAGTTTGCTATAACGAACTGCCGCGTATTGACTTACAAACTGCTGCGCCGGAGTCTACGTGTTCGGTTGTCCACGTGTGGGGACACTTGGCGCTCCCGCTGCATAGACGGCCCCGCTGACGTCGACCAGCGGTTCTCGTCGACCCGCATCACCGACGGGAGCCGGCGAGCTCGTCCCAGAACGCCGCAACGGCCTTAGCACCCTTCACGAAGTTCTCGTCGCTCATCCATTCGTTCGGCGCGTGGGCGTTCTCCCCCGGGAGGCCGAACCCCATGAGCAGCACCGGCGTGCCGAGGATCCGCTGGAAATCGCCGACCACGGGAATCGAGCCGCCCTCACCAACGATCACCGGGTCTTTCCCGAACGCTGCGGCAAGCGCTCGCCGTGCGGCGTCGAACAGCGGCCCGTTGAGCTCGGCGCGCCACGGGCGCCCGCCGTGCAGGTGCTGCACGGTCACGGTGATCCCCTTCGGCGCCACGCGCTGGATGTGTGCGTCCATGAGGCGCTCGATCTCCTCCGGCAACTGGTCCGGCACGAGCCGGCAGCTCACCTTCGCCATGGCCTTCGATGGCAGCACGGTCTTCGCGCCCTCACCCGTGTAGCCGCTCAGCAGTCCGTTCAGCTCGCAGGTTGGCCGAGTCCAGATCCGCTCCAGCGTCGAGTAGCCGACCTCGCCGCCTAACGCCGGCGCACCCGTCTCGTGCTGGAACCCGTGCTCGTCGAACGGCAGCTCGCGAATCGCCGCGCGAGCCTCGGCGCCCCAGTCGCGGACCGCATCATAGAAGCCCGGAATCGCGACGTGGCCGTTCGCGTCGTGGAACGTCGCGATGATGCGGGCGAGCGCCGTCGCGGGATTCACCACGGCGCCGCCGTAGCTCCCCGAATGCAGGTCGACCGTCGGCCCGACGACGTCGATCTGGAAGTAGGCGAGCCCGCGCAGCGACGAGAGGATGGACGGCTGTCCCGGCGCGAACATCGACGAATCGGAGATGACCACGGCGTCCGCCGCGAGCCGCTTCGCATTCTCCTCGATGAATCGTTCGAGGTTCTCGCTTCCCACCTCTTCCTCACCCTCCGCGAGGACGATCACGTTCACCGGCAATTTCCCCCGCACCGCGAGATGGGCTTCGAGCGCCTTCACGTGCAGAAAGAGCTGTCCCTTGTCATCCACCGAGCCACGGGCGTAGATGCGCCCGTCACGAATCGTCGGCTCGAACGGCGGCGACAGCCAGAGATCGAGCGGCTCGGCGGGCTGCACGTCGTAGTGTCCGTACACCAGCACCGTCGGCGCCCCCGGAGCATTGCGCCACTCCGCCAGCACGATCGGATGGCCGGGCGTCTCGTTGATGGACGCCTCGAACCCGATCCGCGCGAGTGAATCGCGAACCCACTCCGCCGCGCGGCGAACGTCCGCCGCGTGCTCCGATCGCGCGCTCACGCTCGGGATCCGCAGAAGATCGAACAGCTCGTCGTGAATGCGGCGGTCGTGCTCGGTGAGATAACGATCGAGGTCGGACATGTGCCTTGAGACCAAATGGTTTCGTTGGGGTCAGAGTCCAGCGGCATCATTCGTACGCAACGCGTACGAATGATGCCGCTGGACTCTGACCCCAACCGGAGCATACGGACGCGCGTCGCTCGGAAGATGCGAGTGGCCGCTCGATGGGAGAAGGTGTATGCGGGATCCTCACCGCGCGACGATGGCCGATCGCGACGCGTTAGCTTCCTGACCCAACCGCATCACGTCCACCACCGCGCTCCGTTCCGTGTCTCGCCCATCCTCGTCCGACCTGCGCGCCATGATCCGGCTCGCGCTGCCCGTTGCGGCGGTGCAGCTCGGCATCATGGCCATGGGCGTCACGGACACGATCATGGTCGGACACGTCTCGCCGGCGGCGCTCGCGTCCACCGCGCTCGGCAATCTCTACTTCTTCATCGCCGGGATCTTCGGACAGGGCACGCTCATGGCGCTCGATCCGGTCGTCTCGCAGGCCGTGGGCGCGCGCGACGAGGATGCGATCACCCGTGCGCTGCAGCGCGGTCTCCTGCTCGCACTCGCGCTCACGATCGTGACATGCGCGACGTTCATTCCGGTGCGCCCGGTGCTCGCTCTGCTCCGCCAGCCGCCGGAAGTCATTCCGGACGCCGCGACATACGTGCACGTCGCGATCCCCGGCGTCTTCCCGTTCTACGCGTTCATCGTTTTCAGACAGTCGCTACAGGCACTCGGCCGTGTCGCCCCGGTCCTCTGGACCGTGCTCGCGGCCAACCTGCTCAACGCGGGCCTGAACTGGGTGTTCATCTTCGGAAACCTCGGGTCTCCACCGATGGGAGTCGGCGGTTCGTCGCTGGCGACGAGCATCAGCCGCTGGGCGATGGCGTTGGTGCTGCTCGCGATTGCCGGGAACGACATCCGCCATCGACTCAAGCCATGGCGCGCCGAGTCGGGGTCGATTGCGCCGCTCATGCGCATGCTGCGGCTGGGCATTCCGATCGGCCTGCAGTATCTGCTCGAGTACGGCGCGTTCGCCGCGGCAGCTCTCCTCATGGGCGTGCTCGGCACGACGCAGATGGCTGCGCACCAGATCGCCATCAACCTCGCGTCGTTCACGTTCATGGTGCCGCTCGGCGTCTCGACGGCGACGGCGGTGATGGTGGGCCACGCGATCGGCGCCGGTGACGAGGCGCAGGCGCGGCGGTCGGCGATCGCCGGGATCATGAGTGGTACGGCGTTCATGGTTCTGAGCGCGCTCGCGTTCCGGCTGTTTCCGGGCGCGCTGGCGCGCGCCTACACGGGTGACGCTACGGTCGTCGCGCTGGCGGCGACGCTGATTCCGATCGCCGGGGTGTTCCAGGTGTTCGACGGCGTGCAGGCAGTCGCGGCGGGCGTGCTGCGCGGCATCGGCGACACGCATGCTCCGGCGATCATCAACGTCGTCGGCTTCTGGCTGATCGGACTCCCGGTGAGCTGGTGGCTGGCCTTTCGCGAGGGCGGCGGCGCGGTGGGCCTCTGGTGGGGCATCGTCGTCGGCCTCGGGGCCGTCGCACTGATCCTGCTCGCCCGCGTGCGCGTTAGGCTCGGCCGCACAATGCGCCGTATCGTGATCGACGCCGACCCGGCCTGACCGCTCACCGGCCGCCCAGCCGGCGTGTACCGCTGACAGTAGTCAGTCAGTCATCGGGCAACAGTCGCCAGTCGCAGTGCCGAGGGGGCAGCAGAGTCTGAGTACTGAAACTGCCTCCGCTGTCATCCCGAGGAGCGACAGCGACGAGGGATCTTGCCGAAGGAACTCGTGGGAAGCGTGGCCACGATGATCGCACGCAAGATCCCTCGCTTCGCTCGGGATGACATGATGTGCTGGATCACTCATACTGTCGACTCTCGACTGATGACTGACTGACCAGTGAGAGGTTGCGGTACGTACACCCACGCTTAGTCGCTCCGTAACGCAACCAGCGGATCGACGCGCGCGGCCCGGCACGCTGGGATCCATGACGCGACCAGCGCGACCGTACCGAGGAGGAGCGGGGTTGCGGTGAACGTCAACGGATCCGCCACACCGACCCCGTACAGCTGCGACGCCAGCACGCGCGCCAGCCCCAACGCGCCAAGCAGGCCGGCTGCCAGTCCGATGGCGACGCGCCGCATCGACTCGCCCACGACGAGCCGGAAGACATCGCTCCGCTGGGCACCTAACGCGGATCGGATGCCGATCTCGCGCGTCCGGCGCGCGACGGCGAACGATGCCACGCCATAGATCCCGACAGTCGCCAGCAGGAGTGCGAGCACGCCGAACACACCGAGCAGCGCCGCGCCGATCCGTGCGGGCAGAAGCGCCAGCTGCATGTCGGACTCGAGTGCGACGGCACGCGCCGCCGGAAGCTGCGGGTCCAGCGTGCGAATCGTCCGCGCGATCGCGTCACCAATAGCCGAGGCCGAGCCGGCGACGCGGATCTGCACGACCATCGAGGACTGATGATGCTGCGACAACGGCAGGTACATGAACGGAGGTGTCGTCTCCCCGAGCGAGTTGTAGCGCGTGTCCTTCGCGATGCCGACGACGCGCGCCCACGGTCCCGTCGGCCCCGCGATGCTGAGTCGCCTGCCGAACGCATCCCCGTTCGGCCACAGCTGCCGTGCCATCGTCGCGTTGACTACCACGACCGGGTCGGACGTACCCGTATCCTCGACGCCGACATCGCGGCCCCGGACGAGTGGGATCCCGAGCGTTCGCAGATAGTGCGTCGCAACGACGTTGAAGTACGCCTGCGGTAACCGCTGCCCCGGCACCGGCGTCACGCCTTCGACCCAGATCGCCGTCTGGTTGTTCGAGCCCGAAAGCGGAATGACGTTGGCCGCTGTGGCGGACTCCACCCCTGGAATCGCCCGTGTCTCGTCGAGCACGCGCTGGTAGAACGCACCGCCCGCACGCTCGTCGAGCTGCCGCGGTCCGAGGTCGATCGGAACGTCGACGACGTTTGCGGTCGAGAAGCCGGGATCGATCTCGCGCGCGTTGGCGAGGCTCCGGAGGAACAGCATCGAACCGGCGACGAGCACGGTGCACAGCAGCACCTGACCGATGACGAGTCCCGACCGCAGCCGCGAGCGCCGGTAGCCGCTGCGATCGGCATCGTCCCGTAGCGCGGTGACGAGATCGCGGCGAACCGACTGGAGCGCCGGCACAAGGCCGAACAGCGTCGCCGTCACCACGGACAGGATGATCGTGAACGCGAGCACACGCCCGTCCGGCGTGAAGCTCAGCGCCAGGTCGATCGGAATGTTCGCCGCGAGCACCGAAGCGAGCGCTCGCGTGGCCTGAAAGGCGGCGAGCAGCGCCGCAGCGCCACCGAGCACCGCGAGCATAAGACTTTCCGTCAACAGCTGCCGAATGAGACGCGGGCCGCTCGCGCCGATCGCGAGCCGCACACCGATCTCACGACGCCTGGCGGTCGCTCGAGCCAGCAGCAGATTGGCGACGTTTGCGCACGCGATCAGCAGCACCAGACCGACGATCACCATCAGAAACGCCGACACGATCGTTGCCGGCGCCCTCACCTCCGCCACGACGCCGCGCGCGACGTCGAGTCGTGTCGTCATGCCGTCGCGGGTACGCGGTTTCGACTCGACGAGCTGCCGCGTTCGCACGTCGAGCTCCGCCTGCGCGGCGTCGCGCTCGACCGACCGACGGAGCCGCGCCGTCGTGTATACACTGCCGTTCCACCGCTCGGCGTCGACGCCGAGTATCGGACGCGCCGCCGCGAACGGAACGAATGCGCTCGGGTTCCACAGGGAGACCGAGCTCGTGAACGCCGGCGACGCGACACCGATGACCCGGAACGGACTGTCGTTGAGTCGGATGGTCTTCCCGACGACGGCAGGATCACTTCCGAGCTCACGCCGCCAGTATCGGTAACTGAGAACGACCACGGGATCGCCGGACGACGCGGCATCGAACAGGCGCCCGGCCGCTGGCGCGACCCCGAGCGTGGAGAAGTAGTCGCCCGGGACGACGGCCGCCTGAAGCGGTGCGACGCTCCCGTCGCGCTCCGTCGTGACCGCCTGCAGTCGCTCCGCCACGAGCCCCGAGAACGCCCGCACGCTGTCCCGGAAGTAGCGGAAGTCCTCATAGGCGAGCGGGCTGTGCGATCCGCGGTATACCCGCATGAGCCGGCCTGCGTCGGCCACGCCACCGATGGGCTTCTCGAGCGCCGCGTTGACGACGCTGAAGATCACGACGTTCACCCCGATGCCGAGCGCGAGCGACAGCACGGCGACGACGGTGAATGCGGGATTGCGCACGAACGTGCGCAGCGCGTAGCGGAGGTCGTCGAGGAGGGATTCCATAGCGGGAGACGGGAGAGGGGGAGGCGGGAGACGTCAACCAACCGGGCCGGCAGAACCGCAGGCGTTATCTCTACATTTGGACAGCTCGGCGTGCTGCATGCACAACCACAGATTGGCGTACGGACAGCGCACGCTTCAGTTACGCGCTTGGCTTGCCTTCTCCCGTCTCCCGTTTCCCGTCTCCCGTCTCCCGTCTCCTGTCTCCCGTCAATGGCCAATCGCCTAGCGTCCGAAACCAGCCCCTATCTCGCGCAGCACGCCGAGAATCCCGTGGACTGGTATCCGTGGGGCGAAGAAGCGCTCGCCCGCGCCCGACGGGAAGACAAGCCTATCCTGCTCAGCATCGGGTACGCCGCGTGTCACTGGTGCCACGTCATGGCGCACGAGTCGTTCGAGGATGACGAGACCGCCCGCGTCATGAACGAGATGTTCGTGAACATCAAGGTCGACCGCGAAGAGCGCCCCGACCTCGACAGCATCTACATGCAGGCGACCCAGGCGATGACGGGGCATGGCGGGTGGCCGATGACCGTCTTTCTGACGCCGGACACCGTGCCGTTCTACACCGGCACGTACTTCCCGCCCGAGGATCGCCACGGCATGCCGTCGTTCCGACGGGTGCTCCACGCCGTTGCGGACGCGTATCGGTCACGCCGCAGTGGCGTGGAAGAGACCGCAGCGAAGATGCGCGAGCTGTACGCGAACACTACGCTGCCGGGCACCGCCACCGGGCAGCTCACGGCGCAGACGCTGGACCGCGCCTATCGCGCGATCGCGCAGCGCTACGACGCCCGGAACGGCGGGTTCGACGACGCGCCGAAGTTTCCGCAGGCGATGACGCTGGACTTCCTGCTCCGCTACTGGCGCCGTACCACCACCGACTACGCGCTCGAGATGGTGGCCACGTCATTTCGGAAGATGGCGCGCGGCGGCATTTACGACCATCTGGGTGGCGGCTTCCATCGTTATGCGGTCGATGCCATCTGGCTCGTGCCGCATTTCGAGAAGATGCTGTACGACAACGCGCTGCTCGCACGGCTGGGCACGCACCTGTGGCAGGCGACGCGCGACTCTGAAGTCCGGCGCGTCACCGAGGAGACGATCGACTGGGTGGCGCGCGAGATGACGGCGACGACCGGCGGCTTCTACTCCTCGCTCGACGCCGACAGCGAAGGCCACGAGGGCACGTTCTACGTCTGGACGCGCGAGGAGCTGGATCGCGCGTTAGGCGACGACGGCGCGCTCGCGGCGGCCTACTGGGGCGTCACCGGTGAGCCGAACTTCGAGGGGAAGCACATCCTGTATGCGCCGCACGAGATCGGCGTGGTCGCCGCACGTGCCGACGTGACGGTCGACGACGTCGCGGAATCCGTCGCGAACGCACGGGCGGTCCTCCTCGCGCGCCGTGCGCGGCGCGAGCGGCCGGGTCGCGACGAGAAGATCCTGGCCGCCTGGAACGGGCTGATGCTCCGTGGCGTCGCGGAAGCCGCTCGCGCTTTCTCGCGCGACGACTACCGCACGCTGGCCGTCGCGAATGGGGAATTCCTGCTCCGCGAGATGGTGCGCGACGGCCGCGTGATGCGGTCCCACACGGCCGGCGTCACCCGGATTCCGGGATTCCTCGAGGATCACGCCGCCGTCGCGCTCGGATTCCTGGACCTGTATGCGCTCACGTTCGACGATCGATGGCTCGCCGCGGCGCATCGCATCGCCGACGCCGTGGACGAATGGTTCTGGGATGAGTCGGCGAACGCGTACTTCGACACCGCACGCGACCACGAGACACTCCTGACGCGTCCGCGCGACGTCACGGACAACGCGGTGCCCGCAGGCACCTCGCTCGCCGTCGATCTCCAGCTCCGACTCGGCGAGCTCCTGGGCGACGCCGCGCGCCGCGAACGCGCGCTGCGCGTGCTGGGCTCGCTCAGCGAGCCCGTCGCTCGTTATGCATCCGCGTTCGGCCACCTGCTCGGCGCCGCCGACATGGCCGTGCACGGCGCGGTCGAAGTCGCGCTGGCCGGCGATCCCGCGTCCGATGACTTCCGCGCCCTCGCGGATGCGGTGGGAGGCGAGTACGTACCCTCGCTCGTCATCGCCGGTGGGGCAGTGCGAGCGGACGGATCAGTGGACGTCCCGCTGCTCGCCGACAAGGTCGCGCGCGACAGTCGCGCGACGGCGTACGTCTGCCGCCAGCATCTCTGCGACGAGCCGACGACGGATCCATCGGCTCTTCCCGCCCAGCTCGAGCGAGCGGCCCGCTCCCCCCTCGGCGTTGGCGCCTAACGCGCCTCGCACCGGTGCATCGTCCACTCGGAGTGTCGGTCGCCGCGTGGCGTCGTCCCCTCGATGCGCGCGACCAGCGTCCCGTCAGCGCCCCGCCGGTAGATGATGCGCTGCGGGAAATCGTGCTTCAGGTTCTCCCACATCGCGCGGCCGTCTGCGACCTCCTTGAGCGCGAACGAGTCCGACCGGACGCCGTTCGGGTGCGGCGTCATGAAGAACGCCGTGTCGCTCCGCTCGATGGTCGTGAACTCGAAGTCGACGACGCGGCCGTCTCGGACGTATCGCGTCATGCCAATGACCATGTTCTCCGACGCGCTCGTGTACTGCTCCTCGATCGTCGCGCCGTTCGACGAGGGCCCGGTCCAGCATCCGGCCATGAAAGAGATCGCGGACAGCGGGGGCGTCGCGTGGCGCGCGGCGGAGGCCGGCTGGAGCACAGCCGCCCCGGTGGCAACTGTGAGGACGGCGACGAGCGAGGACACCTGGCGCATTCGGGCTCTCGGGTTGCGGGTTCGGACGGCGGCTGCTCGGACGGGCGAACCAACATCGTTCGCCGACGGCGACGCGGAGGATATGCGCGCTGTGACAGGTTACCGCGCCGAGCGAGGTCCGGTCTTGGAGAAATCCGACAGGGCCGAGCCCTCTTCGGCGCCGTCCGGCTCGAGGTCGATCGGCGCCGCGTGGAACCGATCGGACATCGGGTGAAGCTCGCGTCGGTAGGCGGTGAGGGTCGTCCCGGAAAACTCTCGAAACTCCCGCGCCATGTGTGACTGGTCCGCGTAGTCGTTCTCGGCAGCGAGCCGCGCCCAGCTGACTTCGCCGGTCGGTTCCATGGCGCGGACGACGCGTTGAAATCGCGCGAGCCGACAGAGCGTCTTCGGGCCATAGCCGACCTGGTCGCGAAAGCGTCGCTCGAGCTGTCGAGCACCGAAGCCGGTCAGCGCACTCAGCGCGTCAACACGAAGCGGGGGGTCGCCGGAGAATGCGGCGCGGACCGACGCCCGGATCCGGCGGTCCAGGGGGCGTCTGGTCTTCTCCAGCTGTCGGGTGAGCGCGGCGTCGAGTACGAGCGCTTCGGTCCCGTCAGTCGCGTCGGCGAGCCGTTCGGCCAGGTACGGCTCGAAGGGCGGAGTGACGTCCTCGAGCGCGGGCGCGGCGTCGCGGAGCTCACTTGGCGAGACGGACAGGAAAGGCAACGCTCCGCCCGGCGCGAAGCGTACGCCGACGAGCCCGATCGCGCCCGTGGGCGCGATGGACATGTGGCGGGTCGTCGGACCCACCAGGAGTGCGCGCGGCTGGGCCTCCGTCCCGCCGTCAGGCGTATGGCGAGTGAACCGCGCGCCCACGTTGATGATCATCTCGACGCAGCCGTCGGGGAGCACGCGCTGCGGTGCCGCACCGGCGACGGCAGGCGCGTGCAGAGTCCAGTAGCATCGAACGTATGGGCGCAGGCGCGGCGCCGGCGTCAGCTCGCGGTAATCCACGGGGTCGATGATGCGGGGAGGCGCGGGCGGTGTCGAGCCGGCGTCAAAGGTCGGCGCAGCTCTTTACGATCGACCGGCAGTTCGCGCAAACCAGCTTGCAGTTCCGCCAGGACAGTCGGTCGGATCCGCAGACCTCGCATCGGTCATTGCCCTGCGAGGTGGGCCCGGAGGTATCCGGCGTCTCGGCTCTGGGCTTGCCTGGCGGGCGGTCATTGGGCACACGGCCAAGATAGGGACGGCGCGCCGCCGGCGCTGCGACGTCTCCCCGGGGAGGCGGTAGTTACGAAGGCCAATGTGATCAGGTCCCTTGAAGGGAGGGTGGACAGGCGTCATCCTGCGTAGGGCGCGGGGGGCGGAGAGTTCTCCGCCGCAGCGGCGTTCGTAAGCCCGGCGCGCTCGAGCGCGCTTCCTTCTCCAAGGCAGTTTCGAATGCACCACCGCGCTATCTCAACCGGGCTCCTCCACACGAGTGCCATTGTCGCGATCGCTGCGACGCTCGGCAGTTCGCCGCTACTGGCGCAGTCGAAGGTCCTCACGCCACCACCACCCCGCCGCGATACGACGCGCGCGCAGGTGACGCGCCCGTCCGCACCGGGCACGAGCACAGCCGCGGCGACGCCGGGAGCCCCCGCACCAGCCGTGATACCGCAGTCCCCGGTCCTCGACTCGATTCGTGAAGTCGTCTTCCGCAACCTGCTGGATCGCGACCGGGCCGGGTTCGCGACGCTGGCCTCGGCCTTCTGCCTTGGCCTCTCGACCAGCGATTTCAAGCACGCCGACGCCGTGGCCGACCGGGCCGACCCACCCGAAGCCATGGTGCGCCGGCTCGCATCGCCGCGTGCGCCCGCGCGGCGCGCCTCGACGTGCACGTTCGCGCCTAACGCGTCAACGCCGCGCTCCGTGACCGGACGGGCGCTGCTCTACAGTGTGGGCGCCATCGAGATGCTGTCCTCCGAGCGCGCCGAAGCCGGCGCCGGCTACAACTACGACGGCTACAGCGCGGGCGGCTTCACCTTCAGCGTCGAGCGGACGGACTCCGTCTGGGTGGTGAAGCAGTGGCGGATGGAGTGGACGGCGAAGCCTAACGGGCCCTGAGCGACTAGTCGAAGTCCAGCGCCAGGTTCATCGCCGGCGGGGAGTGCGTGAGCGCGCCTACCGAGATGTAGTCGACCCCCGTCTCCGCGATGCGCCGCACGGTGTCGATCGTCACGCCGCCGGACGCCTCGACCGCCGCGCGTCCCCGGGCCAGCTCCACCGCCTCGCAGATCATCTCCAGCGGCATGTTGTCGACGAGCACTTCATCCGCCCCGGCCTCGATGGCCGCGCGGACCTGTTCGAGCTTATCACATTCGACTTCGACTTTCGCACCCGGCGGCGCCAGCTCTCGCACGCGCTTGACGGCGACGGCGACGTCTCCGTCCACGGCCTTGAGGTGGTTGTCCTTGATCAGCACCGCGCGCGCGAGATCGAGGCGATGGTTCACGCCGCCGCCGGCACGGACCGCGTATTTCTCCAGGCGGCGCCAGCCGGGCGTCGTCTTCCGCGTGTCGAGGATCTTCGCCTTCGTGCCCTTCACCGCGTCCACGAACTTCGCCGTAAGCGTCGCGATGCCCGACAGGCGCTGCATGAAGTTCAGCGCCGTTCGCTCGGCCGAGAGCATCCCACGTGCGTGCCCGGTCATGTAGAGCAGCGTGCCGCCCTTCTCCACGCGCGTCCCGTCCTCGGCATCCACGCGCATCGAGATTTTCGGATCCAGCAGACGGAACGCCTCGAGCGCCAACGAGACCCCGGCGATGCACCCGGCCTGCCGAGCGACGAGCGACGCCCGCGCGCGACGCGACGATAAAACTGTCGCAATGGTGGTCACATCATTAAACGCCTGATCCTCCTCGAGCGCGCTTCGGACGAGCGACGACAGCTGGTCGTGCGTGAGCGGGAACCGCAGCCGATCGTAGTTCAGCGCGGGCATCGACATCGGCGTGACCGTCCGCGGGGCGCGGAACGAGTCTCCCGACGAGGATGGGTTCGGGGTTGGCGTCGTCATCTCCTTGCTCCTGTGCGCCCGGCCGATCACTCACCCGGGTCCAGCGTGGATGCGGGTGCCGGCGAGAGCGGCGTCTGACCTCCGATCGCCACCATGCGCTCGATCGCCCGCCGCGCCCGTGCGGCGACGTCGCCCCGGACGGTGATGTGATGCTCCAACCGCTCGAGCGACCGCAGCACCTTGGGTAGCGTGGTCACCTTCATGTAGGCGCACTGTGCCCGCTCGCTTGCCGGGATGAACGTCTTCGTTGGATTCGCCTTCCGCAAGCGGTGAAGGATGCCGATTTCGGTTGCAACGATGAATGTGCTGGCCGGTGATTCAGCCGGCCGCCTGATCATGCCCTCGGTCGACAGGATCTGGACGCCGCTCGGATCGACGTCGCCTGCGGACACGGCCTCGACGACGTTGGTCGCGCACCCGCACTCCGGATGGATCAGGAATTCCGCACCCGGGTGCGCCGCGCGCTGCCGCGAGATGTGCTCGGGATCGATGCCGGCGTGCACGTGGCATTCGCCCATCCACACGTGGATGTTCTCGCGGCCCGTCACCCGTCGCACATGCGCGCCCAGGAACATGTCAGGCAGAAAAAGGATCTCTCGTTCCGCCGGAATCGAGTTCACGATTTCGACAGCGTTCCCGGACGTGCAGCAATAATCGCTCTCGGCTTTCACATCGGCCGTCGTGTTGACGTACGACACGACGACGGCTCCGGGATGCTCCGCCTTCCAGGCGCGGAGCTGCTCGGCGTCGATGGTGGATGCGAGCGAGCAGCCGGCGGCGAGATCGGGCAGGAGCACGCGTTTGCCGGGCGACAGGATCGCCGCCGTCTCGGCCATGAAGTGCACGCCGCAGAAGACGATGATCTCGGCTTCGGTCTTCGCGGCTTCGCGACTCAGTCCGAGCGAGTCGCCCACGAAATCGGCGACGTCCTGGACCTCGGGTCGCTCGTAATTGTGGGCGAGAATGACGGCATTTCGCTCATTCGCGAGCGAGCGGATCCGCTCGTGAAGTTCCGGATCGGGGTGGGTTTGGACAGGTAGAGCCATTCTTGAAATTTAACAGAAACTGCGCTGGTTACTGTTAGCTGGAACCAGAAACTGCAGAACAACGCTGATTACTGTTAACTGGAACTGGTTGCTGCAGCGTAAGAACCCTCGGGACGCTTTTCTCGCGTGGAGAGGCATCCCAAGGGTTCTCGCCTTTCACCCTGCAGTAACCAGTTCCAGTTAACAGTAACCAGTTCATAGAGGTGCTTACCACTCGATGTGCCTACCCGTCCACTTGCGCTTGGACCGTGGAAAATCGCTGCGATAATGCCCGCCCCGTGATTCCTTGCGCATGAGGGCCGCCTCGACGATGAGTCGAGCCGTATCGGCCATGTTCTGTTCCTCCGTCGCGCCGACGGGGAGACGCGACGTGATCTCGTCGAGGCGCGTGATGCACTTTCTGAGCCCCTTGGCCGTCCGTGCAATGCCGGCGTATTCCCACATCACCAGCCGGATCTCGTCCGCGGCCACCTGCGCCGCGCCGCGATCGCCAAGCGGAGGCACGCGCCACGACTGTTTCCGTGGCACGGCGGTCAGCTTCGGCGTCTGCATCAGATCGCGCGCCACCCGCTCGGCGAACACGAGCCCTTCGAGCAGCGAGTTGGATGCGAGGCGATTCGCACCGTGCACGCCAGTGCGCGACACCTCGCCGCAGGCGTAGAGCCGCGCGAGAGACGAACGCCCCGTGAGGTCGACGACGACGCCGCCCATCATGTAGTGCGCCGCCGGTGTCACCGGTATCAGCTGGCGCGACGGATCGATGCCGCGCGCCTTGCATAACGCGTAGATCCCCGGGAACCGCTTGCGAAAGCCAGCGCCGAGCTTGCGGGCATCGAGATACACTTTTCGGCCGCCGGCCTGTTCGCGAAAGATCTCGCGCGCGACGACGTCGCGCGGCGCGAGCTCGGCGAGGCGATGCCGGTCGCGCATGAAGCGCTTGCCCTCGGCGTTGAGCAGCACGGCCCCCTCCCCACGCACGGCTTCCGACACGAGCGCCAGCGGATTCTCCGGCGTATCGAGCGCCGTCGGATGGAACTGCACGAACTCCATGTCGGCGAGCTTCACGCCGGCGCGATGCGCGATGGCGAAACCGTCTCCCGTTGCGACGACCGGGTTCGTCGTGTACCGATAGACCTGGCCGCAACCACCCGTCGCGAGCACGGTCGCGTCGGCGATGATCTCGACCGCGCGGCCGGCGACGCTCGCGCGCGCGCCGCAACATCGGCCGCGATCGACGATGAGATCGAGGACGCGCGTCTTCTCGAAGACCGCCACGCGTTCGCTCTCCTGCACCCGCTCGCTCAGCGTGCGCGCGACCTCGGCGCCGGTCTGGTCGCCGTGCGCGTGCACGATGCGATGCCGCGAGTGTGCGGCCTCCTTGCCGAGCTTGAGCTTCCCGTCGGAGCCCAGGTCGAACCGTGCGCCGGCGGTCTGCAGCTCGCGCACGCGCGCGGGCCCTTCCTCGACGAGCACCTCGACGGCGGCGGCATCGCATAACGCGGCGCCGGCGGCGAGCGTGTCCTTGCGATGCAGCTCCGGCGAGTCTCCGGCGCCGAGCGCGGCGGCGATGCCGCCCTGAGCGTAGGCGGTCGCGCTATCGAACAGCGACCGCTTGGTGACGACGAGGACGTCGTCGGTCTGGGAGGCCCGCCATGCGGTGTGCAATCCCGCCACGCCGCTCCCAATGATCAGGAAACGAGTACGAATCCGGTCGGTCATGCATCGGAATCAACATCTCGACCGGGACAGATGGAACTCTGAACTGCGACAACAGCGCTGGTTACGGTTAACTGGCACTGGTTACTGCAGGGTGGCATCCCGAGGAGCGAGGTGTGACCTGCAGTAACCAGTGCCAGCTATCAGTAACCAGCGCCGTTCTTCAGCTCCGGCTATGCAGATCGGTCGATGCACCCCGTGAACTTCGGGTTGTTCCTCTCGTCGCTGGACACCGGGAAGTTCACGTCCGAGCCGTATTCACCGCCCTTGTGGTACTCGCCCGTCGGGAAGACTGTGTTCTGCGCGCGACCGTACTGGCGAACGAGCCGCCGCATGTCGCCGAGGCGATGCGCGGTGCCCCACATCCAGAACGCCCGCTCACGGAAAAGCAGATTCGTCCGCGCGACATCCGATCCCGGATCCGTCAGCGCGCCGAGGCCCGCGGCGTCACGAAGCGTATTCAGGATCGCGAGCGCAGGACCGGGCGTGCCGGCTCGGAACGCCGCTTCGGCCTGGATGAGGCGCGCCTCGGTGCCGCTCGCCAGCACGACATCCGCTTCCAGATCGGGATACTTGAGCTGAAGGTTGAACGGCGTGGCGCGATCGAACCCGCGCTGGCCCGTCACGACGACGTCGAGCCGCGGATCGTTGGCGGTGAGGTATGGCAGGCCGTTTCCGCCCTCCCGCTCCGGAACGCTGAAGGCAAACGTGTTCGCCGTGTAGTTCCAGATGCCGTTGTTCTGACGCAGGCTGTTCGCCGAGCTGCGAACGAGGTACTCGAAGGTGGTCGGCACCGCACTCGCCGCCGTGGCGGCGTTCGCGAACTGGCCGAGATCGAGCAGCGCGCGCGCCTTGCCCACACGCGCCAGGTTGAGCAGGTCGGCGTCCTCCACGTCGGTCGCGATCGTGATGGCCGAGTCGAACTTCGCGACAGCCGTGGTGAGCACCTGATCGCGAGTCTGCGGATCGCCGTAGACGATGCTGCCGCCGCTGCTCAGCGTGCTGAAGGGGACCCCTGAGCAGTAGTTCTCGCCGAACAACACGTACGATATGCCGGCGATGCTGAGCACCTCGGACTGCCCGGCGGCGCCCGCATCCAGGCGATTGTACTGCGAGGATGCGTAGTCGGCTGTCGCGCGTGCCCGGCTCAGATCGAGAAAGAGCGAGACGAGCGACAGGTTGGACGGGATGATGTCCCGCATGTCGACCGAGATGCGGTCGGGAAAGCTTTCGGCGTTGAGGAACTCATCGGCGAGCAAGCCGGACATCGTCGACTGCCCCTCGTGCCCGCCGTTCGCGAGGTCGGCGCCGCCGCTGAACGCCAGCTGGAACGTGGACAGCACGCCGTTGCGAAGCGTCGGGAGCGCCGACTTGTCGTTCAGCTGCTCCGGCGAAACGACGTCGATGTCGTCCACCTCGAGCGCCTTTTCCGGGTTGCACGCGGCGGCCGCGAGCAGGGCGCCGAGCAGCAGCCCCTGCGCCGCGATGGCACGCGTGCGCGTCACATGAATGCGATTCATCTATGTCGATCCTCGAGTTCGATTCGGGAGATCACCAGTTGAGCGACAGGCGCGCCGTGAAGTACCGCACGGGCGGCTGCGTCAGGAAATCGGCGGTGCTGTAGTTCGACGTACCGTTCCAGTTGAGCTCCGGATCGAAGCCCTTGTAGTCGGTCCACGTCGCGAGGTTACGCCCGGCGATCGTCAGCGCGAGGTTCGACGTCCCGACGCGACGCGCCCAGTCGTTAGGCGCGAGGAGCGTCAGCGACAGCTCGCGGAGCTTCACGAACGAGGCGTCCTCGACGTAGCCGGCATCGCTCCCGAGGATCGACGCCATGCGGGCGGCCTGATCGGCGAGCGGGGCTCGCTTGTCGTACGCCGTCTGGCACGTCACGAAGATCACGCAGCGGAACTGCTCGGTCGCGTTGTACAGCGTGTAGCCGCCCCGATGATCGACGACGCCGGCAACGCGGAAATACCGGTACAGCGTGAAGCTCGTGTTGAGGGTGAGCTCGCGCTTCGGCAGCGGGTTCCCGAGGTACGCGACGTTGTCGCCGAGCGAGACCTCGCAGTCCGCCGTGTCGTCCGCGGAGGACGGGCCACAGCCCAACGGGCTGATGATCCCGTCGTTGTTCTTGTCCTGCCACGAGACCAGCGGTCGCTGCCAGTAGCCGGCGGTCGGCTGCCCCTCGACGAAGCGCTGAATCGCGTTGCCGTCCACGGCGCCGAGACCGAGGAAGATGGTGTCGACGCCGACGCCTAACGTCACCAGCCGGTTGCTGTTGACCGACCCGTTCAGCGTCAGGTTCCACTTGAAGTTGTCGAGATCGAGCACGGCCGCGTTGATCGTCCCTTCCACGCCCTTGTTCGTGACCTCGCCGAGATTCTCGAACTGCGTCTGCGCGCCCGTCGACGGCGCGAGCTGGCGCTGAATCAGCGCGTCCCGCGTGGACTTGTTGTAGTACGTCAGCTCGAGCGAGAGGCGGCTGTTCAGCAGACCAACGTCCAACCCGCCCTCGTATTCGGTCGAGAGCTCGGGCTTGAGCTCGCTGTTGCCGACGTTCGCGCCGAGCTCCACACCGCCCGCATCGCCGGTCTCGCGCCGAACACCAACGGCCTGGTAGAACGACACGGCGTTCCGGAAGCCGGGGCGCTGCCCCGACCGGCCGAACGAGCCGCGCAGCCGCAGGGAGCTGATGACGTCGAATTTCGGGAACCACGCCTCGTCGCCGATGACCCACGACAGGCTGGCCGAGGGGTACGTGACGAGCTTGAAGTCCTCACCGAACGCGCTGTTGTCGTCGCCGCGCACGGCGGCGGTGAAGAACAGGCGATCGCGCCACGCCAGCTTCTGCTGCAGGTAGCCGCCTAACGTGACGATGTCGCTGTTCTGCGCCGTGACGGCGAAGCCCGTCGTCGTGCCGGCCACGGAGCTCGACCCCGCCACGAGGCCCTCGCCGGCCGCCTGCGTGCCATTGACGGTCTCCTTGTTGTACTGCGCCCCGACGGAGGTCGAGGCCGCGATGTTCGACGCGAGCCCGTACGACGCCGTCGCATTCACGTTGCCCGTGTACGTCCAGAACCGGTACGGGTTCGACGTCGCGTTCCCCAACGCCCGGCGATCCGGCTCCGGGATGAGGTCGGGTTGGATGACCTGCAGGTCCGAGCGGCTCGCGTAGTCGAGACCCGTGACGCCGACAACGCTCAGCCACGGCAGCGGACGCCAGTTGCCGTTGCCCGCGAGCGTCATGCGATCGACGTCCTGCGCCGTGTAGATCTGGTTGATGACCTCGACCGGATAAAACAGATTGCCGTGCAGATCCGGATCATCCTCGGCGCTGCCGAAGATGCCGTTCGCGATCGGGCTCAGGTCGTTGTTGTCGTTCTGTGGAAGTTTGAGACGCGACTGGTTGTAACCGGCACGGACGCCGACATCGAGCTTCGGGCTCAACTGGCCGGTGAGGTTCGCGCGAATTCCGCGGCGTTTCACCTCGTTGTTCGGATACACGCCCTGCTCCTGCCCGAAGTCCCCGGCGAGGTAGTACTGCAGCAGCTCCGTGCCGCCGGCGGCGCTGGCGCCGAAGTTCGTCCGCCATCCGTCGACGAACGGCCCGTGGGATTCGAGCGGATTGAAGCTGATGAGTGAATCCGGCTTCTGCGTGCAGAGGCCGAACAGCTCGGAGTCGATCGAGCAGCCGGTCGTGCGGCGCGGGTTCGCTGATGTCGTTAGGCCGATCGCGCCGAAGTTCGCGGGAAACGCGGTCACGTCGCGGACGCTTCCGCCGTCGGCGTACGCGCTCCACTTCGTCCGGCCGGCGCGACCACGCTTGGTCGTGATCTGCACGACGCCGTTCGCAGCAGCGGTGCCGTAGAGTGCGGCGGCCGCCGGGCCCTTGATGATCTCGACGTTCTCGATGTCTTCCGTGTTCAGGTCGTCGAGGCGGCTCGGGTTCTGGCCGCCGATGTCGATCGTCGACCCCGACACGTCGCTGATCGCGCGGACCCCATCGATGATGATGAGCGGCTCGTTCGAGAGCGACAGACTGTTCGAGCCGCGGATGCGGATCCGCGAGCCCCCGCCGGTCGTGCCGCTCGTCTGCGTGACGACGACGCTCGCGGCGCGGGACGACAGCAGGTCGCTGACCCCGTTGATGACCGTCTTCGGAATCGAGTCCGCGGTGATGGTGGCGGTGTTGTTGCCCGATTCGCGGCGGAGCTCCGACTCGCCGGTCGCGCTGACGACCACCTGGTCCAGGCGCGTGGCCGTGCCGCCGAGCGCGAAGTCGGCCGTGACGGTCTCGGTCGCGCCGACAGTCACGGTGCGCGTCTCGGCCTCGTAGCCAAGCCGGAGCACGCGAATCCGGATCTGTCCCGGCGCGATGCCCGGCAGGCGGTACTGGCCGGCGTCGCTGGTGCGCGCGCCGCGGGTCGAGCCGACCACGAGCACCTGCGCGTCGGCTATCGGTTGTTGTGTCGTGCGGTCGGTGACCCGCCCGGCGATCGTACCAGTCGCTTGCGCGCTGGCAGCGAACGCGGGTGCAGTCAGTGCGGTGGCAACGACGAGAATTCGACGACGTGTTCGCTTCATCGTACCTCCTCCTCGGTTGATGGGCCGATCACGTGCGCGCATCACTCGCCCCGGATGCGCGAATCGGCTCGATGAACCGAGCAGATAGACGGCGATACCTAACGGGGCAATTAATTCGGGACGAAGCGACCGTTCCGGTGTTCGATGGTGGGCGCACCGTGGCGGGGCGGACGGCGCGTATCATCCCGGACCCTAACGAGACATCGCGGTGGCGAGTCGTGCGGCCCGCAATCGGGCGCCGCGCGCGGAGGCGACGGAGAACGCCCGGCGGCATGTTTCATGACCATGGTGCCGTCACACCATTTGCCAGGAGTTTTCATGGGTTCCAAACCATCGCACGTCATGCAGAGCAATCGTCCGGAGTCGGGCGGAGCCGATCGCGACGAGCGCCAGGAAAAGTCGGGGCTGCTCGAGCGTGAGAAGCAGGAGCTCGCGAAGTCCGAAGAGTCCAAGCGCGACGCGCATCAGCGTGACGAGGGCTCCGATCGAACGTCCGGTGACAAGGGCGAGCTCAACGATTAGATCGGCCGTGATGTAGCTTTCCCGATATTGATGACCGCGCTTATCGCGACCGGGCCGGCTAACCACTCTGCGGGGATACCATCGATAGACGGGCTTGGCTTCCGATCGCAGCGGCCATCGCGCTGTTCGCGATCGCGAAGCCACTGGTTGGGCAGGAGCACGTAACCACGGGGGGGATGAGCGGTCGCGATTCGAGCGACCGCGCGTCCGCCTCCGTTCGTATTCAGGCCATCGGCCTCGTCTCCCGGGTCGATCCCGCGGTTGGCGGACGAACGCTCACGGAGGGCTACCTCGCCCAGCCCATCATCATGGCTCGCGGAAGCGTCCTCGGCGGAGCTGTTAGCGGGATCCTCACGCTGGACTTCGAGGGGTTGACGCTGGACCGGGGGCAGCTGACGCCGGGCGCGTACGGCGAGGGCTACGTGGACCGCCGTCATCCTCACACCTACCTCCACGAGGGGCTGGCGGTCTTTTCCGGAGCCTTTCGGCGAACCGGGGTATCACTCGCGGGCGGCAAGGGGTTCGCGGCGTTCGGCACGGACGACCCCATGATGCGCCCGTTCGCGTCGTACCCGGCCAACCATCATCTCGCGCAGATTCTGGAACGCTACGTCATTGTGGGCGCCGTGCGACGCGGGCGGTTCATCGCCGAAGCGTCCGTCTTCAACGGTGACGAACCGTTAGGCCCTGGCGTTCCGCCTGACGCGAGTCGCTTCGGCGACTCCTGGTCACTTCGCGGGACACTGGCGGCGCCCTTTGGCCTGGAGCTTCAGGGCAGTTACGCGTCGGTGGCCTCGCCCGAGCTCGTGACAGGTGATGGCCTCGACCAGCGGAAGTGGAGCGCGGCGGCTCGGCTCGATCGTCCCGCCGGGCCCGTACGATATGCGCTGGTCGAATGGGCCACGACCGACGCCATGTCCGGCGACGTGCTGACGAACCGGTTCACATCGTTCCTCGCGGAAGCATCGGCCGACGTGAAACCCGTGACGCTCGCGCTTCGCTACGAAAGCACCACGCGGCCGGAGGAGGAGCGTCTGCTCGATCCGTTCCGCACCTCCCGGTCGCCGACGGACCTGAGCATCATCGGCGTCACGCGATGGCAGACGGTCACCGGCGCGGTGAGCACGTCGCACCGTCTCGGCACGCTCGACCTCTTCCCATTCGCCGAGGTGGCGTATAGTCGTCCCAACGAAACGCTGACGCCGTCGGCGTTCGTGCCGGAGGACTTCTACGGCGCGTCCTCACTCTGGATGCTCTCCGCCGGCGTGCGCGTCGGCTTCGGGCCTCGTCACCAGCGGATGGGGCGGTACGGCGTGGCGATGCCTAACGCAACGTCCGGGGCACACGCGGCTGTCGGGCACTCTGGCCACTGATGCCGCGTGGTGGCTTCACCTTTTCTTCCCTGATATCGATGCACAGGTTCGTTCGCTTCGCTCGTTTCGCCCGCCTCTCTCGTTCCGCTCGCAGGGCCTGCCGCACGTCCTTCGCGGGGCTCGCGCTCACCTCCGTCGTTCTCTCGGGCTGCGGCTCCGACTCGGCGACCGGCCTCCGGCCGTTCACGGGGCCGGCGCTCTCGGTCGTCGGCAAGGGGAGCATGACAGCGCGTTACATGGCTGAGGTGTGGACGCGCGGCAACATCGCCTACACCTCGACGTGGGGAACACGCTCGGCCAACGGGGTCTTGGCGGTGGGCAACGCCGTCCACATCTGGCGTATCAATGGCGCGGCGCCCGTGCTCGCCGACTCTCTCATCGTCGAGAACGCCACGACGTTAGGCGACATCCAGGTCTCGGACGACGGTACGCTGCTCGTCGTCGCCACCGAGCGTCAGAACGGGTCGATCGTCATCTACGGCCTCACGGACCCGCTCAAGCCGACGCGCATCACGCGCTATCAGACGGCCAACACGACGAACGGTGTTCACACCGCCGAGGTCGCGCGCGTGAACGGGACGCTGTACGCGTTCCTGTCCGTCGACCCGCCGAACGCTCGCCTCGTGATCGTCGACCTGACGGATCCGGCGAACCCGCGCGAGGTGCTCACGCGCATCATGGGATCCCCGTTCATCCACGACGTGTACGTCCGCGACGGCCTGCTGTTCACCGCGCTGTGGAACGACGGCACGACGATCTGGGACATCGGTGGTGGCGGCAAGGGCGGTTCTCCGTCGAATCCCGTGCAAATCGGGAATGTGCGTACGGCCGCGTGGTCCGCGTCAGCGGGTGGGATCTTTGCACATAACGTCCGGTGGTTCCAGGATGCGACGGGCGGCGCCAACGCCAAGCGATTCATGTTCGTGGGCGAGGAGGCGCCGGGTGCCGGCAGCGTGCTCAACTCGTCTAACGGTGACATCCACGTGGTGGACATCGCGGACATGGCCGCGCCGAAGGAAGTCGCCTTCTATCACGTCGACGGGGCGGGCACACACAACTTCTCGGTGGATGAGCAGCGTGGCATCCTGTACGCCGCCTACTACAACGCGGGCGTCCGCGCGATCGACATCCGCGGCGACCTCTCGAGCTGCTCGGCCGACCAGAAATCCGCCGACGGTCGCTGCGACCTCAGGAAGATGGGCCGCCAGCTTGCGGGAGGGCTGCAGAGCAACGGCGATGTGTTCGTCTGGGGCGTGCATTTCGACGGGAACTACCTCTACGCGTCCGACATGTACCAGGGGCTGTGGAAGCTGGCGGCGGCTGACCGGTAGTCGGCGTAATGGGGTCAGAGTCCAATGGACGCTGACCCATATCCGCTCCCTTGCCTGGCCTGCCGCCCGGAACGATTCTTTCCGCGCGATGAAACGCCTCTTGTCCCTCCTCGGCGTGCTGCTCGTAGCGCACGTCGCGCTCCTCTTCGTGCATCCCAGCGGCGCAGCGACGGCCCCGGTGGGCGACGCCGTCGACGTCGGCATCGTCTTCGACGTCGGCGGACGCGGCGACAAGTCCTTCAACGACGGCGCCTACGTCGGCGCGGAGAAGGCGGAACGCGAGCTCGGTGCCCGCGTTCGGTTCATCGAACCGGGGGAAGGCTCCGATCGCGAAGCGGGTCTCAGGCTCCTCGCGGCCGAGGGGATGGACATCGTCATCGGCGTGGGCTTCATCTTCACCGACGATCTCACCCAGCTCGCCAGGGAGTATCCAAACGTCAAGTTCGCCGGCGTCGACTACGCCGTGCAGACCGACGCCCAGGGCAACGTGATCCAGCCACCGCCGAACCTCGCCGCGCTCAAGTTCCGCGAGGAGCAAGGGTCGTTTCTGGTCGGCGCGCTGTCAGCGCTGGTCGGTGGCTCGAAGCGGGTCGGGTTCGTCGGCGGGATGGACATCCCGCTCATTCACAAGTTCGAGGCGGGCTTCCGGGCAGGCGTCAAGCACGAGTGTCCCGATTGTACGGTAATTGCCCAGTATGCCGGGGTCACGCCCGAGGCGTTCCGTAATCCGGGCCGCGGCAAGGAGCTGGCCCTGAGCCAGTACCAGTCCGGCGTGAACATCATCTTCCACGCGTCGGGCTCCACGGGACTGGGCGTCTTCGAGGCGGCGCGGTCGTCGCGGAAGCTTGCGATCGGTGTCGACGCGGACCAGTACACGGAAGCGCCGGGCTTCATCCTCACGTCGATGGTGAAGGGCGTGGACGCCGCGGTGTTCGACGCGATTCGGCGCGCGAAGGACGGCTTGTTCAAGGGTGGCATCTACCAGTTCGGACTGGCCGAAGGCGGCGTCGGCTACGTCTACGATCAGAACAACAGGAAGCTCATCCCCGACGCCGTCCGCGCTCGACTCGACGCGCTGCAGGCCGATATCGTGGCCGGCAAGATCGACGTGCCCAGCACGCGATGAGCGGATCGACCGCGGTCCGCATCAGGGGAGTCGTCAAGCGGTTCGGGCCCGTCGTCGCCAATGCAGGGGCGGATCTCGAGGTCGCCGCGGGGGAGATCCACGCACTCGTCGGCGAGAACGGCGCGGGCAAGTCGACGCTCATGCGCGTGCTCGCGGGCATGTATCCGCCGGATGGTGGGACCGTCGAGGTGGCGACGAGCGGAGGTGCGCTGCGTGAGGTCTCGGGCTGGACGACGCGTGCGGCAATCGACGCCGGCGTGGGCATGGTGCATCAGCACTTCATGCTCGTCCCCACGCTCACCGTCGCCGAGAATCTGATCCTCGGCCGAGAGCCAAGGCGGGGACTGTCGCTCGACCTCGCGGTCGCAGAGCGCGAGGTGCGGGCGCTCTCCGACCGCACGGGGCTGCGCGTGGACCCGTCCCGGCTCGTGTCCGACCTCTCGGTGGGTGAAGCACAGCGCGTCGAGATTCTCAAGACGCTCTATCGCGGCGCGAAGGTGCTGATCCTCGACGAGCCGACGGCGGTCCTGTCGCCGCCCGAAGTGCGCGACCTGTGGAAGGTGCTGCGACGCCTCCGTGACGACGGCGGGACGGTCATTCTCATCACGCACAAGCTGGATGAGGTGATCGCGATCTCGGAGACGATCACGGTGATGCGTGCCGGCCGAACGGTGGGACGATTGCCGACGGCACAAGCGACGGCGCGCGCGATCGCGAGGATGATGGTGGGACGAGAGGTCTCGCTCGCGGAGCGGCGGGAACTGGGAACGGGGAACGGGGAACCGACCGCTGCAAGTCGCGAGCGGCAAGCAGCATCCGTTCCTGGTTCGCCGTTCCCCGTTCCCGCTCTTCAGGTGTCCCATCTCACGGTCGCGTCCTCGCGCAGACCAAACGAAGTGGACAACGTCTCGTTCACCGTCGCCCGCGGTGAGATTCTCGGCATCGCCGGCGTCGAAGGGAACGGACAGACGGAGCTCATCGAAGCCATCACCGGGCTCCGCGACGTCTCGTCAGGCACGATCAGCATTGCCGACGCGTCAGGCGCGCTCCGAGAAGTCACTGACAGCGACGTCCGTTCGCGCGCAGATGCGGGACTCTCGCACATTCCCGAGGATCGCCATCGCCGCGGGCTCGTGCTCGAGTACTCCGTGGCCGACAACCTGATCCTCGGCCAGCAGCATCGATTCACCGCCAGCGCGAGCGCGCTCGACCGCGCGCGCATCGCGTCCAACGCCGCGAGCCGCATCAGTACCTTCGACATCCGACCGCCTGACGAGTCGCTGCCGTCGCGTGTGCTGTCCGGCGGGAACCAGCAGAAGATCGTCATCGCGCGCGAGATGGGCCGTGACTTCACCGTGCTCATCGCGGCCCAGCCGACTCGCGGGGTCGACGTCGGCGCCATCGAGTTCATTCACGACCAGCTCCGGAAGGCTCGCGCGGAGGGGAAGGCAATCCTGCTCGTGTCCGCCGATCTCGTCGAGATCCTCGCGCTCTCCGATCGCGTCGTCGTGATGTACGGGGGGCGCATGGTCGTCACGCTCCCCGGTCATGAGGCGACACCGGAAATCCTTGGGCCCTACATGACCGGCGCGCACGGTGCTGCGGGAACCGCCACATGACGAGTCGCCGCGGTTCCGCCGACGAGCGACGCGACCGCATGCGCGTGCGCATCGAGGAGTCGGTCCTCCCGCCGCTCGTAGCGCTGGCGATCGCCGCGGTTGTGGGCGACGTGCTCATTCTCATCTTCGGGCAGTCGCCGGGCGAGGTGTATCGCCAGCTGCTCGAGGGCACGTGGGGAAATGCGTACGGGTTCGGGCAGGTCATCTACAAGGCGACGACGCTCACGTTCACCGGCCTGGCGGTGGCCATCGGCATCCGCGCCGGCTTGTTCAACATCGGAGCGGAGGGCCAGCTGGCGAGCGGCGGGTTCCTCGCGGCACTCGTCGGCCTCGCGCTCCCAGCCGGTACGCCTGGCATCATCGCCATACTCCTCTGCCTCGTTGCGGCGGCCGCGGGCGGAGGCGTCGTCGGGGCCATTCCGGGCGCGCTGAAAGCGCGCTTTGGCGCGAGCGAAGTGATCGTGACGATAATGCTCAACTTCATCGTGCTGGCGCTCCTCAACTACATCGTGGCCGCCCACGTGCACGTCGCCGAGACGCTGCATACGCCGGAGATCCGGGCCGGGTCGATGCCGCGGCTCGGGGACGTCTCGGCACGGTTCGCCGGGTCCGCGGCGAACACGACGTTCCTGTTCGCGCTTGTGGCGGCGGTGGGGGTGTGGTGGTACCTCTTCCGCACGCGACAGGGCTACGAGCTGCGCGCCGTCGGCCTCCAGCCTGACGCGGCCGAGTATGGCGGCGTGCGTGTCGGCAGCGTGTGGGCGAAGGCCATGATCGTCAGCGGCGCGCTCGCCGGCCTCGGCGGCGTGAACTACGTGCTGGGCTACAAGCACTACTACGAGGAGGGGTTCGGCACGGGGAGCGGGTTTCTCGGGATCGCCGTCGCACTCGTGGGACGGAACCATCCGGTGGGGGTCGTCATCGCGGCCCTCCTGTTCGCTACCCTGTCGCAGGGCGGACTCGCGGTGAACGCCCTCGTGCCGAAGCAGATGGTGGATGTGCTGACCGCCGTCGTGATCATCGCGGTGGCGACGTCGGTCCCTGAAGTTCGACGCGCGCTGGCCAGTGCTCGGCGGGCACGCGGAACCGGAGGCCGGGAACCGGACTCCGCCCCTAGCGAGGGGCTGATCTCGAATCCCGGGCCGAGTTCCCAGTTCCCCGTGACCGATTCCGGGTCGTGATCGCGTTTCTCGTCCAGACGCTCCGCATCGCCGTGCCGTATCTCTTCGCGGCGGCCGGGGGCATCGTGTCGGAGCGCGCCGGCATCATCGCGCTCACGCTCGAGGGATTCATGCTGACCGGCGCGTTCTGCGCCGCGCTCGGCAGCTACTATTCGGGCTCTGCATGGGTGGGCATCGTGGCCGGGCTCGCCGGTGGGCTCGTTGCCGCACTGCTTCACGCGCTGGCGACGATTCGCTACCGGGCCGACCAGGTGGTCGTCGGCATCGCGATGAACCTGCTGGCGGTCGGGGTGACGCGATTCTTCCTGAGGCTGGCCTTCGACAGCTCGTCGAACTCCCCACGGGTGCCGGGATTCGGCGGGACGGACGTCGATAGCGCGGTTCTCGCGTCGCTCGCGAACCCGCTGGTGTGGCTCGGTATTATCACTATGGCGGTCGTGGCGTGGCTGCTGTATCGCACGCCGTTCGGCCTGCGCGTGCGGGCCGCGGGGGAAAAGCCCGAGGCCGCGGTCTCGGTCGGCGTACCGGTCAAGCGGGTGCGCTGGCTCGCGGTCGCCGTCTCTGGCATGTGCGCGGCCCTCGCTGGCGCGTACCTGGCCCTCGACCAGCATCAGTTCACGGACGGGATGACGGCTGGCCGTGGCTTCATCGCCCTGGCCGCAGTCATCTTTGGGAAGTGGGATCCGAAGCGCGTTACCGTTGCGTGCGTCCTGTTTGCCGCTGCGGAGACGATGCAGATCCGCTTGCAGTCGTTGCAGATCGTTCCATCACAGTTCGTTGAGATGATTCCCTACCTGCTCACCATCGTCGCGCTGGCTGGCGTCGTGGGGCGCGCGGCACAGCCTGCGGCGCTCGGCAAGGCAGTCGACTAGAACACTCGGCCTTCATGGCTCTCGATATCGCGACATCGCTGGAATCGCCCGTCGTGTTGGTCGCCCTCGGCGCGCTCGCGCTCGGGCTCCTGTACACGCTGGGGCGCGAGCTTCGGAAGATTCCGGCGAAGCTGATGGTGCTGATGGCGACGGCATTCCTCGACATGGTCGGGCTGCTGATCGTCATTCCGATCCTTCCCTTCTACGCCCGGCGGCTTGGCGGCGAGGGGTTCACCATCGGCGCGGTGCACTTCGGGATCGGCACCGTTGTGGCGATGCTCGTCTCCACGTTCACGATCGCGCAGCTCGTGAGCGCGCCGATCTGGGGGCGATTCTCCGATCGATTCGGACGACGCCCCGCCCTGCTCGTTGCCCTTGGCGCGTCGGCGATCGCCTACGTGATCTTCGGCTTCGCAGATTCGCTCGCGATGCTGTTCATCTCGCGCATCGTGCAGGGCGCGGGCGGCGGAACCGTCGGGGTCATCCAGGCCTACGTCGCCGACTCCGTCGAGCCCGATCAGCGCGCGCGCGGTCTCGGCTGGCTCTCGGCCGCCACGAACCTGGGCGTGGCGCTCGGGCCCGTGCTCGGCTCGTTCGCCATCACGTTAGGCAAGAAGGTCTGCAATCTGGGCGGCGGCGACGTGACCGGGCTGCATGCCGTTGGTCACGCGATGCCGGGCCTGTTCGCCGCGCTCCTCTGCGTCGTGAACATGGCGTTCGCGTGGAAGTACCTGCGGGAGTCGCATCAGATCGGGGAGGCGCACCACGCGACGGCGCCCAAACCGCGGTCGTCGCGCGAGGCCGTGCTGCGGGTCATCGAGCACTCGGGCGAGCCGGCGTCGCGGCTCATCTGGATCTACGCGATCGCCATGGGCGCCTTCCAGGGTGTCACCGCCATCCTGGCGCTCTTTCTCGCGGACCGCTACGGCGTGACCGAGCAGACCATCAGCTATTTCTTCGTGTACATCGGGTCGATCTCCGTATTCGCGCGCGTGCTGCTGCTCGGCAAGGCGGTCGATCGGCTCGGTGAGGCGAGGCTCTCGCGAATCGGTGTTTTCCTCCTCGCGGTAGGGTTGGGTGCGATGCCGCTGGCGCGGTCGCTGCCAGTGCTGGCGCTCGCGGTGGCATTCATTCCGCTGGGCACCGCGTTCACGTTCCCGTGCGTGACGGCGCTCCTGTCGCGGGTGATCTCGTCGCGCGAGCGCGGGCTGTACATGGGGGTCCAGCAGACGTTCGGCGGCGTCGCGCGCATCATCGCGCCGCTCTGGGCAGGCTTCGCCTATGACCATCTCGGGATCGGTGTGCCTTTCTACACGTCAGCAGCGGTGGTTCTCGCAACGCTGTTGTTAGGCGTTGGCCTGGAGCAGTTCGTACGGCCTCCGGTCACTGCTACGCAGTAACAGACTGGGAACTGGGAACCGGGAACTGAGGCTGACGAGCTGCCTGTTGCGTGTGATCGAACGGCAGACGCAGAAGGCGCAGCCGCGCGTCGCGCGGATGCAGAACACCCAGAAACTGCACGAAAAGCGAGGAACGGCCCCGGGACGCAGGAGCATCCCGGGGCCGTTCCTATGTTCTTTATCTGCGTCATCTGAGTGCGCGGAAGCGCCAGCGTCTTCTGCGTCTGCCGTTCCGCGAACCCCCGATGCGTCGGCTGCGGCTGTGGCAGCAGCGGGCAGCCAGCAGCACCAGCACGCGGCCGTCGGCGAGCTGCAAGCAGCTGCTTGCAGCCAGCAGCTAGGTCCTTCCTGGCTCGCTCTCGAGGACTTCTCGGGCTACGTCCACCATCGGGACCGAGCGGTCCTGACTCGTGCGCTGGAGAATGCGGTAGGCCTCCTGCTCGGAGAGGCCCGTCCGCCGCATCAGGATGCCCTTGGCGCGCTCGATGGCCTTGCGGTTCTCGAGTTGACGCCTGACATCGGCCACTTCCTCGCGCGCGGCGTTCAGCTCGCGTGCGCGATGCGCCGCGAGCTTGATGCTCGATTCGAGCACCGAGATCGAACAGGAGCTCGGCAGGACCGAGATCGCCGTCGTCCCGGCGTCGTCGCCTTCGAGCGTGAACGCGCCCTCGCCTGAGAGATAAACCAGCGCGATTCCCGGGTGATCGGCCGCAAGCGACTTCGCGGCGTGGACCATGTGCGACGGATCGAGGTGCGAGTCGAGCAGGAGGACGTCAGGCACGAGCTCGCGCGCCCGGGAGAGCGCGTCCTCCATTGTCTCCACTTCCCCGACAATGACGTGACCCGTTGCGCTGAGATTCCTCGTCAGCGCACCGCGGAGTTCGGCGTCGTCCTCGGCGATGAGGACGCGCACCGGTGCTGGGGGACCATCGATCGCCGCCGTAGTGCTACGGGGATCCGATGCCATGTGGAGCTCGAGGGGAACGTGCGCGCACCCATCCGCGTCGATGTCACGCCGCAGGGAGCCGAATATCCTTCCAAACGATCAGTACGTCAACTAACCGGTCAGATGATGTGACGTGAGTGCGGACCGGAAACCACGTATTGCACGGTTGGACGGACGTCAGCGGCGGTTTCCCATGTGGTCCACGGGGCCCCTTCACCAATCGCGCGTCAGTGCCGAGTGGCGTCCCTTCGCGTAATCAACCGCACGCCTCGCTGGTACGTGAAGTACGAGTACGCCCACTGGATGAGGACGCTCACGCGATTCCGGAAGCCGACGAGATACATGATGTGAACGAACAGCCAGAACCACCACGCCAGCCATCCGACCACGCGGAAGCTGCCGAAATCGGCCACCGCCCGATATCGGCCGATCGTCGCGAGATCGCCTTTGTTGAAGTACCTGAACTTCACCGTCTCCTTCCCCGCGATCAGGAGCCGGATGTTCTCCGCGGCGCGCTTCCCTTCCTGATTTGCCGACGGCGCCACCCACGGCACGCGCACGCCGCGAACGTCCGTCAGCGTGGCGAGGTCGCCGACCACGAACACCTCGGCGTATCCGGGGACCGAGAGATCCGCGTTCACTTGCACTCGACCCGCGCGGTCCAGCGGCGCGTCGAGGAATCGGCCTAACGGCGACGCGGCGTTGCCGGCCGCCCAGAACACGTTGCGCGTGGCAATGCAGTCGTCGCCGATGCAGGCCCGATTGGCGTCGATGCGCGTCACGACCGAGTCGAGTCGCACGTCCACGCCAAGCTCGCGCAGGTCGGCGAGCGCGCGATTGGATATCTCCTCGGGAAACGTGGACAGGAGCCGAGGTCCCCCTTCGACCAGAATGATGCGGGCTCGACTCGGATCGATGCGGCGAAAGTCGCGCCGCACACCGCGCAGGACGTCGGGGATGAGGCCCGCGAGCTCCACGCCCGTCGCACCGCCACCGACGACGACGATCGTCATGTACGCCGCGCGCTCGTCGGCGTCGTCGGTCAGCTCCGCCCGCTCGAACGCCAGCAGGAAACGACGACGAATTTCGAGCGCGTCGTCGATGGTCTTGAGGCCGGGAGCGTCGGCTTCCCAGGCATCGTGACCGAAGTAGGCGTGACGCGCGCCGGCCGCGACGACCAGGTAATCGTACGTAATGTCTCGCGTGCGGCCATCGCCCTCATCGATCGTCAGCGTGCGCTGCCGGACGTCGATGCGCTCCACCTCGGCCAGGAGGACCGTGGCGTTTCGTTGACGGCGCAGCACGTGCCGAATGGGCGCCGTGATGTCGCTCGGATTGAGCGTCGCGGTCGCGACCTGGTAGAGCAGCGGCTGGAACGTGTGATGATTGTTGCGGTCGATCAGCGTGACGTCGACCGGAGCGCGCCGGAGCGTGCGAGCGGCGGTCAGTCCGCCGAAGCCGCCGCCGATGATCACGACGTGTGGTCGCGATGAACTGGGTGCCATGAGCGCTGCGCTGGGGAGGACGGTGTCCGCGCGACTCGGTCCGAGTCATTGAGGCTCCCGGAATGTAACCACGTCAGGATTCCTTCCCGCCTCGGTGGCGGTCCTTGCCGGGGCCGTGCGCGCGGGTGGATACTTTCGGCGACCGACGCGCCTGCACCATCACGCGACCCCTGCGCCGATATGACCTCGCCCCCCGAGTCGCCGCCGCCGGCGACCCCGACGTTCCGTCAGAACCTCATCAGAGTCATGGCGGTCCAGGTTGGAGCGCTGCTCCTACTGTGGCTGCTGCAAGCGCGCTACTCGGGCTGATCACGACGTCGTGCACTTCATCGACTGGGCGATCCTGATCGGTTACCTCGCGTACGTCGGGATTGACGGTATCCGCCGCACGCGTCGGTCCACGGGCATCGAGGGGTACCTGCTCGCGAATCGGAGCCTTCCGTGGTGGGCCGTCGGCCTCTCGGTGATGGCGACGCAGCTCTCGGCCATCACGATGATCGGGACGACCGGCCAGGGCGCGACTGACGGCCTCCGCTTCGTGCAGTTCTACTTTGGGCTGCCGCTGGCGATGGTGATCCTCGGCGTGACGCTCGTGCCGTTCCTGCATGGCGCGAAGGTGTACACCGCCTACGAGTTCCTCGAGAGGCGCTTCGACGCCAAGACGCGGTCGCTGACGGCATTCCTGTTCCTGATGTCGCGTGGCATGTCGTGCGGGACTATCCTCGCCGCGCCGGCCGTGGTGTTCTCGTCCATCTTCGGCTGGCCGATCGGGTATTCGGTGGCGATCATGGGGGTTCCAACCGTCATCTACACTATCCTGGGCGGCGTGCAGGCGGTGACGTGGGCCGACGTCAAACAGATGGTGATCGTCGTCGTCGCCATCACGGCAGTGATCGTCGTCGTGCTCGTGCGGCTTCCCGTCAGTCCGGATGCGGCGCTGAACATCGCGGGCTCGGTTGGCCGCCTGCGCGCGTTCGACTTCAAGTTCGACATCACGCAGCAGTACACGTTCTGGTCCGGGCTCATCGGCGGGACATTCCTCATGATGTCCTACTTCGGGACCGATCAGAGCCAGGTGCAGCGGTTCCTGACGGCCAAGTCGGTCGAGCAGGCACGAAGCTCCCTGCTCATCAGCGCGTACTGGAAGATCCCGCTCCAGGCGGGGGTGCTGCTCGTCGGCGTGCTCGTGTTCGTGTTCTACGTGTTCCAGCCCTCGCCCATGCTGTTCAATCCGACGCATGACCGGCGAGTGCGCGAGACGCAACCGGCGCAATATCAGGCCCTCGCTACTCGCTATACGGCTGCGCTGAAGGAACGCGGTGCGGCGGCGCGCGGGATCGCGGCGCGCGATGACGCAGGCACGCGGGACAGCTTTCGAAGCGCGGAGCGAACCGTCCAGGCCGTGCGGACGGAGGCGCTCGGCCTCGCGGAGCGGGTCACCGGCGAGCCGTCGCGCGACGTGAACTACATCATCCCGCACTTCGTCCTGTTCGACCTGCCCATCGGCCTGACGGGGATCTTCATCGCGTCGGTCATGGCGGCCGCGATGTCGGCGGTGGCCGGCGAGCTGAACTCGCTCGCGACCGCGACGACCATCGATTTTTACCGCCGATGGCTGCGTCCGAACGGGACGGACGAGAACTACCTCATGGCGTCCAAGATCGCGACAGGGTTCTGGGGCATTTTCGCCTGCATCATCGCGGCGTACGCGGCCAACCTCGGTTCGCTCATCGAGGTCGTGAACCGATTCGGGTCGTTGTTCTACGGATCCATTCTCGGGGTGTTCCTGCTGGCGATGGTGCCGAGGTCGCGCGCGTCAGGCGCGTTCATCGGACTGATCGCGGGCATGGGAACGGTCGTCGCGGTGAACTTCCGGCGGCCCGACATCGCGTACCTGTGGCACAACGTGATCGGCGCGGTCATGGTGGTCGTCGTCGGACTGGTTGTGAGCGCGCTCCTTCCCGGTCGGGGAGCCCCCGCCCAGCCAGCGGCTCGTTAGGACCACCGCTCGAAACACCAACGGCGCGGGACCCGAACGGCGCGGGACCCGAACAGCGCAAGCCCGGAGAGCGCAAGCCCGGAGAGCGCAAGCCCGGAGAGCGCAAGCCCGGAGAGCGCAAGCCC
>Ga0105249_10000067_pt1 | contig 149492 bp, 134 predicted proteins | sample KBSS44metaG_FD_81522 | JGI IMG/M metagenome (GOLD analysis project Ga0105249, IMG submission 81522) | Switchgrass rhizosphere microbial communities from Kellogg Biological Station, Michigan, USA - KBS S4-4 metaG | ecosystem: Host-associated > Plants > Roots > Rhizosphere > Soil | place... | reverse complement strand
GGCGTGAACGTCAACCTGACGATCCTGACGGCGCAGAGCACGGGCGGTGCCGGTGGCGACACGCTGGCCGGCATCGAAAATCTGATCGGCACCGGCTTCAACGACAATTTGACCGGCGACGGCGCCAACAATGTGCTGACCGGCAATGGCGGCAACGACACGCTGCTGGGCGGCCTCGGCGACGATACGCTCAGCGGCGGCGCCGGCATCGATACCGCCAGCTATGCCGGCGCGGGCAATGCCGTGACCGTCAACATCGGGCTGGCGACCGCGCAGAACACGGTCGGCGCGGGCAGCGACACTTTGTCGAGCATCGAGAATCTGATCGGCTCGGCGCTCAACGACACGCTGACCGGCAGCATCCAGGCCAATACGATCAGCGGCGGCAATGGCGACGACCTGATCGATGGCGGCAGTTCGAACGACATCATCGACGGCGGCGCCAACAACGATACGCTGATCGGCGGTACCGGCGACGATCTGCTGACCGGCGGCACCGGCAATGACAATATCGACGGCGGCGCCAACATCGACACGATCAGCTATGCCGCGGCCGGCGCGGGCGTGACGGTGAGCCTCGCCCTTGCCACCGCACAGGTGGTTGGTGGCGGCGTAGGCACCGACACGATCGTCAATGTCGAGAACATCCTCGGCACGGCGTTCGGCGATACGCTGACCGGCTCGGCGGTGGCGAACATCCTCACCGGCGGGGCCGGCAAGGACAATCTGGCGGGCGGCGCGGGCAATGACGGGTTCGTGTTCCTCGCCATCGGCGACAGCGTCGTCGGCGCCAATGCCGACCGCATCCTCGATTTCGCCGCCGGCGACATCCTCGACGTGTCGGCGATCGATGCCAACAGCAATACGGTCGGCACCAACGAAGCGTTCACCCAGGTCGGCGCCTTCTCGAACACTGCCGGCCAGTTCACATTGGCGTTCGACGGCGGAACCAACACCACGACCCTGCTCGCCGACGTCAATGGCGACAGCGTGGCCGACTTCTCGGTGCTGTTCACGGGCGATGTGACGGCGCTGACCGGGACCTGGGTGCTGTAGGAAGAAGAAGAAGAACCACCCCCGCCCCTCCACGAGGACGTGGAGGGGAGTTCGTTCGGCGACCTTGACCCAATCCGCGACCTTGCTCCGCTCCAGCCCTTGCTGGAGGGGCTGGGGGTGGCACTTCTTCTCTGCTTCTACGCGTCGCCGCAACTGCGCCGTTCACCGGCCATTCCGCTCCCCCATGCCATCATCCCCGCCATGACCGCCCCCGCCTTCACCCGCCGCGCGATCCTTACCGGACTCGGCGCCGCCGTCGCCCTGCCGGCGCATGCCCAGCGGCCGCGCCGGACCGCCGCCGCGCTGATCGCCGCCGCCCGCAACCAGGTCGGCGTCACTTTGCACTACGACCCGGCCTACAGCGTCCTCGCCTTCCCCAACGGCGACGTCCCCAGGATCAAGGGCGTCTGCACCGATGTGCTGGTCCGTGCCTATCGCGACGCATTCGCGATCGACCTGCAGGCGCTGGTCCATGCCGACATGCGCGCCGCCTTTTCCGCCTACCCGACGCGCTGGGGCCTGCGCCGCCCCGATCGCAACATCGATCACCGCCGCGTCCCCAACCTCCAGACCTGGATGAAGCGGCAGAGCGCGCAACTGCCGCTACCCGCCACGCCCGCCGGCTGGCAGCCCGGGGACATCTTCACCAGCCTGATCGACGACCGCCTGCCGCATATCGGCATCGTCTCCGACCGCCGCGGGCGTAGCGGGCATTGGGGCGTAATCCACAATATCGGCGGCGGCGCGCGCGAGGTGGATGCGCTGTACGATCACAGGCTCACGGGCCGCTATCGGCTGATGCTCGACGGGTAATCGCTATTTCCCTGAACCCGTTTGCGCCCTCATGCATTGAGCCGTAAGCGCGGCGCGTAAGGGGAAGCAGATGGACGACGACTATCTGATCTTCGGCCCCGACGATGTCGACCTCTCGCGCTCGCCGCTGCGCCGCACGCTCGACGCGCCCACCTTCGTGCTGGGCGCATTCAATCCCGGCCTCGCCGTGCTGCCCGATGGCAATCTGCTGCTGATGGTCCGCGTCGCCGAGGCGCTGGTCCAGCCGGTGTACGACGATCATGTCCATGCGATCCGCTGGACGCCGGACGGCTATGTGCTCGACGCGCACCCGCTCGCCGGCGTCACCATGAACGATCCCCGCCAGTTCGAGATCGCGCATGCCAGCCACCGAATCCTCGCCTTGACCTCGCTGTCATGGCTGCTGCCGGTCGAGCTGACGCCCGATGCACGCCGCGTAGTGACGGTGCATTATGATCGCGCGATCGAACCGGCCGCGTCCTACCAACATTATGGCGTCGAGGATGCGCGGATCAGCCGGATCGACGGCCGCTGGTACATGACCAGCTGCGCGGTCAGCGCCGAGCGGCATTGCACCGCCTTGTACGTGTCCGACAACGGCCTTGACTATCGGCTCGAGGGCATCGTCCTCGATCATCAGAACAAGGACATGATCCTGTTCGAAGGCAAGGTCGGCGGCCGGTTCATGGCGCTGACCCGTCCGCTTGGCGAGCTCTGGTTCGCGTTTCCGCCGAACAGCGATTTTGGGGGCGGTCCCTCGATCAACCTCGCGCAGTCGCCCGACGCGCTGCACTGGAAACCGCTCGACGCGCCGTTCCTGCAGCCGTGCCGCGGATCGACGTCGAGCATGAAACTGGGCGGCGGCAGCCAGCCGGTGCTGACGCCGGAAGGCTGGATGATGATCTACCACGGCGTCGAGACGCGCGGAAAGGTCGGCGTCTATCGCAGCTTCTGGGCGCTGCTCGACCGCGACGATCCCTCGCGGGTGCTGCGGCTCGAGGATGTCGAGCCGTTGCTCGAGGCCAATCCCACGCTGACCGCGCCGATCGCCGAGCAGCTCTATCTGCCGACGCCGGTCGTCTTCACCACCGGCGTCGCCGATGGCGGCGATCATTATATTGTCGCCAGCGGCGAGGCCGATCTGGCGTGCCGGATCACACATATCCCGAAGAGCCGGTTCGCATGACCACGCCATGGTGGCAAAGCGGCGTGATCTACCAGATCTATCCGCGCTCGTTCCAGGACAGCGACGGCGACGGGGTCGGCGATCTCGCCGGTATCGAACGCCGGCTCGATCATCTCGCAGATCTCGGCGTCGATGCCATCTGGCTGTCGCCGATCTTCCCGTCGCCGATGGCCGATTTCGGCTATGACGTGTCCGATTATCGCGACATCGATCCCCTGTTCGGCAGCCTTACCGATTTCGACCGGCTGCTCGCCGCCACCCATGCGCGCGGCCTCAAGCTGCTGCTCGATTTCGTCCCCAACCACAGCTCGGACCGGCATCCCTGGTTCGTCGAAAGCCGCTCGTCGCGCACCAGCCCGAAGCGCGATTGGTATATCTGGCGCGATGCCGCACCCGGCGGCGGCCCGCCCAACAACTGGATCAGCGATTTCGGCGGCAGCGCGTGGGAACGGGACGAGGCGACCGGCCAATATTATTATCACGCCTTCCTCAAGGAGCAGCCCGATCTCAACTGGCGCAACCGCGATCTGCGCGCGGCGATGATCGATGCGCTGCGCTTCTGGTTCGATCGCGGCGTCGATGGCTTCCGCATCGACGTGCTCTGGCACATGATCAAGGCCGCCGATTTTCCGGACAATCCCGTCAATCCCGACTGGCGCCCGGAGATGGGCGAGATGCACAAGGTTCTGCAGCGTCATTCGACCGACCAGCCCGAGGTCCATGCGATCGCCGCCGGGATGCGCGCGCTGGCGGACACTTATGAAGGCCGCGTGCTCGTCGGCGAGATCTATCTGCCGGTCGATCGGCTGATGGCTTATTATGGCCGCGAGACGCCCGAAGTGCATCTGCCCTTCAACTTCCAGTTGATCGACGCGCCGTGGGACGCGCCGACGCTCAGGCGGATCATCGCCGACTATGAGGCTGCGCTCCCACCCGGCGGCTGGCCCAATTGGGTGCTCGGCAATCACGACCGGCCGCGCGTCGCCGCGAAGCGGGGCGAAGCGCAGGCGAGGGTCGCGGCAATGCTGCTGCTGACGCTGCGCGGCACGCCGACGCTCTATTATGGCGACGAGATCGGCATCGGCGCGGTCGAGATCCCGCCCGACAAGGTCCAGGACCCGCGCGAGCTGCGCGAACCGGGACTCGGACTCGGCCGCGATCCGGTGCGCACGCCGATGCCGTGGGACAATGCGGCGCACGCCGGCTTCAGCACCGCCGAACCGTGGCTGCCGCTCAATCCCGACTGGCCGACCCGCAATGTCGCCGCGCAGCGCGAAGGCCGGCATTCGATGCTGGCGCTGCATCGCGCGCTGCTCGGCCTGCGGCGGAAGATCGCGGCGTTGAGCGTCGGCGATCTCGTGCTGGTCGATGCGGACGACGAGGTGCTCGCTTATGAGCGGCACCATGATGGCGTGCGCCTGCTGATCGCGCTCAATCTCGGCGCACACATGCGGACCTTCCCCATCGCCCATTTCGCCGTCCCGCTGCTCTCGACGCTGAACGACATGCCGAACGTCTCGCGCGGGATGCTGACGCTCCGCCCCGACGAAGGCCTGATCCTGTCCCTCCCCGCCTGAAGGAAACGCCGTTGCGCATCGCGATGCTGAGCTCGATCTCGTGGCGCACGCCGCCCCGCCATTATGGCCCGTGGGAACTCGTCACCAGCCTGCTGACCGAGGCCCTGGTCGCGCGTGGGATCGAGGTCACCTTGTTCGCCACGCAGGATTCGCTCACCGCCGGAACGCTCGCCGGCGTGGTTCCACAAGGTTATTCGGAGGCGCCCAACGTCGACGCCAAGGTGTGGGAGATCCTCCACATCGCCAGCCTGTTCGAACGTGCCGGCGAGTTCGACCTGATCCACAACCAGGCCGATTTCATTCCCCTCGCCTTCTCGCGGCTGGTCGATACGCCGATGGTCTCGACGATCCACGGCTTCTCGTCTGAGCGGATTTTGCCGGTCTATCGCGCCTATGACGATCGCGTCGCCTATGTCGCGATCAGCGATTCGGATCGCCATCCCGACCTCACCTATGCCGCGACCATCCACCACGGCATCGAGCTCGCGGATTTCCCGTTCGACCCCGTCGGCGGCAGCGACCTGCTGTTCTTCGGCCGCGTCCATCCCGACAAGGGCGCGACCGACGCGGTGATGGCGGCGCGCGCCGCCGGCCGCCGGTTGATCATGGCCGGGATCATCCAGGACGAGGCCTATCATGCCCGCGAGGTGGCACCGCATCTCGACGGCGATCGCGTCCGCCATATCGGCACCGTCGGCGGCGTCGATCGCGCCCGAACCCTTGGCCATGCCGCCGCCTTGCTCCATTTGATCGGCTTCGACGAGCCGTTCGGCCTGTCGGTGATCGAGGCGATGGCGTGCGGCACGCCGGTGATCGCCTACCGCCGCGGATCAATGCCCGAGCTGATCGAGCATGGCGTCAACGGCTTCCTCGTCGACAGCTTCGACGAGGCGGTCGCCGCGATCGGCCGCATCGGCGAGATCGACCGCGCCGCCTGCCGCGCCTCGGTGGAGCGCAATTTCACGGTCGAACGGATGGCCGATCGCTATGTCGCGCTCTACGAACGGTTGATCGGCGCCTCGGCGAAATAGCGTGCCGGTGTCGTCCCGAAGCAGCGCCGGAACGCGGCGGTGAAGGCGCTCGCGCTGGCATAGCCGGCCTCCGCGGCGACGATTTTGATCGGCACGCCCGCGGCGAGCCGCTCGAGCGCCGCGAGCAGGCCATGCTGCTGGCGCCACCGCCCCGGCGTCATGCCGGTTTCCACCAGGAACAGCCGCTCGAAATTGCGATGCCCGACACCGACCGCGCGCGCGAGCGCGGCGACATTGGCGGCTTCGGGCGCACCCGCCGCGATCCGGTCGGCCGCATCGCGCAGCGCGGGGCTGGTCGGGCGCTCGAGCGTGAAGGGCGGCGTCTCCGCGGCGCGGAACTCGGCCTGAATCAGGATCGCCATCGCCTGATCGAGAACCTCGCGCTCGTCGAGCATGCCGATCGCGCCGGCGCGCAGCAGCAATTCGCGCAGCAGCGGCGACACCGCGATTGCCGTGCAGCGATCGGGCAGATCCGCGCACCAGCCGGGGCGCAGCCAGGCCGTGCCCAGCGCGCTCTCGCCGACGAAGCGGATACTATGTCGCGTCCCCGCCGGCACCCAGACACCGCGTCCCGGCGGCGCGAGCCACGATCCGGCCTCGGTCCACACCGTCATCAGCCCGGCGGTGACGTGAACGAGTTGATGCCAGTCATGCGCATGATCGGCGATCACGGTGCCACCATGCACGCGCGACGCTTGAGTCCGCACCAGCAGATAGGACTCGTCGGCAGCGCTGCGACGTTTTCGCGACATCATCTGGCGGAATAGCGGGATTGCGCCAGCATCGCCAGCGCGTCACAAGCTGTGGCATCAACGCCGACGGGAGCGTGCCATGCCAGCCAATCTTGCCTCCTTCGCCATCCATGTCGACGATGTCGACCGCGCCCGCGCCTTCTACGAAGCCATTTTCGGCTGGGATTTCGAGCCGTGGGGGCCGCCGGGCTTCTACCTGATCCACACCGGCGACGAAGCGTCACCCGGCATCCAGGGCCTGATGCACAAGCGCATGACGCCGCGCACCGGCACCGGCCTCAACGGCGTCGAGCCGAGCTTCGCGGTCGACGATGTCGACGCGATCGCGGCGCTGGTCGAGGCCAATGGCGGCACGATCACCATCCCGAAGTTCGTGATCCCGACCGTGGGCACGCTGATCCGCTTCCTCGACACCGAAGGAAACGACATCGGCGCGATGGCTTACGAAACCCCGCCGCACACCTGATCAGCCGCCGGCGCGCTTCCGCCGCGTATCCCAGCCCTTGCGCGCCGCCGCGGAGCGCTGCTCGGCCGAACCCGATTTGTGCGCCCTGCCGCCGCGCGACGACGACACATGCGTGTCGGCCTTGCCGCGCCCGGACCCGGACTTGTTGCCGCCGCCGCTTTCCTTGTTGACCGTCGCCCAGGCCCGGCTTTCGGCCTCCTTCTTCGGAACGCCGCGATCCTCATAGCCCTGCTCGATATGTTCGGCCTTGCGCTTCTGCTTGTCGGTATAGCTGCTCTTGTCACCCTGGGGCATGTCGCATCTCCTTCACCCCGCCGGCTGGCGTAACGAACGAGACGGCAAGCTGTTTCGATTGAGCACTCGCAGCAGCGATTACCGCTCCGCCGGTACGGCCGTCTGTCCGGCCAACGCATCCCTGACCCGCGCCAGCGCCGCGCCTTCGGCATGATGTTCGCCCAGCAGCGCGAACGTTCCGTTCAGCGCGAACAGGCAATGACCGTGCACCGTCGCGACCAAAGATCGCGCCAGCGGGCCGGCCTCGGCGGTCCGAGGCTCGGGCAGCACGCGCGCAATCTCGGCCTGGACGATGCCCGTCAGTTCGGCGCGCTGCGCCGCGAATTCCTCCGGCATCGGTGTCCCCGCCGGCAACCGGTGATCGTAGATCGCCATCCAGATATTCAGATTCTGCCGCGCGAAGCTGAAATAGCCGTGCACCAGCGCAGCGATGCGATCGTCGGGCTGCGCGTCGAGCCGTTCGCGCAGATGATCGGCCCAGAGCTGGAACGTCCGCGTGTTGATCGCCAGGATCAGCCGGTCGTAACTGCCGAACACGTTGTAGATCGTCCCGATCGAATAGCCGACCCGCTTTGCCACCTCGCGCGCCGAGAACCGCGCAAAGCCGGTTTCGGCCATATGGCGATGCCCCTCATCGAGAATGAGGCTTTCCAGCTCCACGCGGCTATGGTCGGATCGCCTGCCCATGCGGGGCACCTGGATCAGAAATTGAACACTGTCAAATTTTTTAATTGAACGGTGATCAATTCGCGGTTATGCAGGACGCAGCTTCAGGGAGTCGACTCGATGTTCGTGGCGTTCGTGCTGATCATCATCATGGGGGTTTTGCTGTTCAGGACGCGGAGCCAGGTCGCTTCGCTGCGCCGCCGCGTCGACATGCTGGAGGGTCGCGGCCATGCGGCACCGGCGCAGGCCCCGGAGGTGGCGGCGCGGCCGGTGGTCGCTGTGCAGCCCTTGCCGCCCGTACCCGAACCGATGCGAGCCGTCCCCGAGGTGATGACCGCGCCCGCGCCGCCGGTCTGGACGCCGCCGGTGAAGCCGGCGCCGGAGCCGAAACCCGTGGCGGTGCCGCTGCGCGAAAGGATGAATTTCGAGGAGTTGTTCGGGCGGCGGCTGCCGATCTGGGCGGGGGGTGCGACGCTGGCGGTGGCGGGGGTGCTGATCGTCAAATATTCGATCGATGCCGGGCTGCTCTCGCCGCTGGTGCGGGTGATCTTCGGGTTGATCTTCGGTGCGGCGCTGATCGGCGGCGGCGAGGTCGCGCTGCGCCAGGAGGCGAAGGTGCGTGATGCGCGGGTGCGGCAGGCGCTGGCAGGCGCGGGCGTCGCCAGCCTCTATGCGAGCGTGCTGATCGCGGCCAATCTCTACCATCTGATCGGACCGGTCACCGCGTTCGTCGGGCTGGCCGGCGTCACCGCGCTGGCGATGGGATTGTCGCTGCGGTTCGGGGCACCGAGCGCGCTACTGGGGCTGGTCGGCGGCCTCGCCGCGCCGGCTTTGGTCGGGGCGACCGAGCCCAATGTGCCGTTGCTCGCGACCTATCTCGCGCTGGCGATCGGCGGGCTGTGCACCTTGTCGCGGACGCAGCGCTGGATGTGGCTGGGCGTCGGCGCGCTGATCGGTGGCTTCGGCTGGGGGGCGATCCTGCTGTTCGCCGGCGCGCTCGATGCCGCCAGTTCGATCTCGCTGGGGCTGTTCCTCGTGCTGCTGGGGATCGGGCTGCCGCTGCTGATCGCGACCGGCAAGCTGCAGACTTTGATCCGCGCCGCCGCGCCGCTGGTCGCTGCGGTCCAGATCGCCGCTTTGGTCGCGATCGGCGGGTTCGGGCTGCTGCAATGGGGGCTGTTCGCGCTGATTTCGGTGGCGATCATCTGGCTGTCGCGGCGAGACGAGAAACTGCTGCGGCTGCCGGTGATCGGCGTGGTGATCGCCTTGCTGCTGCTCGGCGCGTGGCCCGAGCCGCTGCTGCGCGACTTCGCGATCGTGGCGGTGGGCCTCGCGATCATCTTCGCGGCGCCGGCGGTATTCAGCCTGTGGCGGCAGCGCGGCAGCATCGTCGAGGCGGGGCAGATCGCCGCGATCGCGCTCGGCGGCTATGCCGTGACCCTGTTCCATTATTTCCTGGCCGACGGCAGTCGCGACCACCCGCTGGCGCTGGTCGCGCTGGCGACGGCAGCGCTGCCGGCAGGCGCCGCGGCGCTCGGCTGGCGGAGCGAGACGCGGCGCGGCGATGCGCGTTTCGTGACGCTGTCGACGGCGACCGCGCTGCTGCTGACCGCGACGGCCGCGCTCGCCTTCCCGCACTGGAGCATCGCGCTCAGCGTCGGATTGATCGCGGCGGCGTTGCTGCTGCTCGGGCTCAAGGCCGAAGACCGCCGGCTCGAATATGTCGGCTGGGTGTTCGGCTTCTTCGCGCTGCCGCTGCTGGCGGGCGGCCGCAACGGCCTCGACGAATTCGCCCTGACCGCCGGCGAGCCGGGGATCATCGACATCGCCCCTGCTTTGCTGCGCTGGACCGGCCTGGCCTTGGTCGCCGCGCTGTTCGGCTGGCGCTCGCGCTACCGCGCCGTCCGGGCGATCGCGCAGGGGCTGAGCGCGGTGCTCGGCTATGCGGCGATCGCGCAGGTCGTGCCAGCCACGGCGCTGCCGCTGGTGCCCGCGGCGGCTCTGGTCGGGGTCGCCGCGATCGCCTGGCAGCGGGCCGCGGCGCGGCTGCTACCGGCGATGGTCGCCCTGTTCGGGCTGGTCGTCCTGTGGGCGGCGTGGCCGCTGACCCTGTGGGCGGGCAGCGCCTATATCTCGCTGGTCGGCGAGCCGATGCTGGCGAGCGGCCTGCCGATGATCCGCGACGCGATCCTGCGCCTCGCGGTGCCCGCGCTCGCGATCGGCGGCGCGCTGTGGCTGGCCCGCGCGCGGATGCCCGTCATCGCCTGGCGGATCGCGATCGGCGCGGTGCTGGTGCTCGGCGCGGCGGCGGCGCACATCCTGTTCAAGCAGATCCTGGCAATGCAGAGCTATGACGATTTCATCCGCCTCGGCCTGATCGAGCGGACGATCTGGGAGGCGCTGCTGGTCGCCGCGGGCATCGCCGTCCGGCGCTGGCGCCGGCCGATCGGGCTCGGCATCGTCGCCGCGGGCGTCGCGCATTTCGCCTGGTACACATTGATCCTGCACAATCCGTTGTGGTGGGACCAGGCGGTGGGCGGCGTGCCCGCGATTAGCTGGCTGCTGCCCGCTTATGGCCTGCCGCTGCTGCTGTTGTGGCTGGCCGGCCGCTACGAAGCGGACCTCGCGACGCGCTTCCACCGCATAAGGTCGCTGGCGCAGATGCTGCTGATCCTGGTGCTGGGCGCATCGATGCTGCGGCAGGCGTTCGTCGGCACCTTGCTGACGGTGCCGGACGTGAGCGAGATGGAGGATATCAGCCGGTCGGTGGTCGCGATCGGCATGGCGATCGGCTTCCTGCTGTGGGGAATCAGAGCCAAGTCCCGGCTGTGGCGGGTTGCCTCGCTGGTGCTGATGATCGTCGCGACGCTCAAGGTGTTCCTGTTCGACGCCTCGGGCCTCGACGGCCTCGCCCGGATCGGATCGTTCGTGGCGCTGGGCTTCAGCCTGATCGGCCTCGGCTGGCTGTACAGCCGGCAGCTGACGAAGGATGCGCCGTTAACCACATCGGGTTAGACCTGCCACGACTAACCCTTCCCCCTTGATGGGGGAAGGATACGGAGACTTATGAGCGAAGCGAATTAGTCGGAGTTGGATGGGGGTGATGTTTGGCCAATGGCTCGATGCCGAACGTCACCCCCATCCAGCTCCGACTAAGGCCCGCCAAGGGGCGGACCTAAGTCTGCGCAACCTTCCCCCATCAAGGGGGAAGGGGCGCTAAGCCCGCCAATCCCGGAGACCCTATGTCCGCCCCCGATCTCTCCTTGCTGACCAAACGCCGTTTCGGCCCGCTATTCGTCGTCCAGTTCTTCGGCGCGTTCAACGACAACGTCCTCAAGTTCGCGATGATCTTCCTTGCGACCTTCACGCTCTACAAGGACGATCCGTCGAAATCGGAAACGCTGACGATGGTCGCGACCGGCCTGTTCACTTTGCCCTATTTCCTGTTCTCGGCGCTCGCCGGCCAGGTTGCCGATGCGCTCGACAAGGCCGTGCTCGTCCGCATCGTCAAGGCGGCCGAAATCCTGTTCATGGCCATCGGCCTCGCGGGCTTCTGGTTCAATTCGATCCCCCTGCTGCTGACCGCCTTGTTCCTGATGGGCTGCCATTCGACCTTGTTCGGGCCGGTCAAATATTCGATCCTGCCGCAGCATCTGGGCACGCACGAGATCGTCGGCGGCACCGGTCTGATCGAGGCCGGCACCTTCCTCGCGATCCTCGGCGGGCAGCTCCTCGCCGGCGTCGTCGAGCCGTGGGAGGCGGGCCTGATCGCGACCGGCCTCGCCATCACCGGCTTCGTCGCCAGCCTCGCCATCCCCTCGGCCGCACCGGCCAGCCCCGGGCTGAAGATCGATCGCAACCCGTTCCGCAGTACCTGGCACGTGCTGAAATCGGCGCGCGACGGCGAGGGCGTGTGGCTGTGCATCCTCGGCATCAGCTGGTTCTTCGCGGTCGGCGCGGTGCTGCTGACCGCGTTCGCGCCGCTCGTGGCGAACGTGCTCGGCGCGCAGCAACGGGTCGCAATCCTGTTCCTGCTGGTCTTCTCGGTCAGCATCGCGCTCGGCTCGGTCGGCGTGAACCGGCTGCTGCGCGGCGAAATCTCGGCGCGATTTGTGCCGGTGTCGGCGCTGCTGATGGCGGGGTTCATGATCGGGCTGTGGCTGGCGACGCGCGCCTATCAGGTGACGGTGCCCGACGCCGGCGTCGGCGCGTTCGTCGCCAGCCCCGGCAGCTGGCCGATCCTCGCCTGCCTCGTCGGCATCGCGCTGGCGGGCGGGATGTTCATCGTGCCGCTCTATGCGATCCTGCAGACCGCGAGCCCGGCGCACGAACGCTCGCGCACGATTGCCGCCAACAATATCGTCAATGCCGCGATTACGGTGGCGGTGGTCGCGGTGGTCTCGGCGATGCAGGCGCAGGGCGTGGAGATCCCCGGCGTGATCGGCGCGCTCGGCTTCGCGACCTTGTCGATCGCATTGATCTCGATGTGGCTGCTGCCCGAGACGGTGATCAAGGCGCTGGTCCGCGGCACGCTGAAGCTGCTCTACCGCGTCGAGGTCCATGGCGCCGAGAACATGCCGCAGCCAGGCGAGCGCGCGGTGGTGGTGGTCAACCATGTCTCGTGGCTCGACGGGCTGCTGCTGGCGGCGTTCCTGCCGGGCAAGCCGGTGTTCGCGGTCCACAGCAAGGTCGTCGCCTTGTGGTGGATCCAGCCTGCGCTCAAGCTGTTCCGCGCCTTCCCGGTCGATCCGACCAACCCGATGTCGGCCAAGGCGATGGTCAAGGCGGTGCGCGAGGGAAATACGCTGGTGATCTTCCCCGAGGGCCGGATCACCGTCACCGGCGCGCTGATGAAGATCTTCGACGGCCCCGGCATGGTCGCCGACAAGGCCGACGCGCCGATCATCCCGGTGCGCATCGACGGCGCGCAATTCACGCCCTTCTCCTATTTGCGCGGCAAGGTGCACCTGCGGACCTTCCCCAAGATCAGCCTCACCATCTTGCCGCCGCGCCGCTTCGCGATCGAGGGCGAGATGACCGCCCGCGCGCGCCGCGCGATCGCCGGCAGACGCCTGTACGACGAGATGAGCGCGATGATCTTCGCGACCTCGGACATCGACCGCAGCTTGTTCCAGGCGCTGATCGACGCGAAGCAGATCCACGGCGCGGGCGCCGACATCGTCGAGGACATCAAGCGCACGCCGCTGACCTACGCACGGCTGATCACCGGCAGCCTCGCGCTGGGCCGGCCGCTCGAGGCGCGGACCCGGGCCGGCGAGGCGGTGGGCGTGCTGCTGCCCAACGTCGCCGGCGTGGTCGTGACCTTCTTCGCGCTGCAGGCGATCGGCCGCGTGCCGGCGATGCTCAACTACACCGCCGGCCTCGCCAATCTGAAGGCGGCCTGCACCGCCGCCGAGATCCGGACGATCGTCACCGCGCGCGCGTTCATCGAACAGGGCAAGCTCCAGCCGATCGTCGAGGGACTGAGCGCCGAGGGCCGCACGGTGCTGTATCTCGAGGACATCGCCGGCGAGATCGGCGGGTTCGCCAAGCTGCGCGCCTTGATCGCCACGCGCTTTGCCGGCCGACTGCACCGCCGCCGCGCGATCGCGCCGACCAGCGCCGCGGTGATCCTGTTCACCAGCGGATCGGAGGGGCTGCCCAAGGGCGTGGTGCTGACCCACCGCAACCTGCTCGCCAATTGCCACCAATTGGCAGCGCGGATCGATTTCAACGCATCGGACATCGTGCTCAACGCGCTGCCGGTGTTCCACAGCTTCGGGCTGACCGGCGGCACCTTGCTGCCGATCCTCAACGGCATCAAGACTTTGCTCTATCCGAACCCGCTCCATTACCGGATCGTGCCGGCTTTGGCCTATGATTCGAACGCGACGATCCTGTTCGGCACCGACACCTTCCTCGCCGGCTATGCCCGCATGGCGCACAGCTACGACTTCTATGCGCTGCGCTACATCTTCGCCGGCGCCGAGCGCGTGCGCGACGAGACCCGCAAGACCTGGGGCGAGAAATTCGGCCTCAGGATCATGGAGGGCTATGGCGCGACAGAGGCCGGGCCGGTGATCGCGGTCAACACGCCGATGCACTTCCGTGCCGGCAGCGTCGGCCGGCTGCTGCCCGGGATCGAGGCCAGGATCGATCCGGTACCCGGCATCGCCGAGGGCGGCCGCCTCTCGATCCGCGGACCCAACATCATGGCCGGTTACATGAAGGCCGACGCGCCCGGCGTGCTGCAACCGCCCGAAGGCGCCTGGCACGACAGCGGCGACATCGTCACGCTCGACGACCAGGAATATGTGACGATCCGCGGCCGCGCCAAGCGCTTCGCCAAGATCGGCGGCGAGATGGTGTCGCTGCCCGCGGTCGAGGGCTATGCGGCGGCGGTGTGGCCGGGATCCGACCATGCGGTGGTGACCCGCGCCGATGCGCGCAAGGGCGAGCAGCTGGTGCTGTTCACGACGCGCGCCGATGCCGCGGCGACGGCGCTGCAGGCCTGGGGCAAGGCCAATGGCATCGCCGAACTGGCGATCCCGCGGGATATCCGCGTAGTCGATGCGCTGCCGGTGCTGGGGACGGGCAAGCTCGATTATGTGACGATGGGGGCGATGGCGGGGGATGCGGGGAAGAAGGGGTGATTCATTGCTCCCCCGGGACGGGGAGGAATGTGGGTCCATAACAGGCGGTTTTCGCGATTTTGGCGGTTTATCAGGGGCAAAACGGGGTTCAGACGCAGGCACGCAGCCAGAAACCTCAGCAATCAGAATGACTTGACCAGCCAAAACGCGCCCCACCTGTTATCGTGCAGAACAGGGGATGAGATTTTGCATAACAGGTGCGATTCGATGTCGTAACAGGTCGCACGATGTGCAGAACAGGTCACGGCACCGGCCCCAAAAAAAATGCCGCCCAAATTTGATGTTCCCTGTCTGTTCTGATACAGACTCGGACCCATGACCAGCCCCGCCATCCACGCCGCCCCGGGCGGCCAGCCGCTCACGATCCGCTATCGTGCGCCCGAAACGTTGATCCCCGATCCGCATAATGCCCGCACGCATCCGCCGCGGCAGATCGCGCAGATCGCCGCTTCGATCCGCGCATTCGGTTTCGCCAATCCGATCCTGGTCGACGAGGCCGGCACGCTGATCGCCGGCCATGGCCGGCTGCTCGCGGCGAAGGCGCTGGCGCTGGCGGAGGTGCCGACGATCGCGCTGGCCGGCCTGGCGCCGGCGCAGAAGCGCGCGCTGCGGCTGGCCGATAACCGGATCGCGCAGAATGCGGGCTGGGACGCGGCGATCCTGCGCCAGGAACTCGCCGCGCTCGCGACGATCGACGTCGATGTGGATGTCGCGCTGACCGGGTTCGCGTCCGGGGAGATCGAGATCATGCTCGACGGCAGCCGCAGCGCGGGCAGGACGCGGCGCGCGGCGGCGGACCGGATCCCCGCCGCCGTCACAGCAGCGCGCACGCGACTGGGTGACGTCTGGACGCTGGGCGAGCACCGGATCGGCTGCGGTGACATCGGCGACCGCGCCTTCGTGCAAAGCGTGATCGGCGAGGACAGGGTCGATGCCGCCTTCCTCGATCCGTACGATCCCGCCGTCATCGGCGACGCGGATCCCGACGGCGGCGCGTTCCGGGCTTGGCAAAGCGAGGCGCTCGCCTTGTGCGCCGCGCTGTCGCGCCCTGGCGCGGTGCATTTCATCTGTGCCGACTGGCGGCGCATCGACGCGATCGCCGCGCTGGCGGTACCGGTCTATGGTCCGCCGATCGACCTGTGCGTGTGGACCGGTGGGCAAGCCGGCACGGGATCGCTGTATCGGCCGCAGCACGAACTGGTGTTCGTGCATCGCGTGGGCACTTCGCCCGATGGCGACGCGGACGCGCCCCGCCGCCGCGGCAATGTGTGGGACCACCGCCCGGTCGACGCCGGCCGGCGCGGCAGGCGCGTCGAGACGGAGGCGCAGCGGGCGACCAAGCCGGTGGCGTTGTTGGCCGACGCGATCGGCGATGTGACGCAGCGCGGCGACGTGGTGCTCGACCTGTTCGCGGGCACGGGCACCAGCCTGATTGCCGCCGACCAAGCCGGGTGCCGCTTCCGCGGGATCGACAGCGATGCGGGCCGGATCGACCGGATCATCGCGCGCTGGTGTGCGCTGACGGGCGGATCGGCCGAGCTCCTGGGCGAAGCGGCATGATGGCGGGCGGCGGACAGCCACCGGCGGATCACCGGTTCCGTAAGGGCCAGAGCGGCAATCCCAAGGGGCGGCCGCGCAAGGAACCCCCGCCCCCGCCGTCGGCGTTCGACATCGTCATCGACCGGACGCTCGACATCACGCTCGACGGACAGTCGCGCGCGGTGCCGATCGAGGCGGCGTTGCAGCACAAGACCTATGCCGATGCGGTGGAGGGCAACCATGCGGCGCGGCGCGCGGTGCTGAAGATGATCGTGAAGCGCGAGCAGGCGATCACGCGGGAGATCGAGCGGACCCGCCGCCATCGGCCGATCGAGCGATTCATCGAAGCGATCGATCCGGCCAATGCCAACCGCGCGCTGCTGATCCTGGGCATCGTCAACCGCGATCCCGCATGGGACGATCGTCCGCGGGACGGCGACCGTCTGCGGCTCGAGCCGTGGGCGGTGGCGGCGGCGCTGGCCAGACGCAACGCGCCGCGGCTGACGCGGCGGCACATCGAATCGATGCGGTGTCGGGTGCGCGACCCCGACAGCATCGACTGGCCCGAGCCGGTCGAATGGCAACCGGGCGACCCGCGGGAGATGGGCGGATGAGCGACGATGCGGTGGCGCCCCGGCACAGAGGGCAGTTCCGCAAGGGCGAGAGCGGCAACCCGCGGGGCCGTCCGCGCGGACAACGGCGGACCGGCCTACCCTTCGACGACGTGCTGGGCAAGTTGGTGACGATCCGCGCGGACGGCGGCGAGCGGCGGGTGACGGCGGCCGAGGCGTTTATGCTCCATCTGACCAGCAAGGGCCTCGACGGCGACGGCGGCGCCACGCAACTGGCGCTGGTCGCGATCGAAGAAGCGCGGGCGGCCCGCAGGGCGCGGACCGGCGACGGCAGGCGCATCACCAGGATCGTCAAGCAGATCGTCATGCCGGGCTTCGTCAACGACGAGCTGCGCCGGCTGAAGATGGCGGTGAAGCTGGACCCCTATGGCGCCGGGGCGCGGATGGAACTGGAGCCATGGCTGGTCCAGGCCGCGCTGGCCCGGCTGGGCGATCATGTGCTGAGCGCGGAGGAGCAGCGCGCGGTGGTGGCGGTGACGCGGACGCCGGGGAAGGTGCGGTGGCCGGGGTGGTGGACGGTGTTGCCGTGAGGGGGGTTATTGAGATTGCGAGTGACCGAATACCGCAAGTCTAATCTTGCGCGATCTCGTGAACGCCTAGCTTGGGGTCGAAACGTTGTCGTTGAAACCCTCAAACCCAGCACGAGCCTCCATCGGAGGCTCCCCGAAAAGGGCAATCCGAGTATAGACAGCCTCGCTGCCATTTCCGGCACGATTCACAAACGCATTGGCTTGCATATCCTAGCGTACACGGTCGAAGCGACATGATGCGCAAGCAGGTAGACCTCTCTCGGCATTAGTCGACCAATAAGAGCCGTCGCACCGTTCATGATCAGTTAGTCAAAGCTAACAGTGCCTGGACTCGATTCGCCGGAGGCAATGCGCTTGAATCAGCCAAACAGTCGCGTTTTCAGCACTGGCCCATGGCTGATGTTTCAAGGTGGCGTTGACAGTTCGTGCACTGGAACACGGATCAATCTGTAATGGCGTATTCTGCTGTAGACTACACGCGATTCTTGCCGCATGCTCACACCGTCTGAAGGAGGATTCCGCATGGCTTTGGTCGGCGTGGGGAAAGTCGCGCTTTTCTATGCCGCCAAGGTTGCGGCTGCAAGATTTGCAATGAGAATTGCCTCAATCGTTTTTTTGGCCCAGACGCTCGGGCCGCCAGCCAAGGCATCCGACGAACAGTCCGCCCTGCTCGATTTCTCCGGGATGTGCGAGGCGTCGGCGGCTGCGCAGGTCGCGCCTGGCATGGTCGTGGTCGCGGACGACGAAGACAATGTCCTGCGCATTTTCGCGATGACGGGCGGCACGCCGGTCGTCGCGGACAGCGCGATTCTCTCTTTCCTGGGCGTGCCGACGACCTCGGGGAGCGACATTGAGGGCGCGGCGCGGGTGGGCAAGAGGATATATTGGATTACGTCGCACAGCCTCACGAAGAATGCCAAGCTGAAGCCGAAGCGTTCGGCCTTCTTCGCCACCGATATCGAGGCGACTTCGCCCACGTCTTCCCTACGCCGGGCCGGAATAGCCTATGTCGGCTTGCGCGATCTACTGATTGCCTCACCGGAATTGAAACATTGGAACTTGGAAGATGCCGCCACCCGCGCACCCGAAACCGGGCTGAAGGAGGCGGACGTCAAGAATCCGTCTCTCCCTTCTTCGCCGATCGAGGCGACACTCCGCGCGGAAGGCGGCCTCAACATCGAGGGACTCGCCGATCGAAGCGGTGGTGCACTCCTGATCGGCCTGCGCTCGCCTGTGCGCGGAGGAATGGCGCTCGTCTTCACGCTTGCCAATCCGGCCAAGGTGCTCAAAGGCAAACGTCCGATCCTGCGCGAGCCAATTGAGGTCGATCTTCGCGGACTCGGAATTCGCAGTATGGATCGGATCGGCCTGTCGGACGATTATCTCGTCGTCGCCGGTCCCGTGGCGGGAGGCGCCCCCTTCCAGTTGTTCAAGTGGCACCGGGGGGACAGTACAGCGCGCCGCCTGGAACCGCCGCCGCCGACATTTTCGCCTGAAGCGGCGGTGCTCCCCATGGAGGAGCCAGGCGAGGTGCTGCTCATGAGCGACGACGGCGATTATCCGAACAAGGATGACTGCGGCGGCACGCCACCAAGGCACTTCCGCGGAATTTTGCAGCCCTTGCGCGAAGCTCCACAATGAGATGTCCGCCAGCCCTCGAAGGAAAATCATGTGCCTTCCCCGACCCCCGTCTTGATAGTCAACGCAGCAACACCCGGCGCGTTGGCACAGAGCGCGTGCCAATGAAACAGCTCTCCCGCTTGCTGTTCGGCGCGTTCTGTCTCTCAACATTGGCCGCCTCCGCCGCCACGGCGCCGCTGGCACCGACTGACGAGCCGGCGATCGCAATTTTGCTGGTCGCCGGCGACATCGCCAAATGTGACCCGCGCGCCGGTCGCGACGAGGCAACGTCCGATCTCGTCGTTGCGGAGATCGCGCACGCGGAAGCCGCCAACCTGCCAGTTCGGGTACTCGCGCCGGGCGATCTCGCCTACGACCACGGCACGGCGGCCGAGTTCAAATGCTTTGACCAGAGCTGGGGTCGGTTCAAGAACAAAATCCTGCCTGTTCCAGGCAACCACGAATATGAAACCGCTCACGGAGCGCCCTATTTCGACTATTTCAAGGACAATCCTCTGGTCCACCAGAATGGTCCGGGTGCAGGCTATTATTCGCTCGATTTTCCGCAGACCGGTGGCTCATGGCACATCGTCGCGATCAACGCCTATGCCGGCATCGACCCGGGATCGAAGCAACTCGACTGGCTCGATCGAGATCTCCGATCGACATCGGCACCTTGCATTCTCGCTTTCAGCCATCCGTTCCGATTCAGCTCCGGTCATTGGGGCCATGATCGCAGTCGACAGCCGGGCGCGCCGATCAAGCCATTACCGACTGTGAAGGCCGCATACGCCTCCTTGGCGGCGGCCGACGCAAGCCTTTTCCTGGCGGGACACGACCATGATTTCGAGCAGTTCGGACCTCAGGATGAAGAGGGACGTGCCGGACGCGGCCCAAGGGCGTTCGTCGTCGGAACCGGAGGGGGACCGCTCTACAATCAAGTGGGTTACCGCACACGCGCGACGAACAGCGAAGCTTATCAGCAGGTCTCGCACGGCGTGCTCAAGCTCACGCTCTACACGAAAAGCTTCACTTGGGACTTCCTGCCTGTTGCGGGCGATAGAGATATGACACTTTCACCCAACTCTGCAAGTTGCCGAAGATCGTGACGAGACATTCTAACTCTTCGGAATACCTTGATTTGTATAGAACACGTCAAGCCCCATAGAGAGCGAGCGCGGGTATTTATTTTCGGCTGACACTTCGGGGACAAGAGATTTCGGGAACACGATGCCAGTTGCCAGTCGCGGCGGGAGGGTTCGCGCTCCCTGAAGCTACACGTGCTCATCTGAATATTCTTTTGGCTCCTCGCTGTTTTTTGGAGTGGGTAGCGGTGCGGGAATACCCGTTGCCAGGCCGCTCCGCCCCGTCGATCGCTTGGCAGCAAAGAATGTCGTCCGCCAACTATCGTTCGGCCACATTGATGGGCTGCGCCGCACCCTCGTCGCTCACGCCGCCCGTGTTGGATTAGAGAACAAAGCGCTACCCACTCCAAACAGCGGAGAGCCAACCTTCATCGTCACAATGACGTGCGCGGCTGTCGCGCCGTTCCTGTTTGAGAAGCGCAACGGCATGCCTGAGGACTGGCAACTATTCCTGGTCGCGCTATTTCTGGTCGTGCTCTTCGTTGGAGCGGCCAGGATGCAGCGCACTTATCTCGAGCAATTGCGCAATAGCGCATAGAATGGCGGACATCTTGACCTCAATGCCAATTGTATCGGCAGGTAACCCAGAGCACCGCACCGCCGATCGGTTAAGCGAAGTTCCCCCCAGATAGTTGTCGGCCTATCGCGGCTCGACCGACAGCACCATGGGCATCGCCCAGATCGCATTGGCGAACGACCAGCAGAGCAGCTGGACCGTATCGTCTTCGACCTGCGCTTCCCAGCGCGCGTGGACTTTGCGGTGGTATCGGCCGACGCGAATGCTCTGGCAGGCGACTGGCCCGCCATCGAGGTTGAGCGCGGTTTTGATATCGAGCGGGGCGGTTGCCAGGAAATCGGCAAGCCGGTCGAGCGAGAAGAAGGCGTCGCGTGTGGAGCCGATCACGATCCGGCCGTCGCGGGTCTGGGCGACGAAGCTGCGGTTCGCCAGCCAGCGGCTGTGTCTTTTGACGCGCGGCTTGCCATTCTCGTTGACGAGCAGTGGGTAGGACACCATTGCATTTTCAGCATGGGCGAAGACGTCCTTCCAATCACGGTTCGACAGATCGACGATGCCAGCGCGTCCCGCGCGGGCGACGAACGCCCCTGCCCTAGCGTCATAGGTTCCGGGTCCGAGCGGCGACCGCTCGCTGACGACGGGCGTGTCCGGGCGTCCCTTGGGATCGTAATAGCTCGCATTGACGATGAGCAGTGCCCGGGGCAGCGCCTCCTCCCATTCGTCGATGCCCTTCGCGCCGCCGGGATCGTTCCGGACCACGAAGCGATAGCGCGAGGGATCGATGCGGCTCAGGAGGATGCGGTCGACCTCGCGCCCATCGGCGAGGACCGGCAGGTCTCCGGTCTCGAAGCCGGGTGCAAGCATTTTCCAGCGGGGCAAGTCGCCCATGGCGGTGGGCGCGGGCAGACGCAGCGCCGCGTGCATTGCGGGCGAGAGGCGGGGTTCGCTCGTCGTCATCGTCATCCAATAAGTGCCGCCTCGCCGCAGCAGCACGTTGATGCCGTAGTTGCCGTGGCGATCCAGGAACCAGAGCATCGCGGCGATTGCGAGCATCACCACGCCTATCAACCAGAAACCGGGTTTCCGCAAAATCGTCCGCATGCGGGTGGCGATAGCGAAATTATGTGCAGCGATGATGCAGATGCTGTCCGGAAACGGTTCTGAATTTAGTACTGTGTCCGCGAACTTTTCCAGTGTCCCCGAACTTTTCTCAAGCCATCACGATGTTCGAGATCTGGTCGCCCGAGAACCCAAATGCGAGATAGGCGCTTTCAATGCCTCCAATGTTGCCGCAGTCATCTGAATTATCGACACTAGCTTCAGCCGTTTCGATAACCACCCTGCAGAAAACTTTCTGACCGGCGCGCGCTATATCACTTGAGTCAAGGTTTACAGGTAGTAGGCTGCAATTCTTTATAAAGTGATTTATGGCGCGCAAGCGGAAATCGCCTTCCGCTGTCACGGAAAATGCTTCAAAGAAAATCTCAATTGGACCATATTCCGCAAGCAGCACGCTCGCCTCGACCAGTTCACGACGCCATGCAAAACTTAAGAATGCCTTTACGGTCTTTAACTGTCTAGTTTCTCGTGCTTTCATATCTTTAAGGCGTACCGGAATAATTGTACACCCAAGAGCGGCGGAGGGCGCTGCGGCGGCCAAGGCTACGCCGACGGAAAGGACCGCACGGCGGCCCAGACGATGGCGATTCTCGATCTGCATTTTTCACTCTCCGTCGACAGCCGCCTCGGGCGATATTTCCCGTATGTCAGGTGTAATCTGAAGGAGATATAGTGTGCAACGTGGCCGCAAGGCGGAAGCGTCATCGACCAAGTTTGCGCGCGGCACGCTTCAGCCGGTGCGCGACGGCGGTAAGACCGAGATCATTGTCCCCGGCGATCCGCCGCTGATACCCATCTATCTCACGGCGGAGGATCGTTGCACTGGTCATGTCCGTGCTCATAGCTTCGGTGCCCATTCTAGCCGCAGTTGTGGGTCCGCTGCTCGCACCGCTTTTGATCGCTCTTCGCGCCGAAGACCTCCCGGCCGACAACCGGCGCTGCGATGAACGTCGTCACCCTGAAGGTGACGCTGAACGGCGTGAAGCCACCGGTCTGGCGTCGGCTGGCGATGCCTGGCACGATGACGCTCGGCGACCTGCACGAGGCGATCCAGGCGGCTATGGGCTGGCACGATAGCCACCTGCATGTGTTCGTCATCGGTGACGAGCAATATGGTGATCGCCACAGCGTCGATGACGTCGCCGACGAACATCGCGTGACCTTGAACGGCCTGTGGCAATCAAAGGTCTTTCATTTCGACTATATCTACGACTTCGGCGACGAGTGGGAGCATGCGATCCTCTTCGAAAAGAGCGAGGTCGCGATCGAGGGGCTATCTCATCCCGTTTGCGTGACGGGCAAGCGCAACTGCCCGCCCGAAGATTGCGGCGGCGTCTGGGGATATCGGGAATTGCTCGCCGCCCTCGGCGACCCCGATCATCCCGACCATGAAGAGCGAAGCGACTGGATGGAAGAAGACTTCGATTCCAACGCCTTCGATCTCAAGCGCGCGAACACCGTGCTGGACGCAAAGTTCAACACAAAATAGCCGCCATCCGGCGGACTCGCGCCGGATCGATCGATGCCAGTTGCGCAAATATGAAACCCGGATTCTCGGCAATTTCCGGGACAAGGATCAATTGTCCACTCCAAAGTCCAAAGCTCCTACGAATTTAGTACTGTGTCGCCGAAACTTCCCGAGGTCAGAACAGCGATTTCCGCAGCAGGCGCGCGCGGAGATCGTCCATGCCGATGGCATTGACGGCCGCGCTCCGGTCCTGTGCGCCCAGCACCGATCCGATATGACCGAGCAGCTGGCAGGCCATGTCGAAACCCTGCAACGCCCGGGGATGGCGTCGGACGATCAGCGGTTCCTCGCTCAGCTCGTCGCCGATGGCCTCGATCAGCCGTCGCACATGCGCCAGTTCCTCCGCCAGTCGCGCGTCCAATATTCCGACCGAGGGCGCAGCGACCGTCTCGGTCGCGGCTGCCGCGGTGATGGCGACGCCCGCGCGAACCGCGGCCTGGATTCCGTCGACGCGTTGCTGATCGCGGCTGTCGCCGGGCGACGACCATGTGCCGGCACGCCAGCCGGCGACCGAAATCTTCCTGTCGAACCTGACGCCGCAGCGCGATCGCGCGCTCCAGACGACGGTCGCGCCGACCTCCAGATCCAGCCGTCGCAGCGTCAGCCGGTCGCCGACGCCGGGCAAAACCGCGCCTTCCAGCATCGCGCCGGTTTCCGACAGGTTGCGAATACGGACGGCGGTCTTGAGGTCTTGCGCCTCGATCGTGGCGGCCAGCAGCAGATTGGAGCGCTGCGCGCGTTCGCGCGGCTCGTCATCCTCGCCGCGGCCGGGCGGCGGGTCCGCAGATGGGGTGGGATTCACCGGAGCATCTCCTGAACTGGCCCACCCCCCGTTGCCATGTGATACGAACAACGCGCCGATATCATATCCGGCACCACGACGCCCGGATTATTCGCTTGGCGCCGCGGTCCGCGGTCATGACATCGGGACCCATCTTCGCGGCCGGCGTTCGAGGCTGCGTTCGAGGCTGGCGTCCGAGGCGAGACGATGAAGGAACGTCACGGCGATCCACATGTTGAGCCTGGATGAACGATCCTCCACTGCCCCGCCGGACGATCCTCGTGGTCGAAGACGAATGTTTCATCAGGATGAATGCGGCCGAAATCGTGCAGGACGATGGCCTCGAGGTCCTCGAGGCTTCGAACGCCGCCGAAGCGCTCGAAATCCTGCGATCGCATCCCGAAGTGGCGGTGCTGTTCACCGACATCGACATGCCCGGCGATATGACCGGACTCGAACTGGCCGACCGCGTCCATCGCCAGCGCCCCGAAATCCAGTTGCTGGTGACGTCCGGACGGGCGCGGCCCAAGGCCGCGGAGATCGCGGACAATGGCGTGTTCCTCGCAAAACCCTATTCCGCCGACGACCTGACCAGCGCCATCCGCGCGCTGATGGCGCGCGAGGGTGGCGCCGGCGCGCTCTGAGGGCGCTTCAGAAATGCCGCGCGACCAGCGCGCTGTGCTCGACGACTGGCGGTGCAGCAAAGAATGGACCGGCGAGTCCGCGCCAGATCTGGAACGCCGGCGATTCACGGAACGTCACCATATGGTGTTCGATCGTTTCCCATTGCACGATCAGGCGATAGCGCGCCGGATCCTCGACGACGCGTTCGAGCATCATGCCGTGGCAGCCCTCGGCGGCGCGAAACACCGGCGTCGCTTCGGCCACGGCCGCCTCGAACGCTGCGGCGTTGTCCGGATCGATCGTCAGCATCGCAATTTCGGTGATCAAGTTCGGCACTCCCGGCGTAAAGGCATTGCGATAGCCAATCCGACCGGGGAGACCAAGCCTTGCCGATCATCATCACCGGTGCCGCCGGATTCGTCGGCCGCGTGCTGGTCCGTCGCCTGCTCGATCGCGGTGCCGAGATCGTCGCGCTCGACAGCAGCACCGCCGCGCTCGCGGACCATCCCGCCCTCCGCAAAGTCGCGGGTGACATCGCCTCGCCCGCCGTCCGCGCCGAGGCGCTGCGCGACGGCTGCAATGCGCTGATCCATCTCGCCACCGTGCCGGGCGGTGCCGCCGAGGCCGATCCGGCCGCATCGCGCCGCATCAACGTCGATGCCATGTACGATCTGCTGCTGGATGCCTGCGCGGCCGGCGTTCGTCCACGAATCGTCTTCGCCAGTTCGATCGCCGCGCTCGGCGATCCGCTCCCCGGCGACGGCGTCGACGATACGACTCCGCTCGCACCCAGGATGGTCTATGGCGGGCACAAGGCGATGATGGAGGTCGCGGTGGCGATGATGCACCATCGCGGCGAGATCGACGGCGTGTCGGTGCGGCTTCCGGCCATCCTTGCGCGACCGAAGGGGCCATCGGGGATGAAATCGGCGTTCCTGAGCGATCTGTTCCACGCTTTGCGATCCGGCACGCCGTTCGTCTGCCCGGTATCGCCGGAGGCGACGATCTGGGCGCTGTCGGTGACCGTGGCAGCCGCCAATCTGGAGCATGCGCTGACGGTCGACACGGCGGCGATGCCGGCCACGCGCGTCGTCACCCTGCCGGCCCAGCGGATTGCGACAGGCACGCTGACAGCCGAAATCGCCCGTCAATGCGGCGTGTCGTCGGCGCTCGTCGGCTACCGGCCCGATGCCGCGCTGGAAGCCGCGTTCGGGCGGCTGCCGCCGCTGGCGACGCCGGCCGCCGACCGTGCGGGATTTACGCATGACGGCGATGTCGCCACACTCGTCGCGAGGGCGCTGGACACCATCGCGCATGACCGAAACCCGCAATGTGGAGACATGGTGAAAATGACGGGCAGAATGGCCGATGGGCTCGCACCGTTCGGGTCGATCGCGCAACGCGTGGCGACGGCATGACCGGCGCCAGCGACTCCGGCCTTCCGCCGGTCCGCCGCATCGTCACCGGCCACGACGCGGCCGCGCGCGCGATTTTCAAGTCGGACGATCTGTTCCCGACCCGGGCCATTCCCAGCGGCGACGCGGCGTTCGCGCTGGTCTGGACCACGGCGACGGTGCCGGCCGACAATAATGACGAGACCGACGGGCGGCTGCGCGATGCCGGCCTGACGATCGACCAGGGTTCGGTGATCCGCATCGTCGACATGCTGCCGGGCAGTACCTCGCCGTTTCACCGCACCAACAGCATCGATTATGGCATCGTGCTGTCGGGCGAGGTCGAACTGGAACTCGATGACGGCGCGAAGACGACGGTCGGCGCCGGCGGCATCGTCGTCCAGCGCGGTACGAACCATTTATGGCGCAATAGCAGCACCGATACGCCGTGCCGGATCGTCTTCGTGCTGATCGAGGCGCCGGCCTATCTGCACGACGGCGTCGCGCTGGAGGAGCATAAGCCGTAGGATTGGCCGGACCGGATTTTTTGATTCCGGTGTCCCGTGCTCGCCGCCCCCGTCGAGCCAATCGGATTCGTCATTCGCCGTGGTAGGTGGGAAGATCGGCGAACGGATCCTCGAGCGCCGCAAGGTGTCTGCGCAGCTCCATGGCATCGTGCAAAACGCGGCCGACAGCGACGATTTGGGGATCGATCGCCTTGTAGATCAGGAAATGGCGCGGTCGACGCACGACCCCGTCCCATTGCCGCGCGCGCTCACGACTGCCACGCAGATGCCAGGTCCGGACGCCAGCACCTAATTCCGGGCGGGCCATGCTGCCGTTCCGCTCGGGTTCCGCGGCGATATCGTGGAGCGCGGTTGCAATCAGACGCTCGTAACGGCGGCTTGCAGCGACTCCATGGTCCAATTCCGAACGAACGAGAATTTCACGGATGTCGAACCGTGCGGGATACGTCAGCCGAAAGCTCTTCATCCCCGCTGGTTGCTGGGCAGCGCGCGCAACTGGCCGAGGAACGCATCGAGCTGGTCTTCGGCCACGTCGACGTAGTTCCCTGCTTCGAGCTGATCCCAGCCGAGTTGCGCGGCCGCGCGAAGCGCCTCGAGCTTTAGAACATCCTCGCGATCACGCTGCTCGACCAGCCGAAGTCCCTCGCGCAACACCTCGCTCGCATTCTGGTAGCGCCCGGACTGGACCAAAGTCTCGATGACACCCTGTTGACGATCGGTCAGAACCACATTGCGTGTCGGCATCGCGCAAGACTCCTCGAAAGACGCGAGAGTCAGCATAGCTTTCATGGCATAATATGCCAAGCCGGTCGCGTCGCAGGGCGGGACTGCCAGCCGCTAGATCGTCCGCCCGACGATCAGCCGCATGATCTCCGACGTGCCCGCGAAGATGCGCGCGGCGGTGTAGAGCCGCGAGACCGGATATTCGTCCATATAGCCGGCACCGCCGTGGAGCTGGACGCACTGATCGATCACGCGACCCTCCATCTCGCACACCCACATCTTCGCCATCGCGCATTTCAGCGTGTCGAGCCTGCCATTGGCGGTGTAGTCGCGGACGATCTCGTCGAGGAAGGCGCGGCCGACCGCGAGTTCGGTCTTGATTTCGGCCAGCTTGAAGCGGGTGTTCTGGAAATCGGTTCCGTGATCGCGAGACCGAAGCGGATCTCGCCCTTGACCATTCCCGGCAGCCAGCGCCGGCGCCATGCTCGCGCCCGCGGGGCTGTAACCGATCTCCTCGGCGAGCACGATGCGGTGGAGGAAGTCGCCGCCCGGCCCGCCATAGTCCTCGGGGATATCGACGCCGAGGATTCCCGCCGCGCCGGCCTTGAGCCAGAATTCGTTCTCGATGCCGTGATTGTCGAGCCAGCGATCGACATTCGGTTCGATCTCGTCGCGGATGAAGCGGCGCAGCGTCTCACGGAACAGCTCATGCTCTTCGCTGTAGAGCGACGGATTATATGGATAGCTCATCTCGGACACTCCCCTCCAGGCGCGCGGCCGCGAGCCGCTGGCGTGGGAGATTGGTAGAGCGCCGGAGCGAAATTGTGAAGATGCGAATTATCATCATGCGCATCGATGCGCGCGCGAACGATCTGCGCGCAGCGATGCGGCCGCGCCGGGGCGCGTCCGCATCGCTCGAAACCGGGCGGCTGGAGGCCGCCGGATTCAGGCCGTCAGATTCAGGCCCTCAGACTCAGGCCGTCACCCGACGGGCTTGAGGTGCGCCGAGATGTGCTTGTTCATCTCGAACATCGAGGACTTGTCCTTGCCGAACACCTTCTTCAGCTTGTCGTCGGCGAGGATGTCGCGCTTGTTGGCCGGATCCTGAAGCTCATGCTTCTTGATGTAGACCCACATCTCCTTGACCACCTCGGCGCGGGTGAGCGGCTTGGTGCCCACGATCGCGCCCAGTTCGGGCGAGGGTTGCACGGGTGCGTTCAGACCATCGGTTTTCTTGCCGGTCTTGGTTTCGGCCATGGCGTATCCTTCCGTCGTCGATTGGGATCGGGCGTGAAAACCCTTGGGGAACGAATAGGCTCCCAAGAGGGGACTTAACCGCGGAATGGGAGAAACGGAAGCTCAACGCTCATCGCGGCGCGGGCGCTCGGCCGGCGGCAAGGCATCGTCGCGTTCGGGCGGCGCCGGCGCGGGGGTCCGATCGGCGGGCGTGGTCTCGATGCCGATGCCGTCCGGACCGATCCTGATGCCGATGCCGAGGTCGCCGATCTTGCCGTCGATCGTCAGGCCGGCATTGCCCAGGTCGACCTCGGTCTCGTTCTCGGCCGCGGCTTGCTCCTCGGCCTCCTCGGCGGCGCGGGCCGCGACCTTCGACTGGACGCCGAGCGCCGAGGCCATGAAATCGCGCCACACCCGCGCCGGCAGGCCGCCGCCGGAGACGCCCGACAGCGGCGTATTGTCGTCATTGCCGATCCACACGCCGGTCACCAGATCGCCGGCGAAGCCGATGAACAGCGCATCGCGATTGTCCTGACTGGTGCCGGTCTTGCCATAGGTCGCGGTGGTCAGCGCGGCCGCGCGGCCGGTGCCCTTGTCGACGACGGCGGACAGCAAATCCTTGAGGTCGGGCAGCACGCGGCGTTCGTCGAAGCTGTGCTGGCGGCCCCAGACCGAATCGAACCAGCTTTCGCTGATTTCGGGCAGGCCGCGCGGCCGCACCGGATAGCGATTGCCGGCGACCGCGGCATAAGCGGCGGTCATCTCGATCAAAGTCGTGCCCGAACTGCCCAGCGCCAGGGTCGCATCGTCGGCAAACGGACTCCGGACCCCCAGGTCTCGCGCGGCGCGAATCACGTTCTTGCGGCCGACCTGCTCGGCGAGCCGCACCGCCGCGACGTTGGACGAGATCGCGAACGCCTCGCGCAGCGTGATCTTGCCGCGATATTTTCCGCCCGAATTCTTCGGCGTCCAGCCGGCGAGAGTCAGCGGACTGTCGTCGATCAGATCGTCGGGCGACATGCCGGCGCGCAGCGCGGCGAGATAGACGAACAGCTTGAAGGTCGAGCCCGGCTGGCGCCGCGCCTGGGTGGCGCGGTTGAACGCGCTGTCGGCATAGGTCCTGCCGCCGACCATCGCCACCACCTGGCCGTCGGGCCGCATCGCCACCAGCGCGATATCGGCGCTACGCAGGCCGGCATTGCGGACCGCGCGTTCGGCATAGCGCTGGAGCTTGCGGTCGAGCGTGGTCTTCACATCCTGTTCGGCATAGACCGCGCCCGAAAGATCGCGCGCCTGCGGCAGCGCCCAGTCGGCGAACCAGGTGCCGGTGGGGATCGTCCGGACGGTCTTGAGCTTCAGCCGCGCCGGCCCTGCCCGGCGCGCCGTCGCCTGGTCGATGAAGCCGGCATCGACCATCGACGCCACCACCAGCGCCTGCCGCGCCTGCGCGCCCTGCAGATTGCCGGTCGGCGCCAGCTTCGACGGCGCCTTGAGCAGCCCGGCCAGCATCGCCGCCTGGCCGACCGACAATTTCTCCGGCGCGACGCTGAAATAATGCTGCGACGCCGCGCGCAGGCCGTAGACGTTGTCGCCGAAATAGACGTTCGACAGATAGCGCGCGAGGATCTCGTCCTTCGACAGCCGCGCCTCGAGCCAGAAGGCGATCAGCACTTCGCGCATCTTGCGGCCGAACGTCCGGTCGGCATCGAGGAAGGCGACCTTGGCGAGCTGCTGGGTGATCGTGCTGCCGCCTTCGCGGACGCCGCCGGCCTTCATATTGTTCCAGGCGGCACGGGCGATGCCCCACGGATCGATGCCCCAGTGCTGGCGGAAGCGGCGATCCTCGATCGCCATGAACGCCTGCGGCACATGTGCCGGCAGATCGGCGATGATCACGGGCTTGTCGATGATCGCGCCGCGGCGCGCGATCGCGGTGCCGTCGGCCGCGAGCAGCGTGATTCGCGGCGCGGCGATCGGCTGGAGCGAACGCGAGAGCGGCGCGGTGATCGCGAGATAGCCGACCAGCAGGACGAACAGCGCAAGCAGGATCAGGAACGCCCATCGCACGCGGCGCAGGATGATCCGCAGCCGCGATTTCGGCAGGACGATCGGGGGCGGTGGCGTCGTCGCGGGATCGGCGGCGCGCGGCGGCGGAGCGTCCGGGCCGGCGGCGACGGGTTCGCGGTCTCGCGACCAGAGCATCAGCAGCGGAGCCGGAAACCGTTCATGGTTCGACTGTTATATCGCGCTAACACAGCCAAAGCGAGACGGAAAAATTGCGATGGCGGCGAGCATGGTCTAGGGCGGCGGCGCCAGAGGGTCGGGCGGCCGCCGCTCCCGCCTGTGCGGGAGGGGAGGAAAGTCCGGGCTCCACGGAAACCACGGTGCCGGGTAACACCCGGCGGGACGCAGGCGAAAGCCGGCGTTTCAGGGACAGTGCAACAGAAAGCAGGTCGCCGAAGCTTCGGCCAGGCGACAGTGAAAGGGTGCGGTAAGAGCGCACCGCGGCCCCGGCAACGGGGACGGCATGGCAAACCCCACCGGGAGCAAGACCGAATAGGGGCGGCAGCGGGCTTCGGCCCGAGGGCATGGTTCCGGCCCGTCGCCCGGGTTGGTTGCTTGAGGCGCGGAGCGATCCGCGTCCTAGAGGAATGGTCGCCCAGTTCCCGCGCGAGCGGGGATGGACAAAACCCGGCTTATAGACCCTCTGGCAAATTTCGCGTTTGTGCTGCGATTCCCGCACGCAAGCGGTTGCGCGGCCGGTGGCGGTCGTTAGGACTTCCCCTCAGGTCATGAAATCGAACGGCAAAATCTGGGCGAACGCACCGGTCCTGATCGGGCTTGCGCTGACCATCGCCGTCGTGATCGGCGGGCTGCTGCTGGCGCAGCGCCAGGAGCGCGAGAGCGAACGCAGCCGCATGGCAATGGACTATCAGTTCGCGCTGATCGAGGTGCTGAGCGCGCTCAAGGATGCCGAAACCGGCCAGCGCGGCTATTTGCTGACGGGCGAGGATCGCTATCTCGATCCCTACCGTTCGGGCGTCAGCCGGGTCGACGACGCGCTCGCACGGATCGACCGTACCGAACTTGCGGCGAAGGACGTCATTGCCGGTCGACTGCGCACATTGTCGCGCGAGAAGCTCGCCGAATTGTCCGAAACGCTGGACCTGGCGACCGCGGGCGAGCGCGATGCCGCGCTGGCCCTGATCCGATCGGATCGCGGTATCAAGGCGATGCGCGAGATCCGCGCGATCGTCGCATCCGAGCGCGCGGAGAATGCCGCCGATCTCGCTGCGCGCGGCGAGGCGCTCACACGCCAGCGCTGGCTGACGACGGTCGCGCTCACGACCGGGCTGATCGTCCTGCTGGTGACGACGATCTGGTGGATGCGCCTGACGCGCACGCAGCTCGCCGAGATGGACGATGCCCGGCGTTCCGCCGAGGCGTCGCTCGGCGCACTGCAGGGCGAAGTGGAGGCGCGCGAGGCGGCCGAGGGGCAGTTGCGTCACATCCAGAAGATGGAGACGATCGGCCAGCTCACCGGCGGTATCGCCCATGATTTCAACAATATGCTGGCGATCGTGATCGGCAATCTCGACCTCGCCTCACGCCGGTTCGAGAGCGCGCCCGATCGCGCGCTGGCGGCGATCGGCCATGCCCGCGAGGGCGCGGAGCGGGCGGCGGCGCTGACCGCGCGGCTGCTCGCCTTCTCGCGCCGGCAGCCGCTGGCGCCCGAGGCGATCGACGCCAACCGGCTGGTGACCGGCATGTCGGAAATGCTCAGGCGCACGCTGGGCGACGACATCCGGGTCGAGACCGTGCTGGCCGGCGGGCTGTGGCGCACGCACGCCGATGCCGGCCAGCTCGAAAATGCGATCGTCAACCTCGCGGTCAACGGCCGCGACGCGATGCCCGATGGCGGCTGCCTGACGATCGAGACCAGCAACACCCATCTCGACGAGAGCTATGCCGCGAGCCGGATGGACGTGACGCCGGGCCAATATGTGTCGATCTGCGTGACCGATACCGGCACCGGCATGGCAGCCGACGTGATCGAGCGCGCGTTCGATCCGTTCTTCACCACCAAGCCGGTCGGCAAGGGCACGGGCCTTGGCCTCAGCCAGGTGTTCGGCTTCATCAAGCAGTCCGGCGGCCATGTCGCGATCTATTCGGAACCGGGCGAAGGCACGACCGTGAAGCTCTATCTGCCGCGGTTCGCCGGCAGTGAGGCGGTCGCGATCGACCGCGCGGTCAGCAACGCGGTGCCGACCGGGCGACTCGAAGAGGTCATCCTCGTCGTCGAGGACGAGCAGCGCGTCCGCCATCTGTCGGTCGATGCGCTGCGCGAGCTGGGCTATACCGTGCTCTCCGCCCCCACCCCCTCCGAAGCGCTGAAGATCGCGCGCGAGCAGCCGGTGATCAGCTTGCTGTTCACCGACGTGGTGATGCCCGAAATGGACGGCCGCAAGCTGGCCGACGCCATCGCCGAGATCCGGCCCGGCATCCCGGTGATCTTCACCACCGGCTACACGCGCAATTCGGTGGTCCACAACGGCCGGCTCGATGCCGGCGTCAATTTCCTCGCCAAGCCCTATTCGATCGCCCAGCTCGCGCAGAAGCTGCGCGGCGTGCTCGACCAGAAGTGATGACGATATCATGCAGCAACTGAATCGCACCGGCACCGGCATCGGCATGGCATTGGCACTCGCCGCAATCGCCGGCTTCGTCGACGGCGTCGGCTTCGTCACGCTCGGCGGCTGGTTCGTATCGTTCATGAGCGGCAATTCGACACGGATGGCGGTCAATCTGGTCGGCCTGTCGTGGCGCGACGCGCTGTTCGGCATGGGGCTGATCGCTTTGTTCGTCGCCGGCGTCGCCGCCGGCCATCTGTTCGGCCAGGATGCGCGCGATCGCGTGCGCCGGCTGCTGTTCCTCGAAGCCGCGCTGCTGCTGGCGGCGGCGTGGCTGTTCCGCATCGATCTGGCCGCCGCCGCGATTCCGCTGATGGTGCTGGCGATGGGCGTGGCCAATGCGACGCTGACGCGCGACGGCGGCCATCCGCCGGGCGTCACCGCGATGACCGGCGCGCTCGTCCGCATCGGCGAGGGGCTGGCCGGCGCCGCGCGCGGCGGTCCGGCGGCGGCGATCTGGCCGTGGCTGGCGCTGTGGCTGGCCCTGATCTGCGGCGGCGCGATGGGTGGCGCGCTGAGCCTGCGCTGGGGCGGCATCGTCCTCGGCCTGCCGACGGCGGCGCTGATGCTGCTCGGTTTTGCGGCGAGGCGCGATCGGCAATGGCATAATCCGCCGCCCGCCTCTACATGATGAAGGCGATGACGCGTTCCTCCCGATCTTCCGACTGGGGCTTTCCCCGCTGGCGTGGCTATGGCTCGAGCCGCGAGACCGTGCAGGTGCGGATGTGCGACCGGCATGGCTGCGACCAGCCGGGCGACCGCCCTGCCCCCAAGTCGCCCAACAGCCCCGAGCGCTGGTATTTCTGCGAGACGCACGCCGGCGAATATAACCGCAACTGGAATTATTTCGAGGGACTGAGCGCCGAGGAAGCGGCGGCGCGCGAGGCCGACGAGCGCCGCGATGCGTCGGGCTATGCCGAAACCTCGCATTATAGCTGGGGCGGCCCCGGCGACGGCACGCGATCGCGCGACGAACTCCACGCGCTGGAGATGCTGGGCCTCGACAGCGACGCCGATTTCGACGCGGCCAAGACGGCGTGGCGGACGCTCGCCAAGGCCAATCACCCCGACGTCAAGCCGGGCGACGCCAAGGCCGCGGTGCGCTTCCAGGCGATCCAGGCCGCCTATGAAGTCCTGCGCCGCGCCGAAGAGCGCCGGCCGCCGGGGAACCGCCCGCGTTGACATCGACGGTCAGGTCGGAATGGCATGGCGCGGTGCTGATCTGCGCCAGATGTTCGAAGAAGGTCGGCGGCGGCTTCGGTCCGAAGGGCAGGACGCGGCTGGCCAAGGCGCTGAAAGCCGAACTCGGCGCGGGCAAGGGCCGCAAGGCGCGGGTCGGCATCGTCGAGGTCAAATGTCTGGGCGTGTGCCCGCGCAATGCCGTGACGATGATCGACGGCAATAATCCGCGCGAATGGCTGCTGGTGCGGCCCGGCACCGCTATCGGCGAAGTTGCGGCACTGCTGGTTTAGGCCGGGACGTCCGCCGCCAGGCGAAGCGCATCGGCATAGCTCGCTGCAAACAGGATGCGGCCATCCTGCGGTCCGAGATGAACGCGACGCAGCATCTCCAGCGGTTGCGGCATCACGCCCGACAGGATCACCTGCGTCCCGGCCCGCTTGGCCTGGTCGACGAACGCCTCGATCGCCGTCGCGCCGGTCGCGTCGATCATCGGCACGAGGCGCATCCGCACGATGATGATTTCGGGTCGCCGCCCCATGGCTCGAAACGTATCGAGCAGACCGCCGACCGCGCCGAAGAAGAAGGGTCCGGAGATCCGGAAGACCTCGACGCCCGCTGGAATGGCGTCGCGTTGATGCACATCTTCGCTCTCCTCGTCATCGTCGTCGGGATCGCCATGCCCGTCGGCACTGACTTCGACGGTGGCGCTCATCCGGGCCATGAACAGCAGCGACGCAAGCGTGACACCGACGCCGATCGCCACCGTCAGATCGACCAGCACGGTGAGACCGAAGGTCAGCAGGAGGACCGCGCGGTCCGCGTTGGGCATCCGCATATGGCCGATGAAGTGCCTGGCTTCGCTCATGCCCCAGGCGACCATGAACAGGATCGCCGCGAGCGCCGCCATCGGCACGAACGCCATCAGCTTCGCACCGAACATGATGAACAGCAGCAGGAACGCCGCGTGCAGAATGCCGGCGACCGGCGTTCTGGCGCCGGCCTTGATGTTGGTGGCCGTGCGGGCGATCGCGCCCGTCGCCGGCAGGCCGCCGAACATGGCCGAGGCGATATTGGCCATGCCCTGACCGACCAATTCCTGGTTCGAGCGATGGCGAAAACCCGTCATCCCGTCAGCCACGACGGCCGACAGCAAGGCTTCGATCCCGGCGAGAAAGGCGATCGTGAACGCCGAGGGGAGAACCTCCCTGATCCTGTCGAGCGAAACCGGCGGCACATGCGGCATCGGCAGACCGGCCGGCATGGCGGGAAAGCGCGAACCGATCGTTTCGACCGGCAGCCGGAGCAGCACCACCGCGACCGATGCGGCGACGACCGCGATCAGGAATCCCGGCAGCCGGGGCGCCACCTTGCGCAGAATGATGATCAGCGCGAGGGCGCCGGCGCCGATCGCCAGCGTCGGCAGGCTGATCGTGTCGATCGCCCCGAAATAGGCCGCCCATTTCGGCAGGAATTCGGCGGGCACCGAGGCGAGCGACAGGCCGAGGAAGTCCTTGATCTGGCTCGTCGCGATGATGACCGCGATCCCGGCCGTGAATCCGGTGATGACCGGGTGCGGGATGAATTTGATGAGTTGGCCCAGCTTCGCATAGCCGGCAATCGCCAGGATGATCCCGGCGAGCAGGGTCGCGAGCAGCAGTCCGTCATAGCCATGCTGCGCGATCACGTTGAAGACGACGACGACGAAGGCGCCGGTCGGTCCACCGACCTGCACCCGCGATCCGCCGAGCAGCGAAATCAGAAATCCGGCGACGACGGCCGTGACGAGCCCCTTGTCCGGCGACGCGCCGCTGGCGATCCCGAGCGCCATCGCGAGCGGAAGCGCGACGATCGCAACGGTCAAGCCGGCCGTGGCATCGGCGCGAAACCGCAACAGATCATAGCCTTCGCGCAATACGCTGACGAGCTTTGGGGTGAAGGCCGGCGGCATCGGGCTAAGCGGCACCGTCCGCCGCCTTGCCTTCGGACTGCGGCACGGCTGCGCTCGTTGCGCGGCGCTGCCCGACCTCGCGCAGGCGCACGCCGCGCCCCACGCCGATGCTGGACCCGTTTTCGCCAATCAGCTCGACGCCCGCGCCCTCGAGCGCCGCCACGACCTTCATCAGCGTATCGATGATCCCGCGCACCTGGCCGTCCGAGGCTTCCATGCGCTGGATCGTCGGCAGCGAAAGCCCTGCCATTTCGGCAAGCTGCTTCTGATCGATCGCCAGCAGCGCGCGCGCGGCCCGCATCTGGGAAGAGGTGATCATGGCGACGGGGCTCCACGAGTCGGGATGCGGCGAGATGATGTATAATACATCAAGTTACATGTATAAATGTAAATATTGATATGTCATATATGACCCCTAACGTGGCTGCTAGCAAGAGCGGCTTTGCCCCCCGGCCATTCGGGCGAATTGGAGACGTCATGGGACGCGAAGCCAGGCCATTGCCGCCGGGTGCGCAGCGAAGTTATGGTCGCGACCGACCGCTGTCCGACACCGCGTCGGCTGGCCGGCCCGATGCCTGACATCCAGCGTCCGATCGACGCATGGTTGCAGTCGGTAAACCGCGAAGTCCGCATGGGCGACGAGATGGTCGTCGCGGCCGATGCTCCGGCGCCTTCGCGCCGGACCTGCGCGACAGCCGTGGTGCCGGACACCATGTTCGCGGCGCTGTGGCGCGGGCTGCGAAGCCGATGTCCATCCTGCGGTCAGGCCAGGCTGTTCGGCGCCTTTCTCAAACCGATCGGGTGCTGCCCCGGATGCGGGCAGGACATGCGCCATCAGCGCGCCGATGATTTCCCGCCCTATATCGTGATCCTCCTGCTCGGCCATCTGATCGTGCCGGGCATGGCGGCGGTGGAGATGAATTTTCACCCGCCGATGTGGGTCCAGCTCGCAATCTGGCTACCGCTGATCCTCCTTCTCGGCATCGGACTTCTGCAGCCGGTCAAAGGTGCCGTCATCGCCTATCAGTGGTGGCACGGCATGGGCGGATTCGAAGGTCGATCCCGAGCGATACCGCTTTCAAAAGACGAATGAAGGCGGCGGCGATCCTGTCCGAAGCGCCTTCGACCGGTCGAATTGCCTATCAAAAAATGGATTGAGAGATCGTCATGATCATTGCCATAGCCATGATTTCCGCAGTGCTCATCGTCCTGTTCTTCGCCGCGGCGATCGCAGGTGGAAAGGCGCATGATCGCCAAAATCGAAGGACGGCGGCAAAATTGAAAAATCGGGAAAAACAAGGCGCGATTCAAGATGATGACGGTCGTCCATGACCGAATGACCCTGGAGCGGAATGCGACGCAAAGACGGATTCCGGCCAGCAAAAAGGGTCCCGCCGGCAGGCGGGACCCCATGGTCGTCGTGACGTCGTTGCCCGATCGGCGGGCAAGACTTACCGCGCAGCAACCCGCTGCGGGCCACGCGTCGCCAGCCGCAGCGGCGAATCGCCCCTGGCGGGGCGAGCGAAGCATTTGCCGCCCGATGCCTTGATCTGCGCGCACATCGCGCTGGCTTCGCCCCAGGTCCTGAAACCGGCTGCGGCGAGGCGGTGGACCCTTCCAGCTCTGCCGACCGACACGATGGCCGACGTCGGCGCGTAGCCGGCGAGCGACCCGAAGCGGCCGACCGCGCGCGTCCACGCCGCCTCGGCGGCGGCGGGCCTGGAATAAGCGCCGAGCTGGACGACGAAATTCCCCGAACGCGCCGGCGCGGAAATGCGCGCCGGGATCCGCGTGGTGCTGGTGGCAGCCAGCATGACGGACGGCGCGGTGGCGGCGGGGATGGGCTGCACGACCTCGCTGCGCGGCAGGAAGACGATGCCGGCGATCGCCGGTGCGACTTCGGCCGGAGCTTCGAGGGCGGCGGGAACGGGCGCGGGCGCCTCGGCCATCGCGACCGCGGTCTCGGCGGCTGCCGTCGGTTCATCGGTAACAGGCTGCGGCTCGGGCGCCGCTTCGGCGAGCGCTTGCGCTGGTTCGGCGGGCGCGGCGGGCGCCAGCGCGAGCAGTTGCGGCTGGCCGGGATCGGACAGCGCCGGCGTCACGCCCAGCAGCGAGGCGACCTGATCGGACGCGGCGTTCGGACGGGCGAACTGCGCCCATTGCATCAGGCGCGCCGTGATCTGGCCCGGCGCGACGTCGCGGGCGGCCATGATCCTGGCCTCGTTCCAGCGGCCGGCGAGCGCATAGGTCAGCGCGAGGTTCTGACGGGTCTTGGCATCGGCGCCCTCGGTGCGCGCCGCGGCTTCGAGGATCTCGATCGCGGCAGCCGGATCGCCGGCCAGCGCGATCGCGAGACCGCGGTCGCTGGGCGTCAGCAGGTCGCGATTGTCGTCGAGCACCGTTCGCGCGCCACTGGCGTTGCCCTGCGCGATCCGTGCCAGCGCCAGGCTGAGCACGGCATTGGGGTTGGACGGATCGAGCGTCAGCGCGTCGCTGAAACCCGCCTCGGCGGATGCGAAGCGCCCGGCGGAAAGATAGGCCTGGCCCAGCAGCGCCCGGTAGCCGGCGTCGCGCGGCATCGCGGCGACGGCCTGCTCCGCCTTGAGGACGGCCGCATCATATTTATGCTCGGCCAGCGCCTTGCGCGCCAGCGCGGCGGCCTTGGCGGCGGCCTTTTCGGGATGTCCGCTGCCGGCCGCCATCGGGCGGGTGCCGGCACCGCTCATGGTGCAGCCCACCGCCGTCACGCCGAGGACGAGCGAGGACATCGCGATCTTGATCAAAGCTGTCCGGTTCATGTGCTTAATCCCCCAGTCAATCGTTCGAGCCGACGCTACGCGCGGGCAATTGGCCTGCCAGCACATCGAGTTCGGGCTTGTTGGCGAGAAATTCATCGAGTGCGCGCGTCACGAGCTGCTGCGCGGAGCGGTTATCGAGCGCGCAGGCGAGCCTGAGTCTCAGATGGCGCTCGGCGTCGAGCCGCAGCGTGAACGCCGCCTTGCCCCGGCGCACGGCAGCCGCTTCCTTCGCGCGGCGGATCGCGACCACCGGCACCGCCATCGGACGGATTGCGACCGGCGCCTGGTCTTCCTCGGTGACGGCACCGAGTTCGCGCGCCAGATCCTGCTGCTGGGTCACCACCGGTGGCACGTCGGGTGCGGGCAGCGGCACGTCGGGCGAGGTTACCGGGGCGTGCGATTCGGCCGGCGCCGGCGTGAGATGGATCGGCAGGCGCGTCGGCGCGGCGGCATCGGGTTCGGCGCGGGGATCATAGCCCATATCGTTCCAGCCGAGATCCTCCGGCGTGGCGGTCATCGTGCTGAATCCATAGCCCTGCGGGCGCATGGCCGGCTTGGCTGCGCCCTTGCGGGCCAGCAGACCGGAGGAGAGCGAGGCGAACGGCTTGGCTTCTGCCATGGCGAGACCCTTTCTCACTGGCCGACGACGCGGCGACCGAAGCCACCCGCCGGGCGTGGTGCCGAAATCCCGGCGTGATTGGCGGGCGCGCTGAAGACGGTGCGGCGGAAATTCTTCTCCAGCCGGTCGTTGATGTAGATCCAGAGTTGGGCCACCTCGCCGGCCGACCGCGACTTGGGATCGACCTCCATGACCGTGCGTCCGTCGATCATCGAGGCGGCGAAATCGGTGCGATGGTGCAGCGTGACCGGCGCGACCGTGCCGTGCTGCGACAGCGCGACCGCCGCCTCGGAGGTGATCCGGGCCTTGGGCGTCGCACCGTTGACCACGAAGAGCAGGGGCTTGCCGGCGCGATCGCAGAGATCGACCGTCGCCCCCACCGCGCGCAGATCGTGCGGGCTCGGGCGGGTGGGGATGATGATCAGTTCGGCGACGGCGATCACGCTCTGGATCGCCATCGTGATCGCCGGCGGCGTATCGATCACCGCCAGCCGGAAGCCCTGCTGGCGCAGCACCTCGATGTCGGCAGCGAGCCGCGCGACCGTGGTCTGGGCGAAGGCGGGATATTCCGCCTCGCGTTCGTTCCACCAGTCGGAGAGCGATCCCTGCGGATCGATGTCGATCAGCACGACCGGCCCATGTCCGGCGCGCTGCGCCTGCACGGCCAGATGGCCAGACAAGGTCGTCTTGCCGGATCCGCCCTTTTGCGATGCCAACGCCAGAACCCGCATATCGTCCCCTCGGATCAAATCGTTGCTCGCCAATCGCACGACGGCCGCTAATTTCTGGTTAATGGTCCGGCAGCGCTGTTGGGGGCCGATCGGCGCTGTCCCGATTTCGGACGTGGATAAATATGCTAAGGCGACGTTAAGCGTTCTTGTGTAAGCATTTCGGCCGATTAAGCTGGCCAATGAGCTGGGAGGCATTTGATGACCGTAACGAGCGCGCGGCCGGTGTTGGCTGCGGCCCTGATCCTTTCGAGCTTCGGCGCCGGCGTGGCCGCGCCCGAACTCGGCGCCCAGACCGTGCGTGTCCCCGATCCGGCGGTCAAGGAAGGCGTCGATGCCTGGGGCCGCGGCGACTATGCCGGCGCCGTCGCCAAATGGCGCAAGCCGGCGATCGACGGCGATCCCGACGCGCAGTTCAATCTCGGCCAGGCCTACAAGATGGGCCGTGGCGTCCCCGCCGACATGAAGGCGGCGGAAGACTGGTATCGCCGCGCGGCGCTGCAGGGCCATTATCAGGGCGGCGACAATTACGGGCTGATGCTGTTCCAGAACAACCGCCGGGCCGAAGCGATGCCGTGGCTGGAAAAGTCGGTCGCGCGCGGCGAACCGCGGGCGCAATATTATCTGGGCGCGGCTTTGTTCAACGGCGACGGCGTAACCAAGGACTGGGTCCGCGCCTATGCGCTGATGACCCGCGCGTCGGCGGCCGGACTTGCGCCGGCGTCGCGCTCGCTGGCGCAGATGGACAAATATATCCCGCTCGCGCAGCGCCAGCAGGGCATGGCGATGGCGCGCGACATGGAAAGCACCGCCGCACGGCCGGTGCTGGCCGGCACGCCGGCACCGCTGCCCGCCACCACCGGACCGCGCACGGGTCCGCGGCCGGTCGACCTGCCGCCGTCGCAGCCGGTGCGGACCGTCGAAGCGCCCCCGCCGCGCGCGATACCGACGCCGAAGCCGGCCCCGCGTCCCGCCCCGCCGCGCCCAGTCCCGCCCCAGGCGGCACCGGCCGCACCGGCTTCGGGCGCCTGGCGCGTCCAGCTCGGCGCGTTCGGCGATGCTGCCAAGGCACGCGGACTCTGGGGCCAGATCTCGCCGCGCGTCTCCGGCCTGTCGGGGCTTCAGCCTTTCCTGGTCAAGGCCGGCGCGGTCACGCGCCTGCAGGCGGGACCGGTCGCCAGCAAGGCGGCGGCCGACCGGCTCTGCGCGGCGGTGATCGCGGCCGGCAATCCCTGCATCACGGCCAAGCCCTGATGCGCCGCGCCCCGGTCCAAACGCCCTATTTGCCGCTGGTCTTCCTGAGATAGGCGATCACGTCCGCGCGCTTCGCGGGGTCGTCGAGCCGGAAACCCATGCGCGCGCCCTTGATGAAGGCCTGCGGGTTGGTCAGCCAGCGATCGAGCGTGGCTTCGGACCAGATGATCTTCGACCGCACGAGCCCGGCCGAATAGGCATAGCCCTTGGCCGATCCCGCCTTGCGCCCGTAAACGCCGCGATGCGCCGGGCCGACCCGGTTGGCGTCGAGCGAGTGGCAACCCGTGCATTTGTCTTCATAGACCGCGGCGCCGCGCGTGGCATCGCCGCCGGCACCGTTGGCCGCCTGTGCCGGCACGGCTGCCCACGCCAGCAGCCAGAAGGCAGCGGCGCCCGATAGTCTGGACATGATCTATCCTTTCGAAGCCGTCGCGGGCGCGGCGCTACCGAAGCATCGCCCCGCCCGCGATCGCTCAGCCGAAGATCGTCAACCGAAAATCAGGGGCGAGGCCGGCAACGGATCGCCGAGCGCGTTGGACAGGATCGCCCAGTGCGTCGCCTCGTCGGCGGCGAGCTTGGCCGAGACCTGCGAGAACGACTTGTCGGTGAACGAGGGGATCACGCCGATATAGGCGTTGGCCGCCCCCTTCTCGAGCTTCTGGGCGAGCCGCAGGATATCGGTCTGCGACTTGATTGCCGCGGCACCGAGCGATGCCACATAGTCGGCGCGCGACTTGGGTTCGACCGCCGTGCCGCCCAGCGTCTTGATCGCGCCGGCGAGCGCGTCGCGATGGCCCTTGTGATGGCCCTGGAAGACGACCGCGACGTCAAGCACCGGCTTTTGCAGCAGGCCGCTCTCGGCACCGATCTGATAGGCCTCGATCGCCTCGTGCTCCAGCCCGAGCGCGACGTTGAGAATGTCGATATCGCCCTGTTTTCCGCCCGATTTGCCCTTTGCCCCGGCCATCGCTGCGGAATTGCCGAGGATGCCGACCGCGGCAACCGAGAGTATGCCCTTGCCGACCAGCCCGAACACGCCGCGGCGGTTGGGAATCCCTGTTTCCAGCATCATCTGTCTCCTTGAAGTGGCTCGTGGGCGTCCGACCAGACGGGAAGAACCCACGGCCCATGATACGGCGCCGGCGTCATCATGGATGCGCAACAAAGAGACGATTCGCGCCGGCTCCTGCCTAGCAGACCCACGCCGCTTTCGGAACGCCCATCGCGTAAAGCAGCACCGACAGGTCGCCGTTGCGCACGCGCGCATCGGCGGCGGCCGCGACCTTCGGCTTGGCGTGATAGGCGACGCCGAGACCCGCCGCACCGATCATCAGCAGGTCGTTCGCGCCGTCGCCGATCGCGATGCTGTCGCGCGCCGGGATCGCCAGCGCAGCGAGCGCTTCGAGCAGCACCTCGCGCTTGGTCGCAGCGCCGACGATCGGCCGCGCGACCGTGCCGTCGAGCCGGCCGTCGGCCAGCCCGAGCCGGTTGGAGAGCGCACGGTCGAAGCCGATCTCCAGCGCGACGGGATCGGCGAAATGGGTGAAGCCGCCCGAGACCAGGATCGCCGTGCCGCCCAGCGCGCGCAAGGTCCGCACCAGCGCCTTCGCGCCGGGCATGATCTTCACCCGCTCCTCGAGACATTGCGCCAGCACCGCCGCATCCATCCCCGCGAGCAACGCGACGCGGGCATCGAGCGCGGACTCGAAATCGAGTTCGCCGCGCATCGCGCGCTCGGTGACCGCGGCGACCTGCGGCTTGATGCCGGCATAATCGGCCAGTTCGTCGATGCACTCGACGGTGATCATCGTCGAATCCATGTCGGCGACGAGCAATGTCTTGAGGCGGTGATCCGCCGGCTGGACGATCACATCGACCAAAGGCAGCGCCGCCTCGATCGCCTCGCGCACCGCGACGGCTTCAGACCCGATCTCGAGATCGGCTGCCACGCCGTTGTCGATCCACGACCAGTTTCCGGGCGCGCCGCCGGCCGAAACCGCCGCATCGCGGGCGATGTCGATGGCGCTCTCTTCCAGCCCATCCAATGCTATCAGCGTTGCAATGAACAATGATCTTCCCCCGCCGGCTACCAGGGTCGCGCTCATCGCAGGACCGACCGCCAGCGGCAAGTCGGCGCTTGCGCTTGCCGTCGCACGGCGATTGCCGGCGACGATCGTCAACGCCGATTCCGCGCAGGTCTATCGCGACCTGCGCGTGCTGTCCGCGCGGCCATCGCTCGCCGAGGAGGCGCAGGCGCCGCATGCGCTGTTCGGCCATATCGACGGCGCCGAGGCCTGCTCGGCGGCGTGCTGGGCGGCCGATGCCCGGCGCGCGATCGCCGACAGCGCCGCGGCGGGGCGGCTGCCGATCCTGGTCGGCGGCACCGGCCTCTATCTGCGCACCTTGCTCGACGGCATCGCGCCGGTGCCGGAGATCGATCCCGCAATACGCGCGATGGTGCGCGCGCTGCCGGTGTCGGCAGCGCATGCGGCGCTCGCGGTCGAGGATCCCGCCGCCGCCGCCCGCCTCGCCCCGGCCGACACGACGCGCGTCGCGCGCGCGCTGGAAGTCGTGCGCTCGACCGGGCGGCCGCTCGCCGACTGGCAGGCGGCGAAGGTGGGGGGCATCGGCGGACAGATCCGGCTCGCGCCGCTCGTCCTGCTGCCGCCGCGCGACTGGCTGGTCGCGCGCTGCGACCGGCGCTTCGAAACCATGCTCGAAACCGGCGCGATCGCGGAGGTCGAAGCCTTGCGGCAGCGCGGTCTCGATCCGGCGCTGCCGGTGATGCGCGCGATCGGCGTGCGCGAGATCGCGGCGTGGCTGGACGGCGAAATCGACCGCGAAACGATGGTCGAACACGCCCGGACCGCGACGCGCCAATATGCCAAGCGGCAATATACCTGGTTCGCGCGCCAGCCGCCGTCCGCATGGCCGCGGGCGACTGCGCAATTGAATGACGTAGAAATCGATGAATTAGCAACAATGTTGTGCAATATGGCATTGACACCATAGTTTATTGCGTTTAGCGGAGCGCGCCTTGCCAACGTCCCTCGGCATTGCGAGAGGGCGCGGCAGCGGAAAGACGAGGACATCATGGCCACCGAACTGAGCGGCGCCGATATTTTGTGTGAAGCCCTGAACGACCTCGGGGTCGAGGTCGTGTTCGGCTATCCCGGCGGCGCCGTGCTTCCGATCTATGATGCGCTGTTCAAGCAGAAGCGGATTCGCCACATCCTCGTCCGTCACGAGCAGGCGGCAACGCATGCGGCGGAGGGCTATGCGCGCTCGACCGGCAAGCCCGGCGTCGTGCTGGTCACCTCGGGACCCGGCGCGACCAATGCGATCACCGGCATCACCGATGCGCTGATGGACTCGATTCCGATGGTCGTCATCACCGGCCAGGTCGCGACGCACCTGATCGGCACCGATGCGTTCCAGGAAGCCGACACGGTCGGGCTGACGCGCCACTGCACCAAGCATAATTATCTGGTGAAATCGCCGGCGAAGCTGGGCGACACGATCCATGAGGCGTTCCATATCGCCACTTCGGGACGCCCCGGCCCGGTCGTGATCGACATTCCCAAGGACGTCCAGGTCGCGACCGCGCCCTATCGCAAGCCCGGCGCGATCCAGCACAAGACCTATCGCCCGCAGGTCAAGGCCGACACCAAGCTGATCGAAGCGGCGGTCGAGATGCTCGCCGCCGCCGAGCGACCGATCCTCTACACCGGTGGCGGCGTGATCAATTCGGGTCCGGGCGCCAGCATGGTGCTGCGCGAACTGGCGCGGATCAGCGGCGCGCCGGTGACCTCGACCCTGATGGGCCTGGGCGCCTTTCCCGCCTCGTCCGGCCAGTGGCTGGGCATGCTCGGCATGCACGGCACCTACGAAGCCAATCTGGCGATGAACAAGGCCGACCTGATCGTCTGCCTGGGCGCGCGGTTCGACGATCGCGTCACCGGCCGGCTCGACGCGTTCGCACCGCACGCGCGCAAGATCCACATCGATATCGACCGGTCGTCGATCAACAAGACCGTCCGCGTCGAACTGCCGATCATCGGCGATGTCGGCCGCGCGATGGAGGACATGGTCAAATTGTGGAAGGCGCGCCAGCACCAGAAGGTCGATCTCTCAAGCTGGTGGTCGCAGATCGACGACTGGCGCGGCCGCAAGTCGCTCGCTTATGCCGAGTCGAAGTCCGAGATCATGCCGCAGCACGCGATCCGGCGGCTGTGGGAGGCGACGCATGCGAAGAAGCCGATCATCACCACCGAGGTCGGCCAGCACCAGATGTGGGCCGCCCAGCATTTCGACTTCGAGGGGCCGAACAAATGGCTGACCTCGGGCGGGCTCGGGACGATGGGCTATGGCCTGCCGGCCGCGATCGGCGCGCAGATCGGCAATCCCAACGCGCTGGTGATCGACATCGCCGGCGAAGCCTCGATCCAGATGAACATCCAGGAGATGTCGACGGCGACGCAATACCGCCTGCCGGTCAAGGTCTTCATCCTCAACAACGAATATATGGGCATGGTCCGCCAATGGCAGGAGCTGACCTATTCCGGCCGCTATTCGGAGAGTTACAGCGATGCCCTGCCCGACTTCGTGAAACTGTCCGAAGCCTATGGCTGGAAGGGCCTGCGGATCGACGATCCCGCCACGCTCGACGACGGCATCGCCGCGATGCTCGCGCATGACGGCCCGGTGATGGTCGACTGCCGCGTGGCCAAGCTCGCCAATTGCTTCCCGATGATCCCGTCGGGGGCGGCCCATACCGACATGATCCTCGATCCCGGCCAGGTCTCGGGCGAGATGAACGACGAAGCGAAGGCGCTGGTCTGATGCATATCAAGGAAGAAGCGCGCGAGCGGCACACGCTGGCCGTGATCGTCGACAATGAAGCGGGCGTCCTCGCCCGCATCGCCGGCCTGTTCACCGCGCGCGGCTATAATATCGAGAGCCTGACGGTGACCGATATCAGCGAGGACGATCTGATCAGCCGGATCACGATCGTCACCTCCTCGTCTGCGCCGGTGATGGAGCAGATCATCGCCCAGCTCGAACGGCTCGTGCCGGTCCACAAGGTGATCGATCTGACCGCGCTCGGCCCGCATGTCGAGCGCGAGCTGGCGCTGGTCAAGGTGGCCGGCATCGGCGATCATCGCATCGAGGCGCTGCGCCTCGCCGACGTCTACCGCGCGCGCGTGATCGACGCGACGACGTCGAGCTTCGTGTTCGAGGTCACCGGCGGCACCGAGAAGATCGAGAAGTTCGTCGAACTGATGCGCGAGGTCGGGCTGATCGAGGTCGCCCGGACGGGCATCGTCGCGATCGCCCGCGGGAAAGAAGCGGCGTGACGATGCAGAATTGGCGCCACCTACCCTCTACCGCCCTTCGGCGAAGCTCAGGAGAGCCTTGCGGGAGAGGGAAAGCCGCCGCAGGCGGCGAGGGTGAGGGCCTGAAAGGCGAGACCCGCTCTCAGGCCCTCACCCTGGCTCGCTGCGCGAGCCTGTCCCTCTCCCGCAAGGCTCTCCTGAGCTTCGCCGAAGGGCGGTAGAGGGAAGTTTTTCGGATTTTCATTTCATAAGGGAAGACCAATGCGCGTTTATTACGATCGTGATGCCGACCTGAAGCTGGTCACGGGCAAGAAGATCGCCATCGTCGGCTATGGCAGCCAGGGCCATGCCCATGCCCAGAACCTGCGCGATTCGGGCGTCGCCGACGTGGCGGTCGCGCTGCGGCCGGGTTCGGCGACGGCCAAGAAGGCGGAAGGCGCCGGCTTCAAGGTGCTGTCGAACGCCGATGCCGCCGCCTGGGCCGACATCGTCATGATCCTGGCGCCCGACGAGCATCAGGCCGCGATCTACGCCGACGATCTCCACGCCAACATGAAGCAGGGCGCCGCCCTCGCCTTCGCGCACGGCCTCAACATCCATTTCGGGCTGATCGAAGCGCGCGCCGATCTCGACGTGATCATGATCGCGCCCAAGGGTCCGGGCCACACCGTGCGTTCGGAATATGTCCGCGGCGGCGGCGTGCCCTGCCTGATCGCGGTCGCGCGCGATGCCAGCGGCAACGCGCATGACGTCGCGCTGGCCTATGCCTCGGCGGTCGGCGGCGGCCGTTCGGGCATCATCGAGACCGATTTCAAGGAAGAGTGCGAGACCGATCTGTTCGGCGAGCAGGCGGTGCTGTGCGGCGGGCTGACCCACCTGATCCAGGCGGGCTTCGAAACGCTGGTCGAGGCCGGCTATGCGCCGGAGATGGCCTATTTCGAGTGCCTGCACGAGGTGAAGCTGATCGTCGACCTGATGTATGAGGGCGGCATCGCCAACATGCGCTATTCGATCTCGAACACCGCGGAATATGGCGACATCACCACCGGCCCGCGGATCATCACGTCCGAGACCAAGGCGGAGATGAAGCGCGTGCTCGCCGACATCCAGGGCGGCCGCTTCGTCAAGAATTTCGTGCTCGACAATCGCGCCGGCCAGCCCGAGCTGAAGGCCGCGCGCAAGGCCGCCGCCGCGCATCCGATCGAGAAGGTCGGTGCCGAACTGCGCGCGATGATGCCTTGGATCGGCGCCAACAAGCTGGTCGACAAGGACCGGAACTGAGGCGGACGCGGCAAGGGAGGACAGCGACATGACCGACCTTGCCGCACCCCAGCGCGCGCAATTGGCCGAACTCGCAGCCGAGAACCGGCTGCGCGGCCTGGCTCCGCGCCGGGGGCTCGATTTCGCCTCCAACGATTATCTCGGCCTGGCCGCGTCGCCGGCCCTGCGCGAGTCGGTCGCCGCTGGGATCGCCTCGGGCATTCCCATCGGTTCGGGCGGCTCGCGGCTGCTGCGCGGCAATCATCACGAGCATGAGGCGCTGGAACAGGAAGCCGCCGTCCATTTCGGCGCTGAGGCGGCCCTGTTTTTCGCCACCGGCTTCGCCGCCAATGGCACGTTGTTCGCCACGCTTCCCCAGCGCGGCGACCTGGTCGTGCATGACGCCCTGATCCACGCCAGCGTCCACGACGGCATGAAGCTGGGTCGCGCGCGCTTCGTCGCCGCTGCCCACAACGACGTCAATGCGTTCGCCGACATCATCACAGACTGGCGCGCGTCGGGCGCCACCGGCCGCGTGTGGATCGCGGTCGAGAGCCTCTATGGCATGGACGGCGACCGCGCGCCGCTCGCCGATCTCCAGCTGCTCGCCGAGCGCGAGGATGCCTGGCTGATCGTCGACGAGGCGCATGCGACCGGCGTGTTCGGCCCGCAGGGCAGCGGCCTCGCGCATGCGATCGCCGGCCGTCCCAATGTCGCGACGCTGCATACCTGCGGCAAGGCGCTGGGGGTCGAGGGCGCGCTGCTGTGCGGCCCGCGCGTGCTGATCGACTTCATGATCAATCGCGGCCGGCCGTTCATCTTCTCGACCGCGCCGTCGCCGCTGATCGCTTTTGCCGTGCGCCACGCGCTGCGGCTGAGCGCTGCGGCCGACGATCGCCGCGCCGAACTGCGAACCCTGTACGAACATGCCAATGCCCACCTCGCCGCAAGGCTCGGGGTGCCGCGCACCGGCAGCCAGATCATCCCGGTGATCATCGGCGACAACGGCCTGACAATGCGGACGGCGGCGGCGCTGCAGGCCGGCGGCTTCGACGTGCGCGGCATCCGCCCGCCGACCGTGCCGCAGGGCACCGCGCGGCTGCGGCTGTCGATGACGCTGAACGTCACGCGCGACGATGTCGACGCGCTGGTCGACCTGATGGCCGGATCACTCGCCGAGGCGGCATGAACCGCCGCTTCGTCGTCACCGCCACCGACACCGGCGTCGGCAAGACCGTCTTCAGCGCCGCGCTCGCCGCGGCGACCGGGGCATCCTACTGGAAGCCGGTGCAGGCCGGGCTGGACGAGGAAACCGATTCGGAGGTCGTCGCGCGACTGGCTTCGGCGCATATCCATCCCGAAGCCCATCGCCTGACCCTGCCCGCCTCACCGCACCTCGCCGCCGAGCGCGACGGCGTCGCCATCGCCGCCGACCGCCTCGATCCGCCCGCGACCGACGGTCCGCTCGTGATCGAAGGTGCTGGCGGCGCGCTGGTGCCGCTGACGCGCGAAATCCTGTTCGCGGACGTCTTCGCGCGCTGGGCGATCCCGGTCATCATCTGCGCGCGCACGGGCCTCGGCACGATCAACCACAGCCTGCTGACGGTCGAGGCGCTGAAGGCCCGCAACGTGCCGATCCTCGGCATCGCCTTCATCGGCGACGCGATGCCCGACAGCGAGGCGATCATCCCTGCTTTGTCGGGCGTGCGGCGGCTCGGCCGGTTGCCGAGGCTCGAACGGCTGACGCCGCAGACGCTGGCGATCGCGTTCGCGCGCGGGTTCGAATTGGGGGATTTCGAATGAAGCCCTCTACCGCTTGCGGGAGAGGGAAAGCCGCCGCAGGCGGCGAGGGTGAGGGCCTGTTGAGCGGGCGCTATCTCAGGCCCTCACCCTGGCCCGCTGCGCGTGCCGGTCCCTCTCCCGCAAGCGGGAGAGGGTATGGGAGAAGGCGATCGATATGACCTCCCCCGTCTGGCACCCCTTCACGCAGCACGCTCTCGCCGAGCCGATCCCGCGGATCGACCGCGCCGAGGGCGCATGGCTTTATGACATCGACGGCAATCGCTGGCTCGACGCGATCTCGTCCTGGTGGGTGACGACGCACGGCCATTGCCATCCGCGCATCATGGCCGCGATCCGCGCACAGACCGAAAAGCTCGACCAATTGATCTTCGCCGGCTGGACGCACGAACCGGCCGAGACGCTCGCATGGCGGCTGGTGGCGATGATGCCCGACGGACTGACGCGAGTGTTCTTCTCCGACAGCGGATCGACCAGCGTCGAAGTCGCGCTCAAGATGGCGCTCGGCCATTGGACCAATCTCGGCGCCCCGCGCCATCGCATCGTCGTGATGGAGCACAGCTATCATGGCGACACGATCGGCGCGATGTCGGTCGGCGCACGCGGTGTGTTCAACCAGGCCTATGCGCCCTTGCTGTTCGACGTCGCACGCATCCCCTTCCCCGTGGCCGGCGCCGAACAGGCGGCGATCGACGCGCTCGAGGCGGCCTGCCGCGCCCGCCCCGCCCCGGCCGCCTTCATCGTCGAGCCTTTGATCCTCGGCGCCGGCGGCATGCTGACCTATAGCCCGGCCACGCTCGCCGCCTTCGCCGCCGTGTGCGCGGCGCATGACGTGCTGTTCATCGCCGACGAGGTGATGACCGGCTGGGGCCGGACCGGGACGCTGCTCGCCTGCGAACAGGCCGGCATCGTGCCCGACATCCTCTGCCTGTCGAAGGGCTTGACCGGCGGCGCGATGCCGCTGGCGGTGACGATGTGCGCCGAGCGGATCTTCCAGTCGCACTGGTCGACCGATCGCAGCAGGACCTTCTATCATTCGTCGAGCTACACCGCGAACCCGATCGCCTGCGCCGCCGCCAACGCCAATCTCGACATCTGGGCCGACGAACCGGTGCGCGACCGCATCGCCGCGCTCGCCGGATGGCAGCGCGCCGGCATCGCCGGGCTGGCCGGTCATCCGCGCGTCGCCGCAACGCGCCAGCTCGGCACGATCGCAGCACTCGACATCGCCGGCGATGCCCAAGGCTATCTCGCCGGCATCGGGCCGCGATTGAACGCATTCTTTCGCGAACGCGGCCTGTTGCTGCGGCCGCTGGGCAGCACCGTCTACCTGATGCCGCCTTATTGCGTGACGGCAGCCGAGCTCGACTCTATCTATGCGGCGATCGGCGACGCACTGACGATCTGACCGCACGCTCTGTACGCCGACATCGACGAGGAGATCCAAGACCCATGCGTTCCATGTTCATCGCCGCCGCCTGCCTTGCCGGCATCGCCATTCCCGTCGTCGCCCAACAGGCGATGCAGGTGCCTGGCGCAAAGGATGCGACCCGCGTCAAGGCCGGCAGCTACAAGCTCGACAGCAACCACGCGCAGGTCGCATGGCGGGTCAACCATCTCGGTTTCAACGATTATTTCGGCCTGTTCGGCAGCCCGACGGGCACATTGACGCTCGATCCGGCCAAGCCGGCGGCGGCCAGCGTCAGCATCGAACTGCCGATCGCAATGATCGGCACCAGCAACGAGAAGCTCACCGCCCATCTGCTGGGGGCGGACTTCTTCGACGCCGCCAAATTCCCGACTGCCACGTTCAAATCGACGAATGTGAAGGTCGCGGGCGAGACGGCCAAAGTCACCGGCGACCTGACGATCAAGGGGGTCACGAAAAGCGTCGTGCTGGACGTCGCCTTCAGCGGCGCCGGCGCCGGTCCGCCGCAGGCCGGCGGCAAGGACACGGTGGGCTTCCACGCCGAGACGAAGATCAAGCGCAGCGATTTCGGCATCTCCTATGGCATCCCGTTCGTGCCCGACGAAGTGCCGCTGCAGATCAGCGCGGCGTTCGAGCGGCAGTAATTCATCCCTCTACCGCTTGCGGGAAAGGGGTGAGGGCCTGAGCTGCGCGAACCGCACAGGCCCTCACCCTGACCTGCTGCGCAGGTCTGTCCCTCTCCCGCAAGCGGTAGAGGGGTTTAAGCCGGTAGACAGCGCCGATGTTTCCACGTTAAGAGGGCCGCGCATGACGACGCATCGCGGCCTTCTCCTGCTTCGACTTACGCGCCCTTAGGCGCGTGTCTTTTCGCGTGGCCGCCGCGCCGCGCCGCCGCCTAAGGGCCGATCACCCGATATCACCATAGCCCGCAAAAATCGCGGGCGAAGCAGATCGAGACTTGCCATGCTGCGCGACCCATCCGTCAAATATCGTCCCTTCCCGCAGGTGAACCTGCCCGACCGACAGTGGCCGACCCGAACCATCACCAAGGCGCCGCGCTGGCTGTCGACCGACATGCGCGACGGCAACCAGGCGCTGATCGACCCGATGGACAGCGAGAAGAAGACCCGCTTCTTCGAGCTGCTGGTCAAGGTGGGCCTCAAGGAGATCGAGGTCGGCTTTCCCGCCGCCGGCGCGACCGAGTTCGATTTCATCTCCGGCCTCGTCCAGTCGGGCCGCATCCCCGACGACGTGACGATCCAGGTGCTGACGCAATCGCGCCGCGACCTGATCGAGACCAGCTTCCAGAGCCTGAAGGGCGCGAAGACCGCGATCGTCCATCTCTACAACGCGGTATCGCCGGCGTGGCGCAAGATCGTGTTCCAGATGGACCGCTCCGAGATCCGCGACATCGCCGTGAACGGCGCCAAGATCCTGCGCGACGAGGCGAGCAAGCAGCCCGACACCGACTGGCGGTTCGAATATTCGCCCGAAACCTTTTCCACCGCCGAACTCGATTTCAGCCTCGAGGTCTGCGTCGCGGTGATGGACGTGCTGCGCCCGACACCGGAAAAGCCGCTGATCCTCAATCTGCCGGCGACGGTGGAGGCGGCGACCGCCAATATCTATGCCGACCAGATCGAATGGATGCACCGCAATCTGCCCAATCGCGACTCGGTGGTGATCAGCCTGCATCCGCACAATGATCGCGGCACCGGCGTCGCGGCGGCCGAACTCGGGCTGATGGCGGGCGCCGACAGGGTCGAGGGCTGCCTGTTCGGCAATGGCGAGCGCACCGGCAATGTCGATCTGGTGACGGTGGGGCTGAACCTCTACACGCAGGGCGTCGATCCCGGCCTCGATTTCTCGGACATCGACGGCGTGATCAAGACCGTCGAATATTGCAACAACATCCCCGTCCACCCGCGCCATCCCTATGCCGGCGACCTGGTGTTTACCGCCTTCTCGGGCAGCCATCAGGACGCGATCAAGAAGGGCTTCGCGGCGCAGGAGCAGCGCAACGACGAATATTGGGAAGTCCCCTATCTGCCGATCGATCCGGCCGATCTCGGCCGCAGCTACGAGGCGGTGATCCGCGTCAATTCGCAGAGCGGCAAGGGCGGCGTCGCCTGGGTGCTCGAACAGGACAAGGGGCTGAAACTGCCCAAGCGGCTGCAGGCCGATTTCAGCCGCCACGTCCAGGCGCTCGCCGACGAGAGCAGCCGCGAACTCCATGCCGACGACATCTGGCAGTCGTTCCGCACCACCTACCGGCTCGAGGGACCGCAGCGCTTCACGCTCGACGCCTATGACGAAAGCCGCGCGCCCAATGGCGACCGCATCTTCGCCGGGCACGTCAAGGTCGACGGCGCGATGAAGTCGGTCAGCGGCCGCGGCAACGGCCTGATCTCGTCGGTGCTGGCGGCGCTGCGCGAGCAGTGCGGCGTCAACCTCGACGTGGCGGATTATAGCGAGCATGCGATCGGCAAGGGATCGGACGTGCAGGCCGCCGCCTATGTCGAATGCCGGACGCCGGACGGCCGCACGATCTGGGGCGTCGGCATCGACGAGGATGTCGCGACCGCGTCGGTGCGCGCGGTGCTGGGCGCGGCGAACGGGATCTGAGTGCGCCCTACCCTCGCCCGCTTGCGGGAGAGGGAAAGACGCCGAAGGCGGCGAGGGTGAGGGCACCAAGGGCGAGACCCGCTCAGGCCCTCACCCTGGGTTCGCTGCGCGAACCTGTCCCTCTCCCGCAAGCGGTAGAGGGTAAGGCGTTATCAGTTCACAGCTCGCCTTGCAGCCAGCCCTTGAGCACGGTCTTGGGCGCGGCGCCGACCTTGCGGGCGGCTTCGTCGCCATTTTTGAACAGGATCATCGTCGGGATGCCGCGGACGCCATATTTGGCGGGGGCATCGGGATTGTCGTCGATGTTGAGCTTGGCGATCGTCACCTGTTCGCCGAGCTCCTCCGAAATCTCTTCGAGCGCCGGGCCGATCTGCTTGCACGGCGTGCACCATTCCGCCCAGAAATCGACGAGCACCGGGCCATCCGCCGCAATCACGTCGTCGTGGAATGATAAGTCGCTGATCGCCTTGGTCGCCATGGAAGTCTCCTTGTTTCGGTGCTCTATCTAGGGTGCGCGGTGTAGCGCCTCAACGGCCTTGCCCCAAACTTTGCTCCATGCCCGCGAAGCCCGGCTTGTGCGCTGCGATCAGTTCGTCCGACAGCTCGAACAATACGGGTCCCGCCGTATAGAGCAAGCCCGCGCGGACCGGCAGGTGCGGGAAGATCGCGCCGAGCGCCGCGACATAGGCCGCCATCTGGCGGACATGATGCTCGGGCAGGCGATCGAGACCGGCCGGCGCGCGGCGGCCGGTCTTGAAATCGACGACCAGCACGGCGGTGTCGGTGACCAGCAGGCGATCGACGGTGCCGGCGATGACCTCGCCGGCGACCACCGCCGCGATCGGCGCTTCGCTCAGCGCCCCGTCGCTGAACAGGTCGGCGAAGAGTGGATCGGCGATGACGCGGCAGGCATCGTCGACCAGCGCCTGGCGCTCGCCGGCATCGGCGACGCCGGCCGAATGTTCGAGCCAGAACAGCCCGGCCGCGACGCGCCGGGCGGCGGGCAGCGGCGGCAGCCGCTCGAACAACGCGTGGAGCAACCGGCCGCGTTCGGCCGCCGCGCGCATCGCCGGCCCCGGCGGCGGATCGGCGTCGCGATCGGTGCCGATCGACGACGGCGCCAGCGGCCGCGGCGGCCGCGCCTCGACCGGCGCCGGGCGGAACAGCCAGTCGGGCAGTGCGCCGACTTCGGGCGCGGACGCGGGCGGCTCGGACCGGCGCACGCCGGGCGACTCCGGTTTCAGCCCGTGAAAATGCCGTGCGCCGGACCAGACCGCATCCTCGACCGGCGCCGCACCGAGCGCGTCCATCGCGGTTGCCACCGCCGCATACCAGCTATTGGCTGGCGGCCCGTCCTTCGACCTCTTGCCGAGCGCACCGCCGATCACCAGCCTTTCCTCGGCGCGGGTCAGCGCGACATAGAGCAGTCGCCAATGCTCCTCGCGCTCGCGCGCCGCGGCCTCCTCGGCATCGGTCTTGAGCCGGCCCCAGAGCTCGTCCTTGCGCGGGCGGAACACCGGCACCGGGCTGGCATCCTCGATCGCGTTCCATGCGAGGCCGCGCATCGGCGACGCATCGGGATCGCCGGTCGCATCGGCGAGGATGACGAGCGGCGCCTGCAGTCCCTTGGCGCCATGCGCGGTCATCACCCGCACCGCGCCCTGCGGCTGCGCCGAATCGCGCACGACCTCGACATCGCCACGGTCGAACCAGTCGATGAACATCTGCAGCGACGGCACGGCGTCGCTCTCGAACGCCAGCGCGGCGTTGAGCAGCTCCTCGATCGGATCGCGCGCTTCCTCGCCGAGCCGGCCGACCAGCTTGCGGCGCCCCGCGAGCGGACCCGACAGCAGATCCTCGATGAAGCGGTAGGGCGTCGAGAAATCGGCGGCGTTGAGGATCGTCGTCAGCGCGACCAGCGTCTCGCCGAGCGAATCGCGCTGCTGCCGGAGCCGCTCGATCAGACTCGTGCGGCGGTCGCGCCGGCCATGATCGTAGAGCATCTGCTGGCTCCAGCCGATCAGCGGCGACACCAGCAGTGCGGCAAGGTTGAGATCATCCTCGGGCTGGAGCGCGAAGCGCACCGCCGCCAGCAGATCCTGCACCGCCAGCGGCGCATTGAGCCGCAGCCGGTCGACACCGGCGACGGCGACACCCTCGGCATAGAGCCGCGCGACGATCAGCGAGGCCAGATCGCCGCGCTTGCGGACGAGGATCATGATGTCCTCGGGCCGCAGCGGCCGGCCTTTGCCTTCGAGCCACATTGGTTCGTCGAGCCATTGCTTGATCTGACGCGCGAGCCGCGTCGCGAAGTCGCGCGTGCTGTCAGGCACCCAGCCTTCTTCGCCATCGTCGTCGGGATCGTCGGCCGCCGGCGCGACCGGATGCCACAAAGTGACGGTGCCGGGACCGACGATCGCCGAGCGATGCGGCTCGGCGGGGTCGACGAGGCCCAGCGCGTCGTCGCCCAGGCCCGCGATCAGTTTGTCGACGAGATCGAGCACCGGCGCGGTCGAGCGGAACGACTGGTTGAGCGACAGGCGGTGGACCGGCCGTGGCCGAAATCCCTTCGCTCGCTGGCGTTCGGCCTCCTGCAGCGATGGTGCCAGCGATTCGAAGTGGCGTGCGGCCAACTCGAACATCAGCGGGTTGGTGCCCTGGAAGCCGAAGATCGCCTGCTTGAAGTCGCCGACCGCGAACAAGGTACGGATCCTGCCGTCGCGGATGCCGTGCCCGACAAAATATTCCTCCGCGAGCGCGCGAACGATCGCCCATTGCTGGGCGTTGGTGTCCTGTGCCTCGTCGACCAATACATGATCGGTCGACAGATCGAGCTTGTAGCGAATCCAGTCGCCCATGCCCTCGGTCTGGAGCAGGCGGACGGCGGCGCGGATCAGATCGTCGAAATCGAGCGTGCCCGCGCGGCGCTTGGCGTCGGCATAAGCGCGCGCATAGGTCCGGCCCGCATCGAGCGCCTTGCCGAGCAGGTCGGCGAAGCCGGCGCGCGCCTTGAGGTCGATCAGGTCGCGGCAGCGCTCGGCCAGCCGCGCGGCGAGGCCGGCATAATCGGGTTCGGCGGCGATCAATTTGGCGCTGAACTTGCGCAACTCGCCCTTGCCGGTCAGCGGCACGGTGATCAGTTCGCCGAGCAAGGCCGCCCGCCGCGCCGGATCGACATGGATCCAGCGCGCGATGATGTCGGCATGATCGAGCGCGACCTTGCCGCCCCATGCCGCATTGGCGGCCGCGATCCGGCGCAGGCCGGCGATGTCGAACGCCTCGTTGGTGCAGGCGGCGGCGAGCGCCTCGTCGATGTCGCCATCGGGAATCTCGAACGCGCGGCGGACGAACGGCGCGATGCCGGAGGGCAGCGCCTCCAGCGCTTCGGGGGCGCGCGCGCACTGGCGCAGGAACGCCTCGGCGCCGCCCTCGCCCATCCGCAGGCTCAGCGCCTGCACCGCGGCGATGAAACCGGGGAGCAGGCCGCGCTCGGCCTCGACCAGCAATTCCGCCAGCACGTTGCGCTGGAGCACCGCCTCCTCGCGCGCCTCCATCGGCCGGAAGCCCGGGATCAGTCCGGCCTCGAGCGGGAATCCGGCCAGCAGCGTCTGCGCGAAGGCATGGATGGTCTGGATGCGCAGGCCGCCGCCGCTGGCGTCGATCACGCGCGCGAACAAGGTGCGGGCGTAAGCGACGAGATCGTCGTCGAGATGATTTTCGCCGAGCGCGAAAATCTCCTGGCGCAGCTTGCGCACATCGAGCCGCACCCAATAAGCGAGCCGGGCATGGATGCGCTCGGCCATTTCGGCCGCACCGGCCTTGGTGAAGGTGAGGCACAGGATCGCCTCGGGCCGCACCCCGCCCAGCAGCAGCCGCAGCACGCGCGCCGACAGCACGTGGGTCTTGCCGGTGCCCGCCGATGCCGACAGCCAGACATGTTCGCGCGGATCGGACGCGCTGCGCTGCGCATCCTTGAGCGCCTGGAGCGGCAGGATCGCTCTAGCCATCGCGGCCATACCATTCGTCGAGCCGCATCAGCTGGTCATAATCGGCATAGGGCGCATATTCGGGGTGGAGCTTGGCGGTGAACGGCTCGCTGCCGGTCAGCCAGCGCTCGGCGGCGGCGATGAAATTGGCGGCGGCAGTGGCCACGAAGTCGGCGGTGACGATCTTTCCGCGCGCACCGTCGTCGGCGACCGGGCTTTCGATATAGCCGAAGCCGTCGCCTTTCTTGCGCTTGGCCAGCGACCAATATTCGAACGCGGTCGCCTTGCCGGTCACGCCCTCGAAATCGGCGCGCTCGGCGATCAGCCCGAGCAGGCCGAGCTGGAGCGAATAGCCGGCGCGGACGGCCTTCGCGGTCGGCGGGGTGCCGGTCTTGTAGTCGATGATCGCGAGGCTACCGTCGGGCAGGCGATCGATGCGGTCGACGCGGCCGTCGAGCGTCACGCTGGCGATGTCCAGCACGCCCTTCTTCTCGACCGCGGCGATGCTGCGCCCCGCCAGCTTCTGCGCGACCATCTCGGCGGCGATCCAGTCGATCGCCTCCATCAGCCGCGGCTCCCATAAAGCGCGGATCAGCGGATGCGCGCCGGGGCCCGAGAGCATCGCGAGCGCACGGTCGCGCAGGCGCTCGGGCGCGCAATCATCCTCCTTCGCCCAATCCTCGAGCACGGCATGGATCGCGGTGCCGCGCCACGCCGGCGTGGGGTCGGCATCGATCATGTCGAGCGGCGACAGGCGCAGCACGCGCCGCGCGTAGAAGGCGAACGGATCGGCCTTCAGCCGGTCGACCTCGGTGACCGAGATCGCCGTCGGCCGTTCGGCCAGCGGCGGCGATGGCGCGGGCTGGCGCGCGGGGGCATGCGGCGCATGGTCGAGGCGGCGGGCGAGATCGACGAGGCGATCGGCGCGGCGATGCTCGCGCTCGGCGGGGTCGATCGCCGCCATCCGCAGCCAGAAGCGCGACGCGACCGCGGGCGCCGACGCATCGCGATGCGCGCGCGTGACGATCACGTCGGGCGCGCCGAGCGCGCTGGCAAGGTCGTGCGCGGCGAGGCCGATCCGCCGTTCGAGGCTCGGCAGCCCCAGCTCGGCGCGGATCCGCGGCGCCAGCCAGGGATCGGGCGCCGGCCGCGACGGCCAGGTCCCTTCGTTGAGCCCGCCGAGGATCATCAGATCGGCCTGCTGCAGCCGCGCCTCGATCAGCCCCCAGATCGCGATGCGCGGATGGCCGCCCTGCGGCGGACGGATCGCGACATCGTCCATCAGCCGGCGCAGCAACGGCGCGACGCCATCGGGCCGGACATCGTCGGGGCCGTTGGGGGCGGCGGCTTCGAGATCGGCGAGCAGGTCGGCGGCGGCACGCCCGGCGGGTCCGGACCAGACCGCGTCGCCGCACAGCGCGGTGGCGGTGTCGCGCAGCGCGGCGAGATAGAGCGCGAGTTCTGCCCGGGGGGATGCCTCCCGATCGGAGAAGGCGGTTTCCAGCCCCGCCAGCAAAGCCGCAGCCTCGCGCCAGAACGGCAGCGTGCGCCGCCGCGCATCGGCCGTCCGCCAGTCGTCTTCGCCGAGAAACGCCTCGACCCCCGCCAGCCCTTCCGCCGGCCGCGGGCCGCGCAGCGCGAAATCGAGATTGCGCGCGCCCTCCAGCCAGGCGATGCGCCCGTCGCCGGCGCGCACCAGCGGATGTTTGAGCACCGCCAGCAGCGACACCGGCGCGAAACGCTGCGCCGCCGCTTCGGCGAGCGTCAGCAGCAGCGCACCCGGCGGCGTCGCCGACAGCGGCACGCCGGCGCTGTCGTCCGCCGCCACGCCCCAGCGCCGCAGATGCGCGGCGACGCGGCGGGCGAGCGCGCGGTCGGGCGTGACCAGAGCGGCGGTGCGGCCGGGCGTTTCCAGCGCCTCGCGCAACGCGATCGCGATCGCCTGCGCTTCCTCGGCGGGATTGGCCGCCTCCAGCGTGCGGACGCCGCTGAGCAGCCGTTGCGCGGGATCGAGTTCCTGCCATTTGCCGGTGAATCTGGCGGGCGCGAGCGCATTGTTGATCGCGCGGCTGCGGACCGCGCGCGCGTCATGGCCCCCACCCCAGCGCCAGCGCTCGACCTCGCCGAGGCCGATGCTCATCCGGTCGAGCAGCAGCTTGAGGTGGAACTGCGGATGCGTTTCGATCGCGCGCTGGCCGGTCTCGGGCGCGAACGGCCCGAGCGCGTTCCATTCGTCGGCGGGCATTTCATCGTCGAGCGCCGGCAGCACGACCATGCCCTGCGGCAGCCAGGCGATGCAGCGCAGCAGGTCGGCGACCGCGGGCGCCGACGTCGTCACACCCGCGGCGACGACGAAGCCGCTCGGCGGTGTTTCCCGCCAGCGCGCGGCGGTGCGGCGCAGCAGGGCATTGCGGCGGGCGGCGCGGTCGATCCGGCCGATGCGGGCCAGTTCGGCCGGCCAGCGATCGAGGATGATGGTCAGCAGGCCGAGCGCGCTCGCCCAGTGCGCCGACAGCTCGGCGGCGACGGGCAGGTCGCGCAGGACGGCGGGCGCCAGCTCCTCGACCAGCAACTGGTCGAGCGTGCGCGCGAGATCGGCGGCGAGCCGCACCGCCTCCGCCGCATCGACCGGCTGCCCCGCCTCGGCGCGCGCCGCCTGCACCAGCCGCGCCAGCCGTAGCTGCCGGTCGAGCGGCTCGATCGCCGGCAAGGGCGGTGCGATGCCATCGGCCGGGTCGAAGATCGCGCCGAGCCGTTCATCGAGATCCTCGTCGCCGATCGCGATCAGCCGCGGCAGCAGCAGGCCCGTCTCCGCCCGCCGCACGAACGCATCGGTCAGCGCGCGCTGCGCCCGGTTGTTGGGCAGGATGACGACGCCCTGCGCGAGTCCCAGCGGCGTCCTGCCCCAGGTCGCGATGATCCCGGCCGCGAGCGCATCGGCAAATGCCCGGTGCGGCGGGATCGTGAAGATGGCCGGGCGGGGAGCGGTGGTCACGGACGGGCTTTAGGGGGTGGTTGCGGCGGACGGAAGGGTTTGCTGACTCCCCTCTACCGCTTGCGGGAGAGGGACAGGGCTGCGCAGCGAGCAAGGGTGAGGGCCTGAGCGGGTCTCGCACATCAGGCCCTCACCCTCGCCGCCTTCGGCGTCTTTCCCTCTCCCGCAAGCGGGCGAGGGTTTTGGAGAACCCTCACCCCGTCGCCAGCAACGCCTCGGTCCGCGTGATCGCGGCTGGCGTGCCGACATCGAACCAAAGGCCGGTATGCGCGAGGCCGAAGCAGCGCCCCGCGGCGATCGCCCGGTCCCACAGCACATTGGTCGAGAACGGCCCCTCGGGCGCGCCTTCGAGCAGGCGGTGGCTGATCAGCTGGATGCCGGTGTAGACGAACGGCGCCACCCGGCGCTGGCCGCGGCGGGTGAGCCGGCCGAGCGGGTCCATGTGGAAGTCGCCGCGGCCGCCATGGCAATGCGCGCGCGCCAGCGGCACCACCAGCAGCAGCGCGTCCATCGCCGCATCGTCCCAGCGCGCGGCGAGCAGCCGGATCGCGTCGGTCGGGCCGTCGACCCAGAGATTGTCGCTGTTGACGACGAGGAACGGATCGTCGGCGATCAGCGGCCCGGCCTTGACCAGCCCGCCGCCGGTTTCGAGCAGCAGGCCGCGCTCGTCGGAGATGATGATCTCGAGGCCGTCGGCCTTGGCCAGCAGATGCGCTTCCAGCGAATCGGCGCGGTAATGGACGTTGACGATCGCGCGCTGCACGCCGGCGGCGCGCAGCCGGTCGAGCGCATGGTCGATCAGCGGCTTGCCGGCGACCTCGACCAGCGGCTTGGGGCGGGTGGCGGTGAGCGGGCGCATGCGCTTGCCGAGGCCGGCGGCCATCACCATCGCGGTCCTCAGCGGCGGTCCACCCGCATCCGGCCGCAACACCAGCGGCCGGACGCGGGTGGAATGGGGGTTGCGGCTCATGCGCCGGCGGTATCGCGCAACGCGGTCCAGCGCGCCTTGGCCGGCACATTCGCCGCGAACCAGTCCGATACGGGTTTCAGCGCCGGATGCGCGAGATCGCGTTCGAGATAGGTCCACACCCGCGGCAGGAACGACAGATAGCGCGGCTTGCCGTCGCGCTTCCACAGCCGCGTGAAGATGCCGATGATCTTGGCGTTGCGCTGGGCGCCGAGCAGCGCATAAGCGGTGTCGAAATCGGCTCCGGGCTTCGCGGCGGCGCGATAGCGCGCGATCATCGCCGCCTCCAGATCGGGCAGCACGTCGCGGCGCGCGTCCTGCAGCAGCGAGACGAGATCATAGGCCGGGTGCCCCGCCAGCGCGTCCTGGAAATCGAGCAGGCCGAGACCCGATACGCCATGATGAGCCTCGAGCAGCATGATGTTCTCGGCATGATAATCGCGCAGCACCGTGACGGGCGCATGACCGCCGCGCAAAAACGGATCGATCGCCGCGTCCCAGGCGGCGCGATAGCCGTCGACGTCGGCGGACAGGCCGGCGGCGGGGCAGAACCATTCGGTGAGCAGCCCGGCCTCGCGCTGCAGCTCCGCGCGATCATAGGCGCGCAGCCCCTTGGCGGCCGGATGCTTGTGCAGCGCGACGAGCAGGTCGACCGCCTGGCCATAGATCCGGCTCTCGCTCTCCGGCGCGGCATCGACCACTTCGCGCATCCGCGCATCGCCGAAATCCTCGAGCAGGACGAGGCCATGATCGAGATCGACGCCCAGCGGCCGCGGCGCCGAGAAGCCCAGCGACAGCAGATGTTCGGCGACGGCGAGGAACGGCCGCGGATTCTCGTTGGGCGGCGGCGCGTCCATCAATACGCTCTGGCGGCCGGGCTGAACGACGCGGAAATAGCGCCGGAACGAGGCGTCGCCGGCGAGCGGGCGGATATCCGCGCCGCCCCAGCCGTGGCGGGCGAGGAAAGCGGGTGCGGCGTCGGGCGGGGTCATGAGAGCGGCCATCGGCCCTCCCAAGCGGCGGGCACCTCCGCTGTCAAGCGCCGCGCGCCGTCTTCCTCGATCGCGAAGGCGAGGCGAAGCGCGTCGGACCAGAGTCCGGCGCCCAGCCGGTCGGGCCATTCGATGATCAGCGCGCTGTCGATCCGCGCATCGTCGAGCCCCAGTTCGGCCGCTTCGTCGGGCCCATCGAGCCGGTAGAGATCGACATGGGTGACGGCGAGGCGCAGTTCGGGCGGCGCATAGGGCTGGACGATCGCGAAGCTCGGGCTCGGCGCCTCCTCCTCGAGTCCCAGCGCCGCCAGCAGCCCGCGCGCAAAGGTGGTCTTGCCCGCGCCCAGCCCGCCGGTCAGCGCGACGACGTCGCCGATCTTCAGCACGTCGGCCAGCCGCGCGCCCGCCGCGCGCGTCGCGGCGGCATCGGCCAGCCGCATCAGCGCGGCAGCACGATGGTGACCATCGTCCCCTCGCCCACCTCCGACATCAGGTCGAGCGTACCGCCATGCGCCTCGACGATGTCGCGCGCCAGCGGCAGGCCGATGCCGAGCATGTCATGGCCGCCGCGCGCTTCGCCGCCGATGTGGTTGAGCCGGGCGAAGGCGCGCGCCTGTTCGGCTTCGTCCATGCCGGGGCCATTGTCCGACACGATCAGCCGTGCCTCGGTCTCGATGCCGTCGCCATGCAGCAGCACGCGGCCGCCTTCGGGCGTGGTCGCGATCGCGTTGCGCAACAGATGATCGAGCGCCTGGCGGATGCGGCGCTCGTCACCCTCGATATCGCCCAGCGAATCGTCGAGCTGGACCGCGAGGTCGATCGCCTTGGCCTTGGCGACGAGCTCGACCAGCGCCGCCACGTCGCGCGCGAGCGGCGCCAGCGCCAGCGGCTTGCGCTCGATCGGCAGCCCGCCCGATTCGCTCTGGGTCAGGTCGAGCACATTGTCGATCAACGCGCCGAGCCGGCCGACCGAGACGACGATCGCGTCGACATAATCGGTCGCGGTTTCGGACAGGTCGCCGGCATAGCCGCCCGCGAGCATCTCGGCGAAGCCGCCGATCGAGGTCAAGGGCGTGCGCAATTCATAGCTGATATTGGCCATGAACGCGGTGCGCATCTTGTCCGCGGCCTCCAGCGCTTCATATTTGTCGCGCAGCGCCTGTTCGATCCGCCGGCTGTCCGAGATGTCGAGCATGATGAACAATGCGTTGCCGTCGGGCAAAGGCACTGCGGCGAATTCGAAATGGCGGCCATCGGCCAGCGCCACGCGGCCGCTGCGCTGCGACCGTTCGACCGTGGCGATCCGCACCAGCTCGCGGATCAGCGACGCGCGCGCCGGATTGACCAGCCGATGCGCGGCGGCTTCGGCGAGCTGGTCGACGCGCGGATGCGCGGCGAGCACGCTTTCCTCGAACCCCCAGATGTCGCGGAACTTGTTGTTCCACAATTGGAGCCGGCCATCGGCGGCGAACACCGCGATCGCCTCGAACAGATTATCGAAGGTGGCGGTGCGCACGCGCAGCAGCGTGTCGCGCGAACTCGCGAGCTGGACCTGCTCGGTGCGGTCCTCGAAGATCAGCAGCAGCCCGCCATCGGGCAGCGGATGGCCGACGACGCGCAGATGGGCGCCGTCGGACAGCAGCCAATTCTCCTCGATCGCGCCGTCGGTCGCGCGGAACCACTCGCGCCGCTCGGCCTTCCAGCCGGGGAAGTCGCGGACTTCGGGCAATCGCCCGGCCTCGCGCATCCGTTCGAGCACGCGTTCGAATTCGGGCGCGTCGGCGACCCATTCGGGCTTGATCGCGAACAGGCGCTGGAACGGCTGGTTGCTGAATACCAAAGCGCGATCGGGGCCGAACTGGGCGACGCCCGCCGACAGCCGGTCGAGCATGTCGCGCTGGGCGATGCCGAAGCGGCGGATCACGCTGTGCGCCTGTTCCTGTTCCTCGATGTCGATCGCATAGCCGGCGACGCCGGCGTCGCCCAGCGGCACGTCGGCGATGCGCATCATCCGGCGCTCGCCGCCGATCGTGGCGGGCACGTCGCGGATCACCGGATGGTTCTCGTCGCGCGCGGCGGCGGCCGTCGCCATCGGACCGCGACCGGTGTCGCCCTCGATCAGTTCGAGTCCGCGCGCGACGACATTGGCCGCGCTCTCGCCCTCGACCGCCCTGACATAGGCGTTGTTGACCAAAGTCAGCCGCAGATCGGGGCCGCGATGCCACATCGGGATCGGCGCCGCCTCGATCAGCGCAGAGAGCGCGTCGAACGCCTGCGCGAGCCGCGCGGCCTCCTTGCCGAGCTTGCCGATCTCGGCCTGGCTCTCGGTCGCATCGAAGAACCACAGGATCACGCCGCCGGGCGCCGACAGCCCCTGCCCCGCCGGCGCGCCGCGGATCAGCAAGGTCCTGGCCGAACCCTGCGCGCGGACCGCCCGCACGAAGCTGCGCGCCGAACGCTGCGCGGTCGCGACATCCTTGACCAGAGCCGCGGCGTCGTCGGCGGTCAGTCCGCCCTGCTCGCCGGCGAAATCGCCGATGAACGCCGGCATCCGCGCGAGGCCGAGCCAGTCGCCGAGCCGCTCGGGCGCCTCGATCCGTCCGTCGGCGCGCACCATCAACGGCAAGGCCGGCGACGAATCGAGCAAAAGCTTGAGCCGGTCGGCCTGCGACGCCGCCGAGCGCGCCCGCGTCCGCATGCCGAAGCCGGTGAACAACGCCCAGGCGGCCAGCCCCAGCCACAAAGCGAGCACGCCGCCCAGCGCCACCGCCATCGCTGCAGACATTCCGATCACGCCACCCTCTTCATCCCCGGCTTCTATGCGCGGGCGCGCCGAAGCGGAAGAGCGTTCGGGCGGGAAGCGGGCTGGGGCATGTGGCGGGGATGATTCAGAACCGGTTGCGCCCGGCCCGAATCGGTCCCTTCGGCCCCGACAGGAACGCCATCGCCCCGGCACTGTTGCCGCGCGCGACGAACACCACCTCGTCGCCGGACTGCACCCGCACGTCACCGCTCGGCCGCGGCAGCACCTCGCCATTGGCGCGATGGACCTCGACGATGAAGAAGCGGCCGCCGCCCTGGCGCTCGGCATCGCCGACCAGAGTGCCGGCGAGCAGGCCGTCTTCCATGACCCTGACCATCTCCAGGTCGAGTCCCAGCATCCGCAGCTGGCGCTGGACGTCGAGCAGATGCGCGCTGCCGCGGACATAGGCGTCGGTCTCGGGATAGAGGATCATCTCGGCGATCCGCTCGGCGCCGATATGCGTCGGCAGCACCACCTTGTTGGCGCCGGCATGGCGCAACTTGCCCTCGGTGGTCGGCAATTCGCCGCGGGCGATGATCTCGAGCGCGGGGTTGAGGCTGCGCGCGCTCAGCGTGATGAACACGTTGGCGGCATCGTCGGGCAGCACGGTCGCGAGGATATGCGCGCGATCGACGCCGGCGCGGATCAGGGCCGCCTCGTCGGTGGCGTCGCCGGTCACGCACAGATGCCCGGCCGCCTCGGCCTCGGCGAGCTTGGCGGTATTGCGCTCGACGATCACGAAGGCGCGACCGGCGATCTTCAATTCATGCGCCAGGGTCACGCCGATGCGGCCGAAGCCGCAGACGATGACGTGCCCGGAGAGGGCGTTGATCCGGCTCTGCATCCTGTCGGCTCCAAACATCGCGCGCAACTGCATCGTCGTGAAGAGCTGCACGAGCGCGCCGGTCAATAGGATCATGCCGGTGCAGCCGAGGATCATCGTCCCCATCGTCACCGCATGGAGGAAAGGCGTATCGATCGGCCGGACCTCGCCATAGCCGACCGAATAGACCGTCAGCACGACCATGTAGATCGCGTCTCCGAAGCTCCAGCCCGCCGAGAGATATCCGAACGTCGCCGCCACCATGACGACGGCCATGAAGATCAGGATCGCGACGAGATTGCGAAGCGGCGAGCCCAGCAGGGTTTCGGTCGTGCTGGAGAGGCTGTTCATCGGCGCTGGATATTGCGGCGCAACATGAACATTGTCCAGTCGTGCGAAGATCGCGGCCGGCTGGTGCCCGCGAATCCCGGAACGCCGGCATCAGCGCTCTCAAATCCTCGAGAAATATGGGGCGATCGACGGGGATTGAACCCGCAACCTCCGGTACCACAAACCGGCGCTCTAACCAATTGAGCTACGATCGCCACAGTGCGGCCGTTCAGCCGAGCGCGGGCACATAGGGCTTGGAGTGGTCACGCGTCAAGCGCGGTTTCGCGCGCGGCTGAGGACGACGTCGATGGCCCTGCCGGGGTTCGCCAAATCGATCGATCCCGGCCGTCGACCTCTCCAGATGGCGTGCAGCACGGCGTCGGGTCTAGCTCCCGATGGCCAGAACGGCGCCGACGCGGCGTCGGACCTCTGCCTCGCCGAGCACTTGCGAGATCAGGAAGAGCGAAGGGCTGCGGTTCGAACCCGTCAGGAGCACACGGGCGATCATCGAGGCTTCGCGGATGGACCCGACATAGGACGTCGGATCATCCTTATACATGCGCACGGTAGGCGCAAATCGCGCCCGTTCGCCCGCAGCGCGAACCTGCGAAAACCACGCGTCCGAATTGTCGTGATTTTGATAATTCTCCAGAAATGCGTTCGCGAACGCCCTGACGTCTTCGCTTGCTACCGGCTGGAAGCGAGCGTCCGCCGCGTCCTCGACCAGATCGAACAGCGGATTGAAGAAATATCCATATTCGCGCCGGAAGTCCGCCCATCGATACAAATCCTTCCGTGGGCGCTCCACCCCGACCCGTTCCACGTCGAGCCCGGCGATCGCAATGTCGCGATGCTCCGACACGATATCGGCGAGGTCCCCGTCATAGGTCGCCGCCCATTTCAGAACGGCCGAGAGGATGTCCGCGCTGCTCATCTGCACCACGACTTCGGACGCGATATCCTTCAGTTTCACCAGGTCGAACAACGGACCGGCGATGCCGCACTCCTCGAGTCGGAGCGGGGCCGAAAGCACCTCGCCGACCGGAAGGTCCGAAAGGCGGCTGTTCGCCAGCATACGCAGGAGATATCGTATCGCATCCGGGGGATAGCCCGCAGCGATATAGAACTCGATGGATGCCTCCGGATCCTTTCGTTTCGACAATTTGCGGCGAGTCGACCCTTCCTGCTTCATGAGCGGCGCGATGTGCGCATACGGGATCCGTTCAAAGCCGGCGGCGTCGAAAAGCTGCAGATGGACCGGCACCGACGGAATCCATTCCTCACCCCGGATGACGCAGGTGACCCCCATCAGATGATCGTCGACCGCATGCGCAAAATGATAGGTGGGAAGACGCAGCGCATTTGCCGAGCTTTTCAGAATGACGATATCGTTGCGATTCGCTTCGGTGGTGATGGTGCCCCGAATGATGTCCTCATAGGCGATCCGCTCGCCCGTCTCGCCGGGGGACCGGAAACGCACCACATAGGGGACGCCCGCTGCCAGCTTCTCGCGCACCAGATCGGCCGATGCGTCCCGCCACGGCGCCCAGCGGCCATAATAACCGGTCGGCACCTTCGCCGCGCGTTGATCGTCGGCGAGCGCCGCCAGTTCCTCGCGCGTGGTAAAACATGGATATGCCTTGCCGGCACGCATGAACTCGCGCACGAAGGTCAGGTAGATTTCCGCCCGGCGCGACTGGACGTAGGGGCCGTACTTCCCATCGGACTCGCTCTCGTCGGAAAGCAGGTCCAGCCAGGCGAGTCCCCGTGTGAACTCCTCCGCCGCGCCCTCCACCTCGCGTTCCTGATCGGTATCCTCGATGCGGATCAGATAGGTGCCGCCGCTCTGGTGCGCGATCGCCTGGTCCAGCATGGCGACGAAGATCCCGCCGAGGTGGAGCGCGCCGGTCGGACTCGGACAGAAGCGCGTCACCTGCGCGCCGGCAGGCAGCGACCGCGGCAGAAAAAGCGACTGCCAATGCTTCGGCGCCGGCAATCCGGCCGGAAATAACGAGTCAATCTCTTCACGACTAAGCATGCGAACTCCGAAGATAGCCATCCGGTTCGGGAAGCCGCGGCGCTTCCGTCACCGCCCCCGCTCGGGGATTCTGCTGCGGCCAGGCTCCCCTTATAATTCGCGCGACGCCCTGTCGACCGTTCAGCGCGCTACCGCGACGGGGGGAAGCTCGGACCCGTCGGCATCGATGATCTTCCAGAAGCTCTTGATCCCGCAGATGGCGCCGCACGGATGCGCGGTCGTCCGGGTGCCGGAGCGAGCGCCGGCAATGCCTATTCCACCGTCACCGACTTGGCGAGGTTGCGCGGCTGATCGACGTCCGTCCCCTTGAGCACGGCGACATGATAGGCGAGCAGCTGCACCGGCACCGCATAGATCAAAGGCTGAATCAGCGGGTGGACGCGCGGCATTTCGATCGTGCCCAGGCAGCCGTCGCCGGCCGCGGCGATGCCCTCGGCGTCGGAGATCAGGATCACCTTGCCGCCGCGCGCCTGCACCTCCTGCATGTTCGACACGGTCTTGTCGAACAGGGGGCCCGACGGCGCGAGCACGATCACCGGCACATGTTCGTCGATCAGCGCGATCGGGCCGTGCTTCATCTCGCCGGCGGCATAGCCCTCGGCGTGGATGTAGCTGATTTCCTTGAGCTTGAGCGCGCCTTCCAGCGCCATCGGAAAATCGGGGCCGCGGCCGAGATAGAGCACATCGCGCGCCGGGGCGACGAGATGCGCGATCGCCTCGATATCCTCGTCATGCGCCAGCGCCGCGTTCATGCCGGCCGGCGCCTCGGCGAGATGCTTGACGATCCCGGCCTCTTCGTCCGCGCTCATCAGCCCGCGCACCCGGGCGAAGCGCGCGGCGAGCGCGGCCAGCACCGCGAGCTGGCAGGTGAACGCCTTGGTCGAGGCGACGCCGATCTCGGGGCCGGCATGCGTCGGCAGCAGCAGATCCGCCTCGCGCGCCATCGAGCTGGTCGGCACGTTGACGACGACCGCGATCGTCTGGCCATTGGCCTTGCAGTGACGCAGCGCCGCGAGCGTATCGGCGGTCTCGCCCGACTGGCTGATGAACAAGGCGAGCCCGCCCTGCTCCAGCACCGGATCGCGATAGCGGAATTCGGAAGCGACATCGAGGTCGACCGGGATGCGCGCGAACCGCTCGAACCAATATTTGGCGACCATGCCGGCATAATAGCTCGTGCCGCAGGCGACGATCGTGACGCGGCGGATCGCGGTCAGATCGAAATCCATGTCGGGCATGGCGACCTGATTCTCCATGCGGCGGAGATAGGAGCGCAAGGTCTGGGCGACGACGACCGGCTGCTCGTAAATCTCCTTCTGCATGAAGTGGCGGTGATTGCCCTTGTCGATCGTCAGGCTCGAGACGCCCGAAATGATGATCGGCCGCTCGACGGGATTGTTGTCGCGATCATAGACCTGCGCGCCGCCGCGCGTCAGCACGACCCAGTCGCCCTCCTCGAGATAGCTGATCCGCTGCGTCAGCGGCGCCAGCGCGAGCGCGTCGGAGCCGAGATAGGTCTCGGTCTCGCCATAGCCGACCACCAGGGGCGAACCGAGCCGCGCGCCGATCAGCATGTCGGGGAACTGGCGAAACAGGATCGCCAGCGCGAACGCACCATGCAGGCGTGGCAGCACCTCGCGCACCGCCGCGACCGGATCCACGCCGGCCTCGACCTTCTCGCTCACCAGATGGGCGACGACCTCGGTGTCGGTCTGGCTGTCGAAATGGCGGCCGCGCGCCAGCAGTTCGTCGCGCAGCGGCTTGAAATTCTCGATGATGCCGTTGTGGACCAGCGCGACCTCCCTGGTCGCATGCGGATGGGCATTGCTGGTGGTCGGCGCGCCGTGCGTCGCCCAGCGGGTGTGGGCGATGCCGACCAGACCGGGCAGCGGCTCGTCGCGCAGTTCGCGCGCCAGATTGTCGAGCTTGCCCTCGGCGCGGCGGCGCTCGAGCGCGCTGTCGAACACGGTGCAGACGCCCGCCGAATCATAACCGCGATATTCGAGGCGACGCAGCCCGGCGAGCAGCCGGTCGGCAACGGGCTCCGCGCCCAGGATTCCGATGATTCCGCACATGAACAATTACGCCTTTCGCTCGCCGGACCGAGTCCAGACGTTCTCATGCCCCATAATCGTTGCTGTTGGGTGAGCAAGCGGCGGATTGGCGATCGAGACGGTGGCGCGACAGCCGGTTGCTTGCCGAAGGCGCGATGCCAGCCCGTTGCCAAAAGGGCAGCGTGACGTTACATATGACGTCATGTATGTTCTGGACACCAATATTCTGGTCGCGGCCCTGTGGTCGCGTTCGGGCGCGTCGCACCGGATCATCGAAATAGTGTTGAACGGCGAACTCCCTATCGCCATCTCCGTCGCGTTGGCGCTCGAATATGAGGCGGTGTTGAATCGGGCAGCGATGCGCGAGGCGAGTTGGGCATCGAAGGCGGAACTCGACGTGATCCTCGACGCACTCATCGGCCAGGCGCAACGTATCATGCCGATCAGAACCAGGCTCCGTCCCACTTTGCCCGACCCCGCGGACGACATGGTGCTCGAATGTGCGGTCCAGGCGGTAGCGGATGCGATCGTGACCATGAACGTGAGGGATTTTGCGCCGGCCCGGTCTCTGTACCGCGTCGATGTGATCAAACCGGGCGCATTGTTGGCGCGCCTCGAATCGGGAGACCTGATATGAGCAATTATCCGTTGCGCCTGCCCGACCATGTGATGTCGGAAGCAAAACATCTGGCCGAACTGTATGGCACTTCACTCAATCAGTTTCTCGTGACACTGATTGCGGAGCGTGTCGGCGAGTTGAAGGCAACAGCCGAAATCCGGGCAAGACTGGAGCGCTCCAATCCGACGGCTGCGCTGGCGATCCTCGGACGTGCGCCGGAACGCCCCCCTCTCGTCGGAGACGAACGGCCCGCGGCATCGAGAATTCCGGGACGACACTGAGGACTTACGCCGTTCGCCACGTGCGAACGGCGTGACATCGTCAACGCGTCGGGCAAGCGGACACCAGTGCGAAGGCCCTCACCGCCCCGCCCGATGCCGGGACGGTTCAAGCCTGCGACAGCGACAGGACGTTGCCGTCGGGGTCGGCGAAGAAGGCGATTTTCGTCTTGCCGTCGGGGGCGGTCCAGATGCCGAGCGCGTCCTGGCCGAACCCCTCGAAGATGGTGAACGCGATGCCCCGCGCGCGCAGGGCCTCCACGGCCCCGCCGATATCGTCGACATTCCAGCCGAGCACGGGATGGGGATGCGCCTTGTGGTCGGGCATCACCGTCATCCGCAGCAATCCCCCGCCGAGGTCGATGAAGTCGCCGTAATCGTCCGAGCTGCGCAGCGTGAGCCCGAGCGTATCGCAATAGAAGCCCATCGCCCGCGCGCGGTCGCCGACGTTGACATAGGCCACGGGCGTGCCGGATTGCAGAAGGGCCATGCTCGATCTCCGCTCGCGTTCGACGGCTGACCCATAGAACCGATGAGCGCACGGGGCCATCGCCCGAACGGGTGATCCTGTTCAGGAAGCCGTGAATTTTCTTCCAGGCGCTTCGTGTTGCTTATCGTGCTCAAGCCGACGGATCGACGATTGCAGCGATGGCGCGTCCGACATAGTCTGCGGCCTCGACAGTTGCGGGAGAGATCATGAGGCCGGGTTTGTTCGTGGCGGCGGCAGCCCTGCTTGTGCTCGGCGCGCCCTCTGCCCGTGCGGGTGCCGATCCGACTGCCGCGGAAGTCGCCACGCGGCAACATCGTCAGGCCCTCAACGAAATCGCCGTCGATCTGCAGCAGCGAAAGCTTGCCGAGGCTGTCGCCAAGGCCGACGCGCTGATCGCGGAATTCGATGCGGCCTATGCGGGCGACAAACGCAGGATATATTGCGCGCGGGATTCGGCGGAGACTCTCGCCTATATGCTGATCGCCGCCTCGGACGGGCAGAGCGCGATCGCGCTCGACGCGACATGGTCGACCGCCTTGTTCTTGAAGGGCTTCGCGCTGATCGATCTCCACCGGTCGGATGAGGCCGGCCCGTTGCTGGAGCGCGCGGTCGCGCTCTCGCCGTCCAACGCGCAATTCCTCGCCGAACTGGGCGAATGGCACAAGAGCCGCCGTCGGTGGGATGCCGCATTCGCCCATTTCGAGCGTGCCGCGGATGCCAGCGCTTTCTCGCCGGAGGCAGCGAAGGCGTTCGACAAGGGACGCGCGCTGCGCGGCATGGGCTTCGTGCTGATCGAGTTGGGCAAGTTCGACGAAGCGGAGCGCCGGTTTCACGAGGCGCTGGAGCTGAACCCGAACGATGCCGGAGCGAAAGGCGAGCTCGACTATATTGCCACGCAACGCGGCCGCCTGCCTCGAACCTGATTGGCTGAGTCCCGGATCCAAAAAAAGGGCCAGCCCCGAAGAGCCGGCCCCGAAGTTTAGGAGAGGATGCCTGAAAGGCACGCCTATTGTGCACTGCAGCATCAGCTTTGACAAGCGTCGATGTCGATGATGTCCGCTGGATGTCCATCCAATATGTGATGCATCGCCGCAGTCGGGCCCGGTCCGTTGCCGAAATGGGCGACTGACGCTGCATTTCGGCAGCCCCGCGCGCCATGCGACGCGCGCCGGTTTCGTTGTACGACCAGAGGCATCGATTCATCGGGCCGGCTGGGAGCATGCCCGCGGAATTCTTCCGTCAGATACGCTTCACCCGGACTTCTTGCGCTCCGCCATCACCGCGCGGAAGCGGGCGGCCCAGCCCGGTTTCTGTTCCTGCTGGCCGCGGCCGATGCCGAGCGCGTCGTCGGCGACGTCGGCGGTGATCACCGAGCCGGCGGCGACGATCGCGCCGTCGCCGATGCGGACGGGCGCGACCAGAGCGCTGTTCGATCCGACGAACGCGTCCTCGCCGATCACAGTTTTATATTTGAGGAAGCCGTCATAATTGCAGGTGATCGTGCCTGCGCCGATGTTCGCGCCGGCGCCGACGATCGCGTCGCCGAGATAGGTCAGGTGGCTGGCCTTCGCGCCCGCCCCCAGCACTGCCTTCTTGGTCTCGACGAAATTGCCGATGCGCGCCTTCTCGCCCACGTCGGTACCCGGCCGCAGCCGCGCATAGGGGCCGATCGTCGCGCCGCTGGCAATGACCGCGCCCTCGATATGGCAGAAGGCACGAATGACGACATCCTCGGCCACGGTCACCCCGGGGCCGAAGATGACATTCTGCTCGACAACGACATCGCGCGCGATCTTGGTGTCGTGCGCGAACCACACGGTCTCGGGCGCGACCAGGGTGACGCCGTCGGCCATCGCCTGCGCGCGGCGGCGCTGCTGCCATGCCGCCTCGACCGCGGCGAGTTCGCCGCGCGAATTGACGCCGGCCACTTCCCAGGCTGCGGTCTCGATCACGGCGCTCGGCCGGCCGTCGGCGGCGGCGAGCATCACGATGTCGGGCAGATAATATTCCTGCGCCGCATTGTCGTTGCCGATCCGGGCGAGCAGCGCGAACAGGTCGGCGGCGCGCACCGCCATCAGCCCCGAATTGCACAGGTCGACCGCGCGTTCCTCGGGCGACGCGTCCTTATATTCGACCATCCGGGCGATCGTCCCGCCGGCATCGGCGACGATGCGGCCATAAGCGCCGGGATCCTCGGGCCGGAAGCCGAGCACGACCGCGGCCGGCGCATCGGCGTCATGCAGACGGGCGAGCATCCGCGCCATCGTCGCATCGCCGACCAAAGGCACGTCGCCATAGAGGATCAGCACGTCGCCCTCGAAACCGGCGAGCGCCGCCTCGGCCATCCGCACGGCATGGCCGGTGCCGAGCTGTTCGGCCTGGAGTGCGATCGCGACGTCCTGCCCGGCCACCGCCGCCTCGACCTGCTCGCGGCCGGCGCCGACGACGACCACCTTGCGCGCGGGCGCCAGCGCCGCGACGCTTGCCAGCAGATGCAGCAGCATCGGCCGCCCCGCGATCGGATGCAGCACCTTGTGGCGCTTCGACTTCATGCGGGTGCCCTGGCCTGCGGCCAGGACGATGACGGCGAGGGGCTGGCTGGTCATGGCCGCAGCGATTGCCATGGATTCCTTGCCAATTCCATAGGAAGCCGGGCATGGACGCGCCCATGACCGATTTCCCCTTCGCGATCGTCGGGTTCGACCTCGACGGCACCCTGCTCGATACGAGCGCCGACCTGACCAAAGCCGTCAATTTCGCGCTCGCGCTCGACGGCCGGCCGCCGTTCACGGTCGATGAGGTCAAGCCGATGATCGGCGGCGGCGCGAAGCTGATGCTGGAAAAAGGGCTGCAGGTGACCGGCGGCTATGGACCGGAGCTGATGGCGAAACTCTATCCGGCGCTGCTCGATTTTTATAGCGAGAATATCTCGGCGGGAACGGTCCCCTTTCCCGGCCTGATCGCAGCGCTCGACCGGCTGGCGGCGATGCGCGTGAAACTCGCCATCGTCACCAACAAGTTCGAGCGGTTCGCGGTCAAGCTGATCGGCGAACTCGGCATGACCGATCGCTTCGCGACGATCATCGGCGGCGATACGATGGGCAAAGGCAATGCCAAGCCCAATGCCGCGCCGATCCTCGAGATGATCCGCCGCTGCGGCGGCGGCCGCGCCGCCTTCGTGGGCGATTCGATCTATGACATCCTCGCGGCCAGGAATGCGCAGATCCCCAACATCGCGGTCAGCTTCGGCTTCCTGATGCAGCCGATCGAGGAACTCGAGGCGGATGCGGTGATCGACCATTATGACGAACTGATCCCGACGCTGGAGCGGCTGGGCTAGGCCTTTCGCCATTTCGTCCAGAGGTGCCGGGCCAGCATCGCCGGCGGCATGCGGATCCAGTGCGAGCGGGCGTAGAAGGCGAAGCGGTTGGCCTTGCGGATGCCGCGACCCCAGCCGTCGCGCGCGGTGATGCGGGCGATATAGGCGCCGTCTGCGATGCGCGCGGCGCCGGCGAGCGCGGGGTCGATCGGGGTGTCGAACAGGCGGTGCGAGAGGCGCAGCGCGCGGGCGAGATAGCCACGGAGGTGGTGCAGGGCGGCGCGCTCGGCCAATGCCGCCCAGAAGGCGTCGGATGCGAAGTCGCGGACGAGCCGGTCGAAATCCCACAGGTTGCGCAGCCCGCCGGAGAGATCGCCGTCGGCGAACAGGTGCGCGACGTTGTGGAGGAGCATGTCGGGCGGGCTGAGGACGAGCAATTCCTCCCCGGAACGGGGAGGGGGACCATGCGCAGCATGGTGGAGGGGCAGTGGCAGGGCTCCGAGCGGGTCCCCTGCCCCTCCACCACCGGCTTCGCCGGCGGTCCCCCTCCCCGTTCCGGGGAGGAGTTTTACCGCATCCCTCACCATCGCCCCCGCATCCGGCGTCACCCGCGCCGTCAGCGGCAGGATCGTATGGTGCACGTCGATCATCCGGTCGCGCGCCTGGTGGATCAGCGGCGGCAGTTCGTGCATCCAGCGGCGGTAATAGTCGTCGTCATAGGGATCGGGCTTCACCCATTCCCAGCCCGCCGCCAGCAGCGCCGCTTCTGCGGCGTCGAGACGGTCGCGCGGCACCAATATGTCGAGATCGCCGATCGACCGGCCGATCCCCGCCGACAGCCCGGCGGCGGCATAAGCGGTGCCCTTGAGCAGGATGACCGGGCAGATCCCCGCGAGCGCGCGCCGCGCCATCTCCGCTTCCCACAGCGCCGCGACCTGCTGCTGCGCGGCGGACGCGCGGGCGTCGGCCATCAGCCTCGCGACCGGTTCGGGCAAATCCAGCCCAGCGACGCGATGCGCGAGCGTGCCGACGATCTGCTCGGCGCGGGCGGTGGCGATCAGCGCGGTCCAGCCCGCGGCGTCGAGCGTCGCGACGCTGGCAGGGTCACGCAGCGCACGGATCAACGGCATCGCATCGGTCATGCCGGCGCGGCCCAGAGCTGCTCGACCAGCCCCACGGCAGTGTCGGTGTCGGGATAGTCGATCGCGCGCGCGGGCGTGGCCGTCACCAGCCCGGTCAGGGCGTCGAAGCCGCGTTCGCCCAGCGCGACATAATTGGTCGAGGCCTGCGTCAGCCGCATGAACACCTCGGCCGTGCCGATCGGCCGTATCGCCGCCGCATGACCATAACGCGGGAACAGGATCAGCCTGGGCCTGGCCGGCGCGTCCATCCCGGCGATCGCCCGGGCGTTGGGGATCAGATGGCGGATATCGCCCTTGGGCGTTGCCCGCATCAACGGCCCGAGCCGCGCCTCGCCCACCTCCGCCGCCATCACCGCGATCGCCGCATTTTTGAGGCTGATCATGCGCGGGAAGGCGTGGAGCAGGCCGGTCGCCGGATCGAGCAGCGCGAACTCGTCCCCCATCAGCCGCCAGCCGCGCTCGCCGAGCAGCGCCGCGAGCGTCGATTTGCCCGCACCCGATTCGCCGGTCATCAGCAGCGCATGGCCGTCGCGCTCGACCGACGAGGCGTGGAGGAGCAGATAGCGGCGCTGGCCCAGTGCCATCTGCAGGTTCATACCCATCTCGGCGGCGAGCAGGCCGTGGGCGAGCGACATCGGCGCGGCGTCGGGCAGCGTATAATCGCCGGCGATGGCGACCGACGGCCGGAACAGCCGGCGGAACGGCCCTGCCGGTTCGAGGCGGACGGTGAAATCGGGGACGTCGGCGCGCGGATAATCGGCATAGAGCGCGGCGAGCTGACGGATCGGCGCGGCCCAGGCCGAACCGACGCGGAAGCCGACCGGGCCGATGCGGAGGTGGCACTCGTGGTTCACAAAAGCTTGTGCCCCCGCAAAGGCGGGGGCCCAGAGTCGCCTGTAGGGGGGCTGGGCTCCCGCCTTCGCGGGAGCACTGAATCGCCCGCCCCTGCCGCCCTCATGCCCGCCACACCAATCCCGCTGCCACGAGTTCCTCCAGCCGCGCCGCCAGCGCGGCCTCGGCTTCGGATCCCTCGTGAATGTCGTGATCGCGCGCCAGCCGCGCCAGCACGGCGGCCGCATCGGCCGGTCCCTCGCCCAGTGTCGCGAGGATCTCCGGCGCCGGCGAATCGACGATGTGGGTCTGGCCGGACGGGCGATGGAAGATCACGCTCAGCGCGTCGAGCACGACCAGCCGGCGCAGCTCGGGCGGATCCGCGGCATAGACCGGCCCTTCGGCCACCCGCCCGGCCTCAGCCGCGCGGCATCTGCAGCGAGGCGTAGCAGGTGAAGCCGCTCATGCCCGACTGCAGGCGGCGGATATAATTGGTATAGGCGCGGCTCGATACCGGATCCGTGCCCGGCAGCGTCCCGCCCCGCAACGCGACCTTGACCTCTTCGCCGGTGAAGGCGCGGCGCGGCGGCGCGAATGCGCCCGGCGTGCCGGGTGAGACCAGCTGGCCGTCGGCGGCGATGTAATTGCCGGCCTTGCGCGGATCGGGGATCGGAATCTGGCAATTCATCACCGAACCGGCGGTCTGCGCGAGCGCGGGGCGAATCGTCACGACGGTCGAGGCCGCGGCGGCGCCGAGCATCAGCATGTGGCGCCGGCTGGGGGTCGCCCCGCCGAAGGTCGCCCCGTCTTCCTGGCCCACATCGTCCTGGCCGTCCTGGGATTCGTCGCTCATCATCCGCCCTTATCGCACCACCCCTTTCATAAGGGTAAAGCCCGGCAAAGGCGATGGCGGGCGCAGCGCTGTCCCGCGCTGGCGCAGTTCGCGGATTGGCGTGGCGCAGCACTGCCTCTACTGAGCCGGCGATGAGTCTCGATCTCCCCCTTCGAATCGTGCTGGCGATGGCGGTGATCCTGATCGCCGTGTTCGGCGGCCTGTTCGTCGACGGGTCGGTGGCGGCGGCGATCATCTACTTCGTCGGCGGGCTCGCCGCGGTGGTGCTGCTCGGCCTCGGCCCGGCGGCGACGCCGCCACCGCGCGTCCTGCCCGCGCCGGTGGTCGCGCCGACCAACGGGAGCGACATCGCCAGTTTCGTCGAGGCGATCGGCGAGCCGGTGCTGGTGGTCAGCGAGGGCCGCGTCACCCGCGCCAACCAGGCGGCGTGCAAATTGCTGGGCGCGCATATCGTCGGCGAGGATGTCCGCGTCGCGATCCGTCACCCCGCCGCCGCCGAGCGACTCGCCAGCCCCGCCGCACCGTCCGATGCCAGCGCGATCGAACTGGTCGGCGTCGGCGGACGCGACCAGCGCTGGGAGATGCGCGTCAGCCCCTTGTCGGGCGGCCGGCGCATCGTCCACCTGATCGACCGCACGAGCAGCCACGCCGCCGAGAAGATGCGCGTCGACTTCGTCGCCAACGCCAGCCACGAACTGCGCACACCGCTCGCCGCGATCCTCGGTTTCATCGAGACGCTGGGCGACGAAAAGGCCGGCGAGGACAAGGAGGTGCGCGAGCGCTTCCTCAACGTGATGGAGGGCGAGGCGCGGCGGATGCAGCGGCTGGTCGACGATCTGATGTCGCTGTCGCGGATCGAGGCCGACAAATATCGCGTGCCCGACACGCCGATCGACCTCGCCGCGCTGATTTCCGAAGTGAATGCCGTGCTGCACGACGGCCGCGATCGCCGCGGCCACGAGATCGTTACCGAGATCGAGGATGATGTGCCGTTCGTCGCGGGCGACCGCATCCAATTGTCGCAACTGATGCACAATATCGTCGGCAATGCGATGAAATATGGCCGGCCCGGCACGCCGGTGACGGTGCGGCTGCGGCGCGGACAGGGTTCGATGGTGCGGCTGTCGGTCACCGACGAAGGCGAAGGCATCGCATCCGAACATCTGCCGCGCCTGACCGAACGCTTCTACCGCGTCGATTCGGGCCGTAGCCGCGCGATGGGCGGCACCGGCCTGGGTCTCGCGATCGTCAAGCACATCGTCGAACGCCATCGCGGACGGCTGGATATCGCCAGTGTCGTCGGCAAGGGCACCACCGTCACCGTGCTGCTGCCGCCGGCGCCGCTGCCGCTGTCGCCCGCACTATCTTCGCGACCGTCATCAAAGAGTCACGCGAATGTAACAGGGAGCACGCCGAGCGCTGCTAGCCGCCCGGACTGACCGGTGCCGCCGGCCAAATGCGGAAGGATGGCCGAGGGAGTGTTTTCGATGTTCGCCAAGCGCGCTATCGCCAGTTTTCTGGCTGCCGGCGTCCTGCTGCTGGCCGCCGGCTGCGCGCCGGGCGGCGGCGCGCGCGACCAGATCCGGATCGTCGGATCCTCGACCGTCTATCCGTTCACCACCGCGGTCGCCGAATGGTTCGTCCGCATCAATCCGCGCTTCAAGTCGCCCGTGGTCGAGCAGACCGGCACCGGCGCCGGCATGAAATTGTTCTGCGCCGGCATCGGCGCACGCCATCCCGACGTCGAGGATGCCTCGCGCCGGATCAAGAAAAGCGAATATGAGGATTGCGCGAAGAACGGCGTCAAGGACATCGTCGAGGTCCAGGTCGGCATCGACGGCATCGCCTTCGCCGAATCGATACGCGGGCCGAAGCTGGAACTGACGCTCACCGACATCTACAAGGCGCTCGCCGCCAATCCCTACGGCAAAGCCAACACCGCCCGCAGCTGGCACGAGGTCAACCCGGCGCTGCCCGACATCCCGATCCAGGTCTATGGCCCGCCGACGACGTCGGGCACGCGCGACGCGCTCGCCGAACTCATCCTGACCAAGGCGTGCGACAAGGATCCGGCGACCAAGGCGCTGAAGGACAGCGACGAGGATCGCCACAAGGCGATCTGCACCAAGGTCCGCGAGGACGGCGCCTTCATCAACGCCGGCGAGAACGACAATCTGATCGTCCAGAAACTGGGCGGCAATCCCAATGCGATCGGCATCTTCGGCTACAGCTCGCTCGAGGAGAATCCCGACCGGCTGCGCGGCATTCCGCTGGACGGGGTCACGCCGACCTACCAGACGATCTCCGACTTCAGCTATCCCGGCGCGCGGCCGCTCTACATCTATGTGAAGTCGGCGCATCTGCGCGCGATCCCGGGCCTGCGCGAATTCGTCGCCGAATATGCCAATGGCTGGAACCCCGGCGGCTATCTGATGCGGCGCGGCATGATCCTGTCGCCGGATGCGGTGCGCGCCGCCAATGCCAGGGCCGCGGTCGCACTGATGCCGCTCGATCCGGCGGGGCTGAAATGAAGATGATCGAGATCATGATCCCCACCCGGAACCCCGCCCGATGAACGGCTTTGCGATCTTCATCCTCGTCATCGGCCTCGGCCTCGTCGCGTGGGTTTCCGCGCGGGTGAAGGCGGCCCGGTTCGTTGCCGCCGGCGGCACGCGCCCGCATTCGCTGCCGACCTATCATGGCGTCTATGTCGCCATGTGGACGATCCTGCCGGCGATGATCTTCCTGATCGTCTGGAGCCTGGTCGTTCCGGGGCTGGTCACGCAGTCGGTGGTCGCCGACCCGCTCGCCGCCACGCTGCCGCACGAACCGCTCGAGCGCCTGGCGATGCTCGCCGAGGCGCGCGCGCTGGCCGAAGGCAGTCTGGCCGCCGCGTTCAATCCGCTCGCGGCCCAACTCGCGCCGCTCTACGAGCGCGCGCAGAACCATTACGACATGGCCGGGCTGGCGCTGGCGCTGATCCTCGCCTTCGCCGGCGGCGCCTACGCCTATAGCCGGCTGAAGCCCGACTTCCGCGCCCGCACCCGCGTCGAGCGCGTGACGATGATCGCGCTGCTGGTCGCGTCGCTGATCGCGATCGTCACGACGATCGGCATCGTCGCCTCGCTGCTGTTCGAATCGCTGCGCTTCTTTGCGATGGTGTCGCCGATCGACTTCCTGTTCGGCCTCAAATGGAGCCCGCAGGACACGCTGGTGGCCGGCGAGGACAATGGCTTCGGCATGGTGCCTTTGTTCTGGGGGACGATCTTCATCGGCGCGATCATCGCGATGATCGTCGCGATCCCGCTGGGGCTGATGAGCGCGATCTATCTGACCCAATATGCGCGGCCGGCGGTGCGCCGCTGGATGAAGCCGATCCTCGAAGTGCTCGCCGGCGTGCCGACCGTCGTCTACGGCTATTTCGCCGCGCTGACCGTCGCCCCGGCGATCCGCGACGCGGCGGTCGCGATCGGCATCAGCAGCGCCTCGACCGAAAGCGCGCTGGCGGCGGGCGTCGTGATGGGCGTGATGATCATCCCGTTCGTCTCGTCGATGGCCGACGATTCGATCGCCGCGGTGCCGGCGTCGATGCGCGACGGCAGCCTGGCGATGGGGGCCACCCAGTCCGAGACGATCCGCAAGGTGCTGCTGCCGGCGGCGCTGCCCGGCGTGGTCGGCGGCGTGCTGCTCGCCGTCAGCCGCGCGATCGGCGAGACGATGATCGTGGTGATGGCCGCCGGCCTCGCCGCCAATCTCACCGCCAATCCGTTCGCCAGCGTGACCACCGTCACCACCCAGATCGTGCAGATGCTGACCGGCGACCAGGAGTTCGACAGCCCGAAGACGCTCGCCGCCTTCGCGCTCGGACTCGTGCTGTTCGTCGTCACCCTGCTGCTCAACATCGTCGCGCTGCGCGTCGTCAAGAAATACCGGGAAGCCTATGACTGACCGCGCACTTTATGCCCCCGCCCCCTCTGCCGGGATCGAGCGCCAGCCGACCGACTGGACGTCGGCGGCGATGCAGCGGCGCATCCGCCGCCGCTATGCCGCCGAGCGCCGCTTCAAGCTGCTCGGATTGCTCGCCATACTCGCCTCGGTCGCGGTGCTGCTGTTCCTGCTGGCGACGATGATCGGCAATGGCGCGCGCGGCTTTACCCAGACCGAGATCCGGCTGCCGGTGAACGCCGCCAGCATCGGCAACGCTTCGCCCGCAGCGCTCCAGAAGATCACCAACGACGCCGCCATCGCGGCGTTCGGCGACGATGGCGAAAAGCTGATCTCGGAAGGTGCGTGGCTCGCCGTCCGCAATGCGGCGGCCGAACGCCGTGCCGGGGATATCTGGGTGCCGGCCTCGGTCGATATCGATCTCGCCGCCAAGAGCGACGCGTCAGCCGCGGCCGAAGCCGCTTATGCGCGCATGCAGGCCGCAGGCAATGTCCGCACCAGCTTCAACACGACCTTCCTCACCGGGTCCGATGCGACCGATCCGTCGCTGGTCGGCATCTGGGGCGCGGTCAAGGGATCGCTGCTGACGATGCTGGTGACCTTGCTGCTCGCCTTCCCGATCGGCGTCTGCTCGGCGATCTATCTTGAGGAATATGCGCCGAGGAACCGCTGGACCGACCTGATCGAGGTCTCGATCAACAATCTCGCGGCGGTGCCCTCGATCATCTTCGGCCTGCTCGGCCTCGCGGTGTTCCTCAATTTCCTCGGCATGCCGCGTTCGGCGCCTTTGGTCGGCGGACTCACGCTCGCGCTGATGACGATGCCGGTCATCGTCATCGCCGGCCGCAACGCGATCAAGGCGGTGCCGCCCTCGATCCGCGACGCCGCGCTGGGTATCGGCGCGAGCCGGGTGCAGGTGGTGTTCCACCACGTCCTGCCGCTGGCGCTGCCGGGGATCATGACCGGCACGATCATCGGCATGTCGCGCGCGCTAGGCGAGACCGCGCCGGCGCTGATGATCGGCATGCGCGCGTTCATCGCCGCGCCGCCCGGCGGCGTCGACGATCCGGCGACCCTGCTGCCGGTGCAGATCTTCCTCTGGTCCGACGAAGTCAGCCGCGGGTTCGTCGAGAAGACGTCGGCCGCGATCATCGTCCTGCTGGTCGTGCTGCTCGCGATGAATGCGCTCGCCATCTATCTCCGCAACAAGTTCGAACGAAGCTGGTGATGGCTGCCATGAATGAAGGAATGAGCATGGATGCGATAACCGGCGGCATCGCCGCAACCAAGACGGGCGGCCTCAAGATGACCGCGCGCGGCGTGACCGTGCATTACGGTGCCAAGAAGGCGATCGACAATGTCTCGATCGACGTGCCGACCGAGGACGTGACCGCGTTCATCGGCCCATCGGGCTGCGGCAAATCGACCTTCCTGCGCACGCTCAACCGGATGAATGACACCGTCGCCTCGGCGCGTGTCGATGGCGACATCACGCTCGACGGCGAGAATATCTACGCGGCGTCGATGGACGTCGTCCAGCTGCGCGCGCGCGTCGGCATGGTCTTCCAGAAGCCCAATCCCTTCCCCAAATCGATCTACGAGAATGTCGCTTATGGCCCGCGCATCCACGGCCTGGCGCACGGCAAGGACGAGTTGGACGCCATCGTCGAGAGCTCGCTGCGCCGCGCCGGCCTGTGGGAGGAGGTCAAGGAACGGCTGACCGACAGCGGCACAGCCTTGTCGGGCGGCCAGCAGCAGCGGCTGTGCATCGCGCGCGCGATCGCGGTCGATCCTGAAGTGATCCTGATGGACGAGCCCTGTTCGGCGCTCGATCCGATCGCGACCGCCAAGATCGAGGAACTGATCCACGAACTGCGCGGCCGCTATGCGATCGTGATCGTGACCCACAACATGCAGCAGGCGGCGCGCGTCTCGCAGCGGACGGCCTTCTTCCACCTCGGCACGCTTGTGGAATATGGCGTGACGTCCGACATCTTCACCAATCCTCGTCAGGAACGGACGAAGGATTACATCACCGGCCGGTACGGCTGAGAGGATCGACATGGCGACCAGTGGCGAACATACGGTCAAGGCGTTCGACGAGGATATCGGCGCGCTGCGCGGGCTGATTTCCGAGATGGGCGGACGCGCGGAAGCGGCGATCTCCGCGTCGATGAAGGCGCTCGTCCGGCGTGACGTGCAGGCGGCGGCGCAGGTCGTGGCCGAGGACAAGCTGATCGACGCGCTCGAGACCCAGGTCGAGCGCGCCGCGGTGCGGCTGATCGCGCTGCGCGCGCCGATGGCGGACGATCTGCGCGAGGTCGTGGCGGCGCTCAAGATCGCCGGCGTGGTCGAACGGATCGGCGATTATGCCAAGAACATCGCCAAGCGCGTGTCGGTGATCGAGAGCAATACCGAGATCGAACCGCTGTCGCTGCTGCCTTCGATGGCGCGGATCGCCAGCGAGATGGTCCATGACGCGCTCGACGCCTTCGCCGCGCGCGACGCCGATGTCGCGATCGAGGTCTGTGCGCGCGACCGGCAGGTCGATGATTTCTACAACAGCATCTTCCGGACGCTCGTCACCTACATGATGGAGAATCCGAAGAGCATCACGCCGGCGGCGCATCTGCTGTTCATCGCCAAGAATCTCGAACGGATCGGCGACCAGGCGACCAATGTCGCCGAAATGGTCTATTATGCCGCGACCGGCAATTACATGGCCGAGCGCGAGCGCGGCGAAGACGATTATCTCGATCAGAACGGGAACTGAACCATGGCCCGAGCGCATATGCTGCTTGTCGAAGACGATGCCGCGCTGGCGGAACTGCTGACCTGGCATTTCAAGCGCGAGGATTTCGAGGTCACCCACACGCCCGACGGCGAGGAGGCCCTGTTGCTGGCGCAGGAGAAGACGCCCGACATCGTGCTGCTCGACTGGATGGTCGAGGGTCTGTCCGGCATCGAGGTCTGCCGCAGGCTGCGGCGCAAGACCGAAACCCAGAACGTGCCGATCATCATGCTGACCGCGCGCGGCGAGGAAGAGGATCGCGTCCGCGGGCTCGAGACCGGCGCCGACGATTATGTCACCAAGCCCTTCTCCCCGCGCGAACTGGTCGCGCGCGTGGGCGCGGTGCTCCGCCGCGTCCGCCCCGGCCTGGCCGGCGAATCTTTGAGCTATGCCGACATCGAGATGGACACCGTCGGCCACAAGGTCCGCCGCTCGGGCGAGACCGTCGCGCTCGGACCGACCGAGTTCCGGCTGCTCAAGCATTTCCTCGAACATCCCGGCTGGGTGTTCTCGCGCGAGCGGCTGCTCGATTCGGTCTGGGGTCACGACAGCGACATCGAGCCGCGGACGGTGGACGTCCACATCCGCCGGCTGCGCAAGGCGATCAACACCGGCAACAAGCCCGACATCATCCGCACGGTCCGGTCCGCCGGCTATGCGCTGGATTCCGACGCCCAGGCGTGAATTCTAATCCTCCCTATGGCGCAGCCATGGGGAGGGGGACCGCCAGCCTCTTGGCTGATGGTGGAGGGGCGCCGCGCAGCGGCGGTGGGGAGCGTCAACCCGCGACGCAGCACCGCCTACGGCGGCGGTCCCCCTCCCCATCGCTGTGCGATAGGGAGGATGAAGGCGGCGTTTCACCGCAGATCGGGCTCCATCCGGCGATGTTGCGGAGCCGATACCAGTTCGGTGCGTTCGTCTCCCGCAACCGCTCCATAGTTTCGGGGCGTCCTGCGAAGGAGAACCACAATGAAAGCCCTGTTGCTTGCCGGCGCGCTCTTGATGAGCGGTACCGCATTCGCCCAGACCGCACCGGCTCCGCCCGCTTCGCCGCCTGCAACCGAGGATTCGATGGCGCCCGACGCGCCAACCGCTCCCGAGGCATCCGCTGCCCCCGAAGCGCCGGCAACCCCCGATGCCACGATGCCCGCTCCGCCGGCGCCCGCCATGCCGGCCCCGCCGGCAGGTGCGCCGCAGATCGTCTTCGCGCCAGCGCAGGTGACGCCGCCACCGCCCGCGCCGGCGAGCTATCCGACGTGCAGCCGCACGGTGAAGGACAGCTGCCGCAATCCCGGCGGGCGCTGAACCCGATCCACATCCCGGCGAAGGGTGACCTTCGCCGGGTCTCGACTATCGCGACAGGAAGCGCGCCCAGTCCGCGTCGGACAGGCGTACGTCGACGTGCAGCGTCTCGCCCTCGCTTTCCTGCGTGAGCACCTCGCCATGCGCGTGCAGCCACGCGGCGGTCGCGCCATCGCCCGCGGCGAGATCGATATGCCGCACCCGGCTCGTCGCATTGAGGCGCGTCGAGACCAGCCGCCGCAAGGCTTCGACGCCTTCGCCGGTGCCGGCCGACAGCAAGGCGACATCGTCGCGCCGGGCCGCCTCGGCCTCGATCGCGGCGCGCGCATCGCTGCCGAGCAGATCGATCTTGTTCCACGCCTCGATCCGCGGCGCCGCGCCCTCTCCGCCGACGCCGATCTCGCCCAGCACCTTCTCGACATCGAACGCCTGCGCGTCGCTGTCGGGATGGGCGATATCGCGGACATGGACGATCAGATCGGCCGAAGTCACCTCCTCCAGGGTCGCGCGGAACGCGGCGACGAGCTGGGTCGGCAGGTCGGAAACGAAACCGACCGTGTCGGACAGGATCGCCTTGTCGATGCCCGGCAATGAAATCTGCCGCATCGTCGGATCGAGCGTCGCGAACAGCAGATCCTCCGCCATGACGTCGGCACCCGTCAGGCGATTGAACAAGGTCGATTTGCCGGCATTGGTGTAGCCGACGAGGCCGATGATCGGCCACGGCGCGCGCTTGCGCCGTTCGCGGTGGAGGCCGCGCGTGCGGCTGACCTGCTCGAGTTCGCGGCGCAGCTTCGCCATGCGATCGCGGATCAGCCGGCGATCGGCCTCGATCTGGGTCTCGCCCGGGCCGCCGAGGAAGCCGAAGCCGCCGCGCTGGCGTTCGAGGTGGGTCCAGCTTCTGACCAGCCGGCCCGCCTGATAGTCGAGATGCGCGAGTTCGACCTGCAGCCGGCCCTCGGCGGTCGCCGCGCGCTCGCCGAAGATTTCGAGGATCAGCCCGGTGCGATCGATCACCTTGGTCTTGAGACCATCCTCCAGATTGCGCTGCTGGATCGGCGTGACGCTGCCGTCGACCACGACGAGTTCGGCCTCGTGCGCCCGCGCGATCGTCGCGATCGCCTCGACCTGGCCGGCGCCGAACAGCGTCGCGGCCTTGGGTGCGCGCACGCGATAGGCAATGCGATCGACGACATCGAGACCGATCGCCTCGGCAAGACCGGCGGCCTCATCGAGGCGCGCACCGGTATCGCGGTCACCGCCCTTCCCGAGATCGGGATAGGCAATGACCGCTTTGGTACCGCGGCGGAACTCGTCCTCTGGGTCGCGTCTGAAACCGCTCAATCGTTATCCTGCTCGGCCTCACCGGCCAGATTCAACGGATGCGAAGGCTGCACCGTCGAGACCGCATGCTTGTAGACGAGTTGCGACATGCCGTCACGCTGGAGCAGCATGCAGAACAGGTCATAAGCGACGATGCCCCCTTGCAGCATCACGCCATTGACCAGGAACATCGTCACCGGGTCACCCGACTTGCGCACGGCGTTGAGGAAAATTTCCTGCAATAACGCCACCTTGCGCTCGTTTTCGGAAAATGCCTTCTCGATCGGCGCAAGGTCGATCGGGTGCGCGGGCATCACCGTGGAAATCGCATGTTTGTAGATCAGCTGGCTCTGTCCGTCGCGCCGCAGCAGAACGGAAAAATTGTCGAACCAGGTTATGATGCCCTGCAATTTGACGCCCTTGACGAGGAACATCGTCACCGGGGTCTTCGATTTGCGCAGCGTATTCAGGAAGATATCCTGAAGATTGTTGATCTTGTCGGCCATGTTTAGCTCCGGTTCTTGGCGGGTCGTGGCCCGCATCGCGTCCTGATGATGACGTCGTCAACCCCCGCGCTCTTCGCGGGTGCAGCATCAATGTAATCGAAGCCGGGCGGGATTCAACGATGAATTGCGCACGGGTGAAATCGCCCCTCCGGCACGGCCCGGTCATCGCGCGGTGCCATCGCGCGGTCGCCTGCCTGGCCTGCCGGCCGGGCAAGTCGCAGGGACGCAAAGGCACGCTGCATTTGCCTGTGTCCCGGCGCGCCATTCCGGCGCGCTCCGAACCGCCGGCGTCAAAAATTAATCTTCGATTAGCTTTAAATCACTACCAACGGTCGGGTTTGATCATCCCTGGCTGGAGCGCCTCAGCGTGAGATTCCGTCACCCTGGCCTGGCACCGATCGAGCATCTGCCTCCGAGTTGGATCGCCCCATGAAAAACCTGACCATTCGCAACAGAATATTGGCAAGCTTCGGCATGATCCTGCTGGTGATGGCGGGACTGGGTGCCACCATCTACGGGCGTCTCGCCCGGGCCGACGAGCATAATCTCACGCTCAGCGCCGACAGCGTGCCCGGCCTCTATCAGGGCAGCCTGCTCCGCGACGCGATCGCCAGGGAATATCTGATGCGCATCAAACAGATGGCAGAGCCGGAGCCGGCAGTGAGGGTAAGGCGCGAGGAAGCGATCGCGACTCAGCAGGCGCTGATCGAGCGACTGATCGGCGATTACGAGCGGCGAATCGTGACCGATGCCAATCGCACCGCATTCGCGACATTCAAAAGCGCCTATGCCGATTATCGTTCGTCGGCGACGGCGCTGGCGGGCGAGGCGGGCGCTGCGAACGATGCCGGGCTGGTGAGACGCCAGCTCGAAATTCAGCTCGAACCCCGGTTCGGCACCGCGCTCAAGGCGATCGGCGATGTTGCTCAACTCGATCACCAGCGCACGTTGACGACACTCGACAGCGTCGACGGCGAACTGGCGTCGCTGCTGACCGTCGTCGCGCTCAGTTTCGGCCTGGCGCTGGCCATCGCGGCGATCGCGGGCTTCACCCTGCTGCGTGCGATCATCCTGCCGCTGCGCCGGCTGGGCGTCGCGATGGATGCGATGCGGCAGGGCGATTTCACCCGCCGCCTCGACATCGACCGCCAGGACGAGCTCGGCGATCTCGCCAATGGCTTCAACCGCATGGCCGACGAGGTCATGACGCTGGTCGGACAGGTCCAGAAGTCGGGCATCCGCGTCAGCACGTCGATGACCGAAATCGCCGCCACGTCGAAGCAGCAGCAGGCCACCGCCAGCGAGGTCGCGGCAACCACCACCGAGATCGGCGCCACCTCGCGCGAAATCGCCGCCACCTCGCGCGAGCTGGTGCGCACCATGACCGACGTGACCTCGGTCGCGGAGGAAGCCGCGAGCCTGGCGGCGAGCGGCCAGTCGGGCCTCGCCCATATGGAGGAGACGATGGGCCAGGTGATGGACGCCGCCAGCTCGATCAATGCGAAGCTCGCGGTGCTGAACGAGAAGGCAAGCGACATCAACCAGGTGGTCACCACGATCACCAAGGTCGCCGATCAGACCAACCTCCTGTCGCTCAATGCCGCGATCGAGGCGGAGAAGGCCGGAGAATATGGTCGCGGCTTCGCCGTCGTCTCGTCCGAGATCCGTCGCCTCGCCGATCAGACCGCGGTCGCCACCTACGACATCGACCAAATGGTCCGGGATATCCAGTCGGCGGTCGCCGCCGGCGTGATGGGGATGGACAAATTCTCCGAGGAGGTACGCCGCGGGCTGCATGACGTCACCGAGATCGGCGCCAAGCTGTCGGAGGTCATCGCCCAGGTCCAGACCCTGGCACCGCGGTTCGAAACCGTCAGCGAAGGCATGCAGGCGCAGGCGACCGGCGCCGAGCAGATCAGCGAAGCACTGGTGCAGCTGACCGAAGCCACCCAGCAGACGGTCGAATCGCTGCGCCAGTCGAGCTCGGCGATCGACGAGCTCAACCATGTCTCCGGCAGTCTCCACGGGAGCATCTCGCGCTTCAAGCTTGCCGATGCCGCCTGACCATGCAGGCGGAATCGGGTCCCCGGAACATGCTGTTCCTCCACTTCCAGATCGGCGACACGGCTTACGCCCTGGCCGCCGACCGGATCCTGGAGATACTGCCGCTGGTCGCGCTCAGGACGGCGCGCGACGCACCGGCGGCGATCGCCGGCGCGTTCGACTATCGCGGCCGGTTCATATCGGTAATCGACCTCTGCGCGCGCGAACTCGGCCGTCCGGCTCGCCCGCGGCTGAGCACGCGCATCATCGTCGTCCGGCTGCCGGATGAGGATGACGCGATCGTCGGGCTGATCGCCGAGAGCGTCACCGATACGCTGCGCTGCGACCCGTCCGATTTCAAACCGTTCGTCCACGGGCCGCGTGGTCTGGTTCAGCGGTTCGAGCTCGCCAGCGCGATCGATCCATCCCTGCACGCCTTTCTGCGCGGCGATCCGGTCGGTTGCCCATGAGCTTCCTGCGCTTCGAAGATCTGCTCGAACGGACGATCGGCCTGAAGGCGGCCACGATCGGCACCTCGGCGATCGAACGCGCCGTCCGCGAGCGCCAGCGCCTGTGCGGACTCGCCGATATCGACGCCTATTGGCAGCACTTGCTGCGTTCGCGCGACGAGTTGCAGGATCTGATCGAAGCCGTGGTCGTCCCCGAGACCTGGTTCTTTCGCGATCCCCAGGCCTTTGCGGCGATGGCGGGCATCGCCGTCGACTACTGCCGGTCCGGCCGCGCGCCGGGAGAGCTTCGCCTGCTGAGCCTGCCCTGCTCGACCGGCGAGGAACCCTATACGATGGCGATGGCGCTGATCGAGGCCGGCCTGCCGCCCGAGCGATTCAGGATCGACGCGATCGACATCAGCAGCCATGCCCTCGCTGTGGCGCGCCAGGGGATCTACGGCCGCAATTCGTTCCGCGGCAAGGATCTCGGCTATCGCGATCGCCATTTCGAGCCGGTCGAACGCGGCTTTCGCATCGGCGACGCCGTGCGCCGGTCGGTGCGCTTCGCCCAGGGCAATCTGCTCGATCCCGATCTCGCATCGGGCGGCAATGTCTATGATATCGTCTTCTGCCGCAATTTGCTGATCTATTTCGATACCGACGTCCAGGATCGTGCCGTCGGCGTCCTCAAACGCCTGCTCGCGCCGCACGGCACGCTGTTTGCCGGCCATAGCGAGGCGGGGCTGATGATCGCCCACGGCCTCACCTCCGCGAAGATGCCGATGGCCTTCGCCTTCCGCCACGCGGTCGCACCCGCTTGCCAGCCCGCGAGCCGCCCCGCACCTGGTCCGGCACCCGCGCGGCGCGCCGTCACGCCCGCGCCGCGGACGACGACCCGGTCCATGCCGCGGGCGCGGCCAAACCCCGCACCTGCCCCCGCCCCGCCGCGCGAGCGCCCGCTCGTGGCCGCGCTCCCGGACATCGCGGCGCTCCGGCTCATTGCCGATCGCGGCGCGCTCACCGAAGCCGCGGCCGGCTGCGAGGCGCTGATCCGCGCGCACGGCCCGACACCGGACGCGCTCCTCCTGCTCGGGCTGATCAGCGATGCGCGCGACGATGCCGCATCGGCGGCCGGCTATTATCGCAAGGCGCTCTACCTCGAACCCGATCATGCCGAGGCGCTCGGCCATCTGGCCCTCCTCCTGCGCAAACAGGGCGACGTCGCCGGCGCGCTGCGGCTCACCGATCGCCTGCGCCGCGGCGACGTCAGGAGGGCCCGGTAAATGCAACTGCACCCCGTGGCCGGCGACGATGCCGCCATTTATGATTGCTGGAACCGGATCGGCGTCCGCGGCGACAAATCCTGTCCCGAACTCGTGGCCCATTCGCACTGCCGCAACTGCCCGGCCTATTCGGCGGCGGCGATGTCGCTGCTCGATCGCGAGCGCGACGGCGCAGCGCCCCCCGATGCCATCGCCCCGTTCGCCGGTACCGCCGGCCTGCTCGGCGAACGCGGCACCGAATCGGCGATCGTGTTCCGCGTCGGCAGCGAATGGTTCGCGCTGTCGACGATGCGCCTCGACGAGATCGTCAGCCGGCGCGCGATCCATTCGCTGCCCCACCGGCGCAACCCCGCCGTGCTGGGCCTCGCCAACGTCCGCGGCGAGCTGGTGATCTGCGTCTCGATCGCGCGCCTTTTGATCGGCGAGGCGGGCGCGTCGGTGGGCGGACGCCTGGTGGTGATGCGCCACGCCGGGGGGCGGCTGGCCTTCCCGGTCGACGAGGTCCAGCACACCCACCGCTATCGCCCCGACGACGTCAGGCCGGCACCGGTCACGGTGGCCCGGTCCGCGGCGCATTTCACCCGCGGCGTGCTGACGTGGCGAGAGCGCATGGTCGGCTGCCTCGACGCAGAGCGCGTGTTCGACGCGCTCAACCGGAGTCTGGCGTGATGGGTGACGATCTCAGCCAGTTTTCGATGCGCGATCTGTTCCGGATCGAGGCGGAAGGCCAGACGCGGGCGCTGACCGCCGGACTGCTGGCGCTGGAGCACGATCCCCGCCGACCCGATCAGCTCGAGGCGTGCATGCGGGCTGCCCATTCGCTGAAAGGCGCCGCGCGGATCGTCGCGATCGGCGCGGGCGTGACGGTCGCCCACGCCATGGAGGATCTGTTCGTCGCCGCGCAGGGCGGCCATGTGCTGCTCGGCCGCGGACAGATCGATCTGATGCTGCGCGGCGTCGATCTGCTCGCGGACATCGCGAACTCTCCCGAGCTCGAAAGCGGCACGCGCGACGCGGCGTGGCAGGCGGAAGCCGAAAGCTTCGCCGCGGCGTTGGCCGACCCGGCAAATATGTCCCCCCAGCCCCCGGTAGCCGCTCCGGCAGCCGCGCCGGCAGCCACCCCACCGCCGGCCGGCCCGCGCGCCACGGCCGTGCCGGCGGCGGCACCAGACCCGCCCGCCGGACCGGACGCGATCGATCGTGCGCTGCGCGTCAACGCCGAAAATCTCAACCGGATGCTCGATCTTGCCGGCGAGGCGCTGGTCGAATCGCGCTGGCTGCAGCCCTTTGGCCAGTCGCTGCTGCGGCTCAAGCGCATGCAGCGCGAAACGGCGAAGGCGATCGAGGGGCTGCACGCGGCGCTGCCGGTGCATCTGCTCGACGCGCGGGCACTTGCAGCGCTGGCCGAAGCCGAACGGCGCATCGCGGATTGCCGTCAATATCTGGTCGAGCGGCTCGGCGAACTCGAAGCCGCCGATCATCAGGGAACCACCCTCGCCCACCGGCTCTACGACCAGGCGTTGATGGTGCGGATGCGCCCGTTCGCCGACGGCATCGCGCTGTTCCCGCGCATGGTCCGCGACATCGCCCGCTCGCTCGGCAAGGAGGCGCGGCTGGAGATCGTCGGCGACCGGACGCAGGTCGATCGCGATATCCTCGAGCGGCTGGACGCACCGCTCGGCCATTTGTTGCGCAACGCGCTCGATCACGGGATCGAGCCGCCGGACGAGCGGATCGCCGCCGGCAAGCCCACCGAAGCCGTGATCCGGCTGGAAGCGTGCCACAGCGCCGGATCGCTGCAGATCAGCTTGTCCGACGACGGACGCGGCATCGATCCCGAGCGGATCCGCGCCACCGTGATCCGGCGCAATCTCGCCGATGAGGAAACGGCGGCGCGCCTGAGCACCGCCGAACTGATCGAATTCCTGTTCCTGCCCGGCTTCACGATGAAGGAGGACGTCACCGAGATTTCGGGCCGCGGCGTCGGGCTGGACGCCGTGCAGGACATGATCCGGCGGGTGCGCGGTCTCGTTCGCGTGACCTCGCAGCCGGGAGAAGGAACCGCGTTCAGGCTGGAACTGCCGCTGACGCTGTCGGTGGTGCGCGCGCTGCTCGTCGAGATCGCGGGCGAACCCTATGCCTTTCCGTTCGCGCACATCGTCCGCGCGACGAAGATCCCCAAGGCGAATGTGCAGCTGCTCGAGGGCCGGCAATATCTGAGTCTCGACGGGCAGCAGATCGGGCTGGTCACCGCGCATCAGATCCTCGGCTGCGGCGAACCCGACGCGGCGAGCGAGGAGCACAATGTCCTCCTGCTCGGGTCGCCGGGCAATCTCTACGGCCTCGTCGTCGATCGCTTTCTCGGCGGCCGCGAGCTGGTGGTCCAGCCGCTCGATCCGCGCCTCGGCAAGATCAAGGACATCAGCGCCGCCGCGCTGATGGAGGATGGATCGCCGCTTTTGATCGTCGATGTCGAGGACATGATCCGGTCGATGGAAAAGCTCTGCTCGGCGGACCGTCTGGCCAAGGTCGGCGACACGCGCGGCGTCGACGAAGCGGCCGGCCGCAAGCGTATCCTGATCGTCGACGACAGCTTCACCGTGCGCGAACTCCAGCGCAAGCTGCTCGACCATGCGGGCTATGCCACCGACGTCGCCGTCGACGGCATGGATGGCTGGAACGCGCTGCGAAACGGCCGGTTCGACCTGATCGTGAGCGATATCGACATGCCGCGGATGGACGGAATCGAACTGGTCCGGCGCATCCGCGAGGATCCTTCCCTCAAATCGCTGCCGGTGATGATCCTGTCCTACAAGGATCGCGAGGAGGATCGCCGGCGCGGACTCGATGCCGGCGCCGACTATTATCTCACCAAGGGCAGCTTCGAGAGCGATGCACTGCTGGAAGCGGTGATCGATCTGATCGGGGAAGCGGTGGCATGAGGATCGGCATCGTCAACGACCAGGCGATGGCGGCCGAGGCGTTGCGCCGGGTGCTGACCCTGGCGCCGGAGCATCAGCTGGCGTGGATCGCGCAGGACGGCATCGAGGCAGTCGCGCAATGCCGCCGCGACACCCCGGATCTCGTGCTGATGGATCTGGTCATGCCGCGCATGGATGGCGTCGAGGCGACCCGGCGCATCATGGCGGACACGCCGTGCGCGATCCTGATCGTGACCGCCGATATCGATACAAGGGCGGCGCACGTCTTCGCGGCGATGGGTCATGGCGCGATCGACGCGGTGAACACGCCGCTGCTCGGAACCGGCGACCTACTGGCGGGGGCGGCGCCGCTGCTGGTCAAGATCGAGGCGATCGGCAAGCTGATCGGCGCCCCAATGGTCCGGCGCCCGGCTGAAAGCGTCGTGACACATCGGCATGCGTCACCCGGATGGCTCGTCGCGATCGGCGCGTCGGCCGGCGGGCCGGCCGCGCTCGCCGCGCTGATCGAACGTTTGCCGGCGGACTTTGCAGGTGCGATCGTCATCGTCCAGCATGTCGACGCCCGGTTCGCGCCTGGCCTCGCGACCTGGCTCGGGCAAAATTCGAAATTGCCGGTGAAGCTGGTGCGGGAAGGCGATCGCCCGGTGCCCGGCCAGGTGCTGATCGCCGGCACCGACGACCATCTGGTCTTCAAGGCCGGCACGCAGCTCGGCTATACGCCGCAGCCGGAGAATCAGGCCTATCGCCCTTCGGTCGATGTCTTCTTCGACAGCGCGGGCCGTAGCTGGGGCGGCACGACGGTCGGGGTGCTGCTGACCGGCATGGGATCGGACGGCGCGCGCGGGCTCAAGGGGCTGCGCGATCGCGGTCACCACACCATCGCCCAGGACCGCGCGACGAGCGCGGTCTATGGCATGCCCAAGGCCGCCGCGGCGCTGGCGGCGGCCGTGGAGATATTGCCGCTGGACAGGATCGCGCTGCGGCTCGTCGAATTGCTAGCGTCCACCCGCCCGAAGAGGGAAATCGCGAAATGAACGCCCACACCACTTTGGAACCAGCCGCCGAAGCAACCGCACCCAGCCGGCAGTCGATCATGGTGCTGCTGGTCGACGACCAGCTTGTCGTCGGCGAAGCCGTCCGCCGCGCGCTGCTCGACCAGCCTGGGATGGAATTCCACTTCTGCTCGAAGCCGGAGGACGCGCTCGCGCTGGCGAAGACGGTGCAGCCGACCGTGATCCTGCAGGATCTCGTCATGCCGGCGGTGAACGGACTCGATCTGGTGCGCCAGTATCGCGCCGATCCCGCCACCAGGAACATCCCGATCATCGTGCTCTCGACGAAGGAGGAGGCGAGCGTGAAGAGCGACGCCTTCCTTGCCGGCGCGAACGACTATCTGGTCAAGCTGCCCGACCGGATCGAGCTGATCGCGCGGATCCGCTATCATTCGGCGGCCTATCTCTCGCTGCTTCAGCGCGACGAGGCCTATCGGGCGCTGCGCGTGAGCCAGCAGCAGCTGATGGAGACCAATCTCGAACTCCAGCGGCTGACAAATGTCGACGGCCTCACCGGCCTGAGCAACCGGCGCTACTTCAACGAATATCTCGAAACCGAATGGCGTCATGCGATCCGCGTGCACGAACCGATATCGCTGCTGATGGTCGATATCGACCATTTCAAACAGTATAACGACACGTACGGCCATCTGGCGGGCGACGAGGTCTTGCGCACCGTCGCGCAGACGGTGATGCGCAGCTTCCACCGCCCGAAGGATGTTGCCTCGCGCTTCGGCGGAGAGGAATTCGCCGTCGTCCTGCCGCAAACCGTGGGCCGCGATCTTCAGATGCTCGCGAAAAAGGTCGTCCATGCGATCGCCGCACTGAATCTCCCGCACAGTGCATCGTCGAGCGCCGACCGGGTGACGGTCAGCGTCGGCGGCGCTTGCCTGGTTCCGCAGCGCGGCGACAATCAGTTCGCGCTCATCGAGGCCGCCGATAAGGCCTTGTACCGCGCCAAGGGCGCCGGGCGAAACCGCGCGGTGACGGGAGTCGCGTAGCGTCGCGCTCGCCGATGCCCTGTCCTCGCTTCTTGCGGCGCGAATTCGGCACCGCCCCTTGACGATGGCGAAGGCCGGCTCAGTGCGCCACGCCGCATCGATCGGGCGCTACACCATCGTCATCAGATGCGCGCCCGAGGCGGTGGCGGCGAAGCCGCAGCGCCGGCCGAGGAAGCGTTCAATGATGTCGGCCGCGGTCAGGCTGTGCCGGCTGGGCTTCACCGTCGTGAAGGCGCCGCCGCCGGCGAGCGCGAACGGCAGCAGCAGCTGGTCGGCGAGATACGGGCCCGCGAACGCGTCCGATGCGAGATAGCCCGCCATCCGCGCCGCCGCGGTCTTCGCGACCGATTCCGCCGACACGCCGAGCTTGCCGAAACCGCTGACGATCTCGGCCACATGTTCGAACGCGGCTTCGATAAGCAGGATGTTGCCCGGCCCCTGGTCGGCCGGCAGCTCGCGCACGGCGAAGGCCTCCGCCGGCCAGTCGGGCAGCAGCTTGCGCGCGACGCCAAGTTCGCGATCGGCGACGTCGAACGGGATCGCGGTGAACAACGCCGTCACGCTTTGCGCGCGCAACGCACCGCGATCGACGCATTCGATCGGCCGGAGCGGCGCCGGCACGATGTCGACCTCGATCCGGCCGCCGCCGCGCGGATAGAAACCGTGCCGCACCAGCCGCGCCGTGACGCGCGGCCCCATCCGGTTGACGATCGGAAGGAAGCAGCGCGCGATGAAGTCGAACGGCGGCGCCATCATGTTGTGCGTGCCGCCCTCCAGCACGACGCGCGACGGCGCGTCCGCCAGCATCAGCGGCGGCAAGATGGTCTGGAGGACGAGGCCGGTGCTGCCGGCGGTGCCGACCGCGAAGCGATAGTCGCCCGGCACGACCTTGCCCGGCCGGAAGACGATTTCCGCCGATCCGACATGCAGCCCCTCGCATTCGCCGTTGCCGAGCGTGCAGGCCGCCTCGACCGCGGTCACGTGCTGGCGCATCAGCCCCGGCTTCTCGCGGCCGCCGCGAATATTGGCGATGCGGAAGGGTGTACCAGTGACGAGCGACAGCGCGCATGCGTTGCGCACGACCTGCCCCCCGCCCTCGCCTTCCGATCCGTCGATGATGATCATGGTGATTCTTCCTTGCTCCTCCCCGGAACGGGGAGGGGGACCGCCGCAGGCGGTGGAGGGGCAGGTGAAGGACTCGATGCTCGGGAGCGGGTCCCCTGCCCCTCCACCACCGACCTTCGGTCGGCGGTCCCCCTCCCCGAGCAAAGCTCGGGGAGGAATAAAACCCGCTTCACCCTTTCACGCAAACCACCTGCTTCAACGTATGCACGATCTCGACCAGATCCGCCTGTGCCGCCATCACCGCTTCGATCGGCTTGTACGCGCGCGGCGTCTCGTCGATCACGCCTTCGTCCTTGCGGCATTCGACGCCGGTGGTGTCGGCGACATGTTCCGCCAGCGACACCCTCTTCTTCGCCTCGGTGCGCGACATGATCCGTCCCGCGCCGTGGCTGCAGCTGTCGAACGATTCGGCATTGCCCAGCCCGCGCACGATGAACGATTTCGCGCCCATCGAGCCCGGGATGATGCCCATCACCCCCTTCGCCGCACGCACCGCCCCCTTGCGGGTGACGAGCACATTCTCGCCGAAGTGATTTTCGCGGGTGACGTAATTGTGGTGGCAGTTGACCGCCTCCAGCTCCGCGTCGAACGGCTTTGCGATCCGGCTCCGCAAGGCCGCGATCACATGGGTCATCATCATCCGGCGGTTGAGCGCCGCATAATCCTGCGCCCAGCCCACCGCCTCGACATAATCGTCGAAATGATCGGTCCCTTCCGGGAAGTAGGCGAGGTCCTCGTCGGGGAGGTTGATGAACCATTTGCGCATATCCTCCTTCGCCAAAGCGATGAAGAAGCTGCCGATCGCATTGCCCACGCCGCGCGACCCCGAATGCAACATCACCCACACCCGCTGCTCCTGGTCGAGGCACAGCTCGATGAAGTGATTGCCGGTGCCGAGCGTGCCGAGATGGACCAGATTGTTGGTCTTCTCGAGCTTCGGATATTTCGCGATGATCCGCCCGAAGCGCGCCGCCAGCGTGGCCCACGCATCGACGATCGCCGCCGGCGGCTCACCCCACGACCCGGTGTCGCGCTTCGTCCGGCCGACCGAGCGGCCGTGCGGCACCGCCTGCTCGATCGCCGAGCGGACGGATTCGAGGCTGTCCGGCAGGTCATGCGCCAGCAGCGAGGTCCGCGCCGCCATCATGCCGCAGCCGATGTCGACGCCGACCGCGGCCGGTATCACCGCGCCTTTGGTCGGGATCACCGAACCCACCGTCGCGCCGATCCCGACATGGACGTCGGGCATCGCCGCGACATGCTTGAACACGAACGGCATCCGCGCCGCGCGCGACAACTGGTCGCGCGCCTTCTGGTCGACCTGAACGCCGCGCGTCCACATCTTGACCGGCACGCCGCCCTCGACGTGGGTGTATTCGTAATTCGCTGTCGTCATGGCGACCTCCTGATGCGTGCGTAGTCCAAAGTCGCCGGGGCGACGAGGTGATGGCGAGACGTTCCTGATGCTCTATCCGCTGAGCTACGGGCGCAAAGCCCGGCCGGAATCGAACCGGCGTCCACAGATCCGATGTAGTCCCGCCGGCATTCGCCCCGGTTATTGTTCTCAAATCCTCCCCGGGACGGGGAGGGGGACCGGCGAAGCCGGTGGAGGGGCAGGTGAAGGGCACCGAGCACTGCCCCTGCCCCTCCACCAGCCTGCGGCTGGTCCCCCTCCCCGTTCCGGGGAGGAATTGTATCGAGTCACGGCGACGAGGTTTTGGCAGGACGTTTCCCGCTCTACCGCTGAGCTACCCGGCCATATGGCAGCCGGGACAGGATTCGAACCTGCGACCTGGTGCGTGGAAGGCAATGTAGTCCATACCGGCATTCGCCATGATATTCGTGAAAGGCCGTGGCGACGAGTTACAGCGAGACGCATGACCCGTCTCGGGTCATCCATGTCAAGGATGTAGTCCCGCCAGCATTCGCCACGGCCTTATTGTCTTCAAACCTCCACTTGCTTGACCAGTTCGACCCAGTCACGCGTCTCGCCGGTGGCGAAGCGTGCGATCGTGTCGAACACGGCGTCGGAGAAGCCCCCGACGTTGAGGATATCGATGCGGCCCGAAGCCTGCGTCGTTCCATAGGGCTGCACGTCCACACAGACGAGCTTCGCCCGACGGTTGCGGCGCTTCAGCTTGTCCCACTCGACGATCGTCGCGGTCGCCCCCGCGGATCCCCGCGTCGCGTCGACCCAGGACTGGTTGTCCGAGACGATGACGACGAGGTCGACCGCGGCGCCTTCCGCATTCAGCTTCGCGAGCGGTGCCGAGACGTTGGTCCCGCCCCCGCCGACCGCGGCCAGCCGCGCCGCGTTCACCGCGACCCGCGCGTGACGGTCGAGATCGAGCGGAACGACGTCCACCTCGAACGGGAGGACCCGCGCCTGCCGGTTGGCCCGCAGCATCGCCGCCGCGACCAAAGCCGCGACATCGACGCAGCGCACCTTCGACGAGGCCCCCTTGCGGTGGCCGGTCACCGGCGACTGCATCGACCCCGACACGTCGGGGCAGACGACCACCTGGCCCGCGACCGCCGGCACGCTCTTCAGCGATGCCTCCAGCGCCGTTTCCAGCGCCGCCTGCACCATGAGCGGCACGCCATCGTCGGCTTGGCCCAGCGCGATCATCAGCTGGTACGGCATCGGCCGGACCTTCGCGATCGCCTGGGTATCGGCCAGCCGCAGTGCGACCATGTCGGCGACCCCCTCCACGCTGAACGCGCCCTTGCGGGCCAGCGTGTTGAGGTTCATCCGCAGCGCCTGCCACCCCATCGTCGCCGCCAGGTCGCCCCACTGCTCCGCGGTCAGCGGAAGAGCGGTCAGCCACTCGAACGGCACCGGCGGCAGCGGCAGGGAAGCATCGCGCTTCCACGCCTCGAACGCGGCGATCTCCGCCGGCAGCGCGGCGACATCGTACGGACGGCCGATCAGCCAGCCGTAGAAGGCGCGCCGCGCCTCGTCCGCCGGCTTGGGGTGGACCATCCGGACAACGTCGGCGAGCGACGGTTCGCTGCCGGTCGCGGCCGCCATCAGGCTGCGCATCGACGCCCGCTCCAGCCAGTCCTTGACCAGCCGCTTCGGACGCGAGCCGAGCGACGTCCGCCCGACCTGCCCCGACCGCATGATCTGCACGAAGCTGCGCAGCATGCGGCCATTGTCGATCACGCGGCCGAAGACGCGGACCGCGAGGTCCGGATCGGCGACGGTCAGATACGCTGCCAGCAACGCCGGCATGTCCTTCATCGCACCCGCCTTCCGCGCATAGACGGCGGCCTGGGCGACGAAGAGCGGATCGACCGCGCGGGCAGCCGCCAGCACGTCGGCCAGCTGCGTCTCGGCAGCGCCGTAGAAAGTGTCGGCGAGCGTGCCGGTTGCCGCGAGCTGGGCGAGCTTCGCCTCGGGCTCATAGGCATAAGCCGGTGCGCCCGCGACGTTGATCGCGTCCGTCCGCGGCAGCAACCGCGCGATCGCCGAAGCGAAAAGACCCTTGTTCGCCATCTGCCTTCCTCCAAACATTCAGAGCCGGTTGGCCCTGACGAAAACCCTGTGGGGCGGCCGGCCCATTCCGGCCGCCCCTTCCGCGCCGCCGGCAAGGGTTGAACCCGACCGGCATGGCGCAATCATGATTGCAGGGGACGTGCCAGTTTGCCCGGCCACGACTGGTTTTTCATCATTATATTGAAATCAAACGATTTATTTGATCGCGGCCATCACGACCCTGTTTTGCCTGTCGCTTCTTCTACCGCCAAATCGTATCGACAGCGATCGTTCTTTATCCTACAGGATAAGCATGAAATCTCTCGTCGTCATCGGCTTCCTCGGCTCCACGCTCGATGCGGCCAAGTTCGGACCATCGCGCTGGAACAAGTGGCGGCCGTCGGTCGGCCTGACGATGCACGAGGATCTGCGCGTCGATCGCTTCGTGCTGCTGCACGGATCTGCGCATCAGCGGCTCGCCGACTATCTGGCCGAGGATATCGGATCGGTCTCTCCGGAAACGACGGTCGACCCGCGCGTCGTCGATCTCGCGGATCCGTGGGATTTCGAGGAGGTCTATGGCAAGTTGCTCGACTTCGCGCGCGCCTATCCATTCGATCCGGAGGCCGAGGATTATCTGATCCACATCACCACCGGCACCCACGTCGCGCAGATCTGCCTGTTCCTGCTGACCGAGGCGCGCTATCTACCGGGCCGGCTGCTGCAGACGCAGCCGAGGCGCGGATCGCCCGATGCCGCCGGCACCTGGACGACGATCGACCTCGATCTCTCGCGCTACGACAGCATCGCCACGCGCTTCGCCGCCGCCAGTGCCGAAAGCACGTCATTCCTCAAGTCCGGCATCGACACCAGGAACGCCGCGTTCAACCGCATGATCGACGAGATCGAGCAGGTCGCGCTGCGATCGAAGGCGCCGATGCTGCTGATGGGACCGACCGGCGCCGGCAAGAGCCAGCTCGCGCGCCGGATCTACGAGCTCAAGCGCAGCAAGCATCAGGTGAAGGGGCCGTTCGTCGAGGTCAATTGCGCGACCTTGAAGGGCGATGGCGCGATGTCGGCACTGTTCGGGCATCGCAAGGGCGCGTTCACCGGCGCCGCCGCCGACCGCGCCGGCCTGCTGCGCACCGCTGACACCGGCATGTTGTTCCTCGACGAGATCGGCGAACTCGGGCTCGACGAGCAGGCGATGATCCTGCGCGCGATCGAGGACAAACGCTTCCTTCCGGTCGGCGCCGACAAGGAATCGGCGTCCGATTTCCAGCTGGTCGCCGGCACCAATCGCGACCTCGGCCGCGCGGTGGCGCAGGGCGGGTTTCGCGACGACCTGTTCGCGCGGCTCAACCTGTGGACCTTCGCCCTGCCCGGGCTCGCCGACCGGCGCGAGGATATCGCGCCCAATCTCGATTACGAACTCGATCGCTTCGCCGCGCGCGAGGGTCTGCGCGCGACCTTCAACAAGGAAGCGCGCGACCGCTATCTCGCCTTCGCCTGCCTGGCCGACGCCCGCTGGCTCGGCAATTTCCGCGATCTCGCCGCCAGCGTGACGCGCATGGCGACGTTCGCGCCGAAAGGAAGGATCGATATCGACTGCGTGGAGGCCGAGATCGTCCGGCTGCGGCGGCTGTGGTCTTCGGAAACCGGGGCGCCGGATATGCTCGCGGCCTTGCTGTCGGCGGAGCAGCGGGACGCGATCGATCCGTTCGATCGCGTGCAATTGTCGCATGTCGTCGAAACCTGCCGACGCAGCCGATCCTTGTCGGAGGCCGGCCGCGCGCTGTTCGCGGCGTCGCGCGCTTTGCGCACGTCGTCCAACGATGCCGACCGGTTGCGCAAATATCTCGCGCGGTTCGGGCTGTCGTGGCAGGCGGTGGCGGAGATGACGCTAAGGTAACACCCGCTCCGTTCGGGCGGACTTTTCACGCCGCCATACACCTTCTCCGTCATCCCGAACTCGTTTCGGGATCCATAAACTCCGAGTGTCCGGCTTTGATACCGTTCTGAAAATTCGGCGTTTATGGATCCCGAAACGAGTTCGGGCTGACGGCAGGGGGAGATTTGGTCATGATTTGCAGCTCCCCCAAAACCCCCCGGCCTATTTCGCTGCCGTCGCCTCGATCTCGACCAGGAACGGCGGTGCTGCCAGCGCCGCGACCTGGATGGTCGAACGCGCGACGGTGTTGGGATTCTCGGCGGTGCCGAAGAAGAGTTTGAAGCCCTCGTTCATGCCGGCGAAGTCCATCTTGCCGCCCAGCGCGGGATCGCCGGCGACGAACACAGTGAGCTTGATGATGTCGGACATCGCGTAGCCCTGCGATGCCAGGATGGTCTTGATCTTGTTGAAGATGCTGATCGTCTGGGTCTTGGTGTCGCCGAAATCGGCGATCGTCATCTCCGCCGGCGGGACCTTTTTGGTCGGATCGATCGGCGAGGCGAGCTGGCCGCTGAGATACAAAGTCGTCGCGCCCGACGACACCGTCACGCCCTGCAGGATCAGGCCCGGCGGTGTATTGACATGCCGCTCCACCAGCGGCTTGGGCGGCTTCGCCGGCTGCTTCGCCATGGCGGCACCCGGTGCGAGCACCCCGGCCATGGCTGCGGCAGAAAGAGCGAGCGTCCGAATCATGGCATTCTCCTTGTCGGCCGGGCGCGCATCGCGCGCGCCCGGTCCGTCATTTCAATCATTATCGTTCTGATCAAGCGTTTCCGACCCGACAGCGTCACGCCGATTCTGGAATGCCAACCCCCGCCGGTGAAACCGAATGGCGAGAAGTCAGGATAGACAGCGCCGTACTGCCGATTTTGACCAGCACGTGGCCGGTGCGGAGTTCATGGGTGGATCAGAATTTCACCCGCACGCGGCCATACCAGAAGCCGCCGTTGATCCCGAAGGGACCGCCCGTGCGCGGATAGATCTGGCCATCCGAGGTGCCGCCGGTGATCGCATAGAGCGTGTTGAACTCTTTGCTCAGCTTGTCGGGATAGTTGTTGAACACATTGTTGGCGCCGACCGACAGCGTGTAATGTTCGTCCAGGGTGTAGCTGATGTCGATGTCGGTGGTGAACTCCGAGCCGAATTTTTGCCCCGGATAATCCTGCGTGTCCGACCAGCCCGAATAGAAGCTTTCGCGCGCGGTGAACGTGAAGCCTTCGATCGACCAGATGCCCGAAAGAATGGCACGATGCTTGGGCGCGTAATTGGAGATGTCGCTGATACGGTCGGCGCCGATCGCGACCGGATCGAAATCGGTGACCTTGCTCTTGTTGTAATTGTAGGCGAGCGTGAGGCTGACCGGTTCGCCAAGCACTGGACCGGTGCGATATGTGCCGACAACGTCGACACCCTGGGTGCGGGTGTCGAAGCCGTTGGTGAAGTACTGCACCGCTCCGCCCACACCGACGGTGGAGAGCACCGGCAAAGCGGCAACATCGGCGGCGGTCACGTCGAAGGTGGAGGTGATGCTGATCCGGTTGCGCACCTTGATCTGGTAGGCATCGATCGTGACCGTCAGTTCGGGCATCGGGTCGATCACGATGCCGAGACCGAAGTTGGTCGATTTCTCGGGCTTGAGCGCCACCGCGCCGTAATATTGCGCGATCGGGCTATCGACCGGATAGGTGCCGGTCTGCACCTGATCGCCGGCTGACGAGAATGCGGTGGTCACGATCTGGGTATTGCTCTGGCCGGGCGATGGCGCGTGGAAGCCGGTGCCGAACGTGCCGCGCACCGCTAAGCCTTCGGTGGCCTTGTAGATCGCGTTGACCTTGCCCACCCAGGCACTGCCGAACGTGTTGTAGTGTTCGTAACGACCGGCCGCGCCGAGCGTCAGCTTATCGGTCAGGTCGCCTTCGGCGCTGAGGTACACGCCATAGCTTTCCTGCCGGCTGGACCCGGCCGATTCGGGGCTGGTGCCGCCATAGCCGCTCGCGGCGGGCGACTTGCCGACGTTCGAATCGAACGTGTAGACGCCTGGAGCAACCTGCAGATAGAGGTTCTGATTGGCGTAGGGGCCAGCGCCGTAGGACTGAAGATCGCCCGCCGTCGCGGTGTAGGTTTCGCGGCGATACTCGAAGCCGCCGGCGATCGTGATCGGGCTGGCGAGGCCGGCATCGAGATCGTAGGCGAGGTCGAGATTGGCGTCGAACTCCTTCTGGATCAGCTTGCCGAACTCGAACGCGGTCTGGCTGTCGGGACCATAGGATGCGTTAAGCGACCCGTACATCGACAGATCGAGCGAGTTGCGGCTGAGCGATGCCGAAGCGTCATATTTGATGTCGGCCAAAGTGCCCTTGAAGCCGACCACGCCATAGGCCTGATCCTTCACGCCGACGAAGCGCGGGGTGAAGCCCGCCGGATAGAGCGACGTGAAGTTGAAGATGTTGGCATCCTTGACGAAGCCGCCGGCGGGACAGGTCGGGTTGCCGACCGGACAGGGCGTCAGGTACACCGGCGTTGCGAACGCTCCGTTGACGCCACTCGTGTTGACCGGATCGCCATCGACCGTCGTCGTCGCATATCGTTTTACGGCGCGATAGTTGAAGCTCTGGTTGGCCTTCGCGTGCGCGATGTTGCCGAAGAAGTAGAGCTGTATGTCGGGGGAGAGGTCGAACCCCGAATTCAGCGCCAGCTTGTAACCGTCGTTCGGCGAGGTGCCCCAGATCTGCGCGGGGCCCGGATAGTTGGGAATCTGGTCGGCGAGTGCCGGAAACTCCTGCGCGAACAGCAGGGCACCGGGCCGGGTCGCGCCGCGGCTGGTGCCCTTGTCGTCATTATATTCGCCCGAGAAGGTGATGAAGCCGGAATCACCGACTTCGAAGCCGGCGTAGGCGGCGACCTGACGGCTGTCGCCGTCGCCGCCATTGTCGTAAAACTGCCCGAAACGGCCGGTGACCTCGAAGCCCGGCGCTGTCTTGAGGCCGTAGTTGAGCACGCCCGCGATCGCGTCCGAGCCGTATTGCGCGGTTGCACCTTCGCGCAGCACCTGCAGGTTGCCGATCGCAATCGTCGGGATCAGCGAAAGGTCGGAGCCTTGCGAGCCGAGTCCGAGCGCGGTGTCGCCGCCGGTGACGACCTGGACCAGCGCCGACCGGTTGAAGCGCTTGCCGTTGATCATGACCAGGATCTCGTCGGCTGGCAGGCCGCGCAGCGACGGCGCGCGCACGAAACTCGACGCGTCCGAGATGGTGTTCTGGCCGACGAAGAACGACGGAACGATGTTCCTGACGATATCGAGCATGTCTGCCGCGGGCTGGGACTGCAGTTCGGCGGCGCCGATCACGTCGACGGGCGACGCCGAGTCGGTGACGGTGCGGTCGGTACGGCGCGTGCCGAGGACGACAATGTCGGTGCTATCCGCCGGGAGCGCCGGCTCCGCTTCCACCGGATTTTCAGGCGCGGGCTGGGCGAATAGAGGCGTAGCGGTAACCAGCATTGCGACGGCAAGCGCGGTGCGCGAAATCATTGACTGCGAAATCATTTGAGCTCCCCCGTTGAATCAAGTTTCAGGAGCCTCTCCATCACATCTGCAATCGTTCGCCGCAGTCTTTCCGATAAAATCAGTGAATAGCCCTCCGACGGAATCGTCCGTCGGCACGAACCTCGATGAACTGCCCGATCCATGATGGCGTTGGGCGAGAACGCTGCCAATGCGTCTGGTAGCCTCGATGATGGCACGATGCTAGGCAGGACCAAACCGTCCGGCAAGCGAAGATTATCGGTGTAGCGCCATGGCGTAATGAAGTTGGACCAATGTGCCGTTTTTGCAACAGAACTGACATAAATCTCCAAAAGCATCACGCAGACATCAGGTTACGCGGGCGGATCACTCAGCTTGTCCCCAAGCGAAAAACCTTGGTGTTTACCGGCATCGACCGCGACGGGTAGCATATCGACTTCATTTATACCTACTCACAACGGCCACACGCAACGACGTCGATCCGCAGGCATAGCTCCGCGAACTGCTAACCTGGCACTGGAAATCGGCCACCAAATGCTCGCCGCCGCTTACGCAGCCTGAAACGCGGTACCGACCAGACAATCTTATACTGTCATATCAACGACCCCTCTTCTTGATTTGAAATATTTTGTAATTATCTTTCACCTATGACTATTTGTCACGACACTGGGCCTGTCGATCAGGCCGCGTTCACGCCGCGATGCGAACGCGCCCGGACGATTCAGTCAGCGCCTGCGCGGACACGCGCCGGGCCAGCGCCATCACCTGCGCCTGTGCCGACTGGATCGCGCCCTCCTGCCAGCCTGGCGTCTGGCTTAGCGCCGCGCCCGCGAAATAGATCCGGCCATCGGGCTGCTGGAGCTGCTTGAACGCCTCGGTCTCGATATGGCCTTCCTGACGGCCGTTCGCGCTGCCGGCGTTCCAGTCGGGCCAGGGACCCAGGCTATAGGGTATCTTGTGCCAGTTGACCGCGATGCCGTTGACCAGGTCGGCGCCATGGCCGGGATGGAGCTTGTCGATCACGCCGCGCGAAAAGGCGATCTGCTCGGCGATCGGGCGCTTCTGGAATTCCGCCGCCATTGGCCCCGAATTATAGCAGCCGAGGATCATGCCGCGCGCCGAGTGCAGCCCGGCCGACGGATACCAGATCAGGGCAGTCGGCGGGCCGACGAACGAGATGCCGCCATAGATCTGCTCCTTCTCCCAGAAGCGCGGACTCTCGAACGCCACCTTGTTCGAATGGTCATAGACGACGCTGCCAATCGTCTTCTTCATCGCCGGCGAGAAGTCGGTGTCGATCTTCGCCAGCACCTGGAACGGGATCGTGCAGATCATATAGTCGGCGGCGACCGTCTCATGGACGCCGCTCGCCTTGTCCACGTAGATCACCTCGACGCCCCTGGGCGTATGGCGGATGCGGGTGACCTCGGCGCCGCGGACCGCCGGCCGCCGCAGATTGCGGTCGAACGCTGCGTGGATCCGGTCCATGCCGCCGACCGGCTGGAACATCGTCGCCTGCATGTAGAGATTGTCTTCGAACAACGTCATCGGCAACTGCTCGTTGGCGAGCAACTGGTCGAGCGGCATCGCCGACCCCGGCGACGCGAATGCCAGTCCCGCGCCGGGGGCGGTGCCAAAGCCCGACCGTTCGGTGCCGGTGAAGGCGTAGTCGTCGCCGAGATCGCCATAGGCCTTCATGAACGGCAGCAATTTCTCGCGGTCGGCAGCGCTCAGTTCCTTGTCGAGCGAGCCCTGGCTGATCGCCTTCGCCAGCAATTCGGCGATGCGGCCACGCATGTCGTTGATCGCGGTGCGCATGCGGACCTTGCCGCCATTCGCCGCCATCAGATAGGCCGAGCGGCTCGAATTGACCTCGACCTCGAGCGGCACCCCGAACTTGTCGGCATAGCCGAGCAGCCCCTGATGGAAGCTCGGAATGCGCGCCGGCCCGGCGTTGAAATAGATGCCGTCGGAGAAACGCGCGGTCTGGGTCTCCTCGCCGACCATCTCGATCCGGTCGCCGTCGCGCACCGTCCAGGCGCGCCCGCCGACGCGCTGGCGCGCCTCGAGCAAGGTGACGAGGAAGCCAGCCTGTTCGAGTTCCCAGGCCGATGTCAGCCCGGCGATGCCGGCGCCGAGGATGACGACATGCTTCTTCTGCCCCAGGGTCGGGGGCAGCGCCGCCATGCCCTGCGCATGCGCGACGCCCGCCAGGCCCAGCGCCTGCATCGCGCCCAGCGTCGCGCCGAGTCCACCGACCATGCCGATGCGCCCCAGAACAGCGCGGCGCGAAACCCCAATTTTACGCGAAACCCCAACTCTACTCGAAACCATGGCGACCCCCGGTTGGCGCCCGACCTTGGCCTGGCCGGCACGTCGACACTCACCGCGGGCTTTCCCGGCGGCGGCCGTTCGGGGCATGCCCTCCCAACAGCCGCGTTCGTCGCGCATCAGCCATCGCGACGCCAACAGCTACGGACTGTCGACGCTGGCTCGATACGGGTGGAACGCGGACGGAATTTTTTGGTTGATGTCGCATTCAATCGCTGTTTGCGTTGCAGTGCAACAGAAAAAACCGCGCTTCGTCACAACAGTGACGTTTTGGGCTGGGACGCCATCGCGACGAGCGACGCAATTAGCGCGTGGCGGGACGGCCCGGACCACGGAGCAGCTCGGTTTTGGCTGGTCGAATCCACCGCCCAGATCGATCGTTCGCGCTGCGCGCTGCGTGTGCCGCCGCGAGATGTGCGACCGATTGACCTTAATATGTCGTTGAAATGCAATATTTGCATCCAGATCGGTGCTGTTCGCACTTGCAGCATAGTGCGCTATCCGTCATAACGAACATGCCTTTCAGGCATCCTCTCCTAAAACTTTTCGGGCTGGCCCTCACGGGCCGGCCCTTTTTTTTCGCCGGCGCTGGCGGTTTTGGTCGCAGGTGCCGCCCTCAATCCCTCTACCGCCCGTGCATCGCCCACCGGCGCGTTGCACTGGCCGTCGAGGCGCGGTACCGGAACGCAAAGGAACTCCGGGGGGGACAGTGGCGCTCTATACGTGCGACGACAGCAATTGCTTCCTGTTCCGGAAGGGCCAGTCGTTCGACTATGGCTTTGCCTGCGCGCGCACGATGCCGGTCACCGATCCCGCTTCGCCGCCGCGGTGCGCCGCCCGCGAACTGACCATCGTCGACACCTCGTCACCGGCCTCGCTGACCTCCGGTGCCGGGTCATGGGGACTCGATCGCAGCCTGGCCAGCCGCGGCGACGATCCGCATGAGGCGCCCACGGTCACGCTGGAGTCGATCGAGGTGCCGCCGAAACGGGCCGGCCCGCCGGTCCTGCTGCTTGCATTGCCGCTCGCATTGCTGGTCGCGGGCGCCGGCGCGTGGATCTTCAGGGAACCGCTCGGCCGGATCGCCGGCCTGTCAGACGGTGGATCCGGCCAACCCGCAGCCGCCTCCGCCGATGTCGAGAGCATCGTCGCCGAGGCGCTGCTGACGGCGGGCTACAGTCGCGAGATTTCCGACAAGATCCTGTCGGTGCGGCGGCAGGTCGACGCCATTCGCGAGCGCAACGAGGCCGCCACGCCCGAACTCGCCAGCCAGCTCGCCGACGTCGAGGCGAAGATCAAGCAGAACGAGGCCGAGCGCCGCGCGGCGTTCCGGTCCTATGTCCAGTCGGTCGAGCGCCTGGGCAAATTGCCGGCCGCCGATGTCGCGGACGCGACTGCGGGCGTCGGCACGCGGTTCGACCAGAGCAAATTGGCCCGGCTCAGGGCGCTGCTGCCCGTTCTCCAGCGCCAGATTGCGGCCGCGCGCGCCGGCAACGCCGATCATGATCGCTGGATCGGCGAGATAGAAACCGCCCCGATTTGATGCTATAGGAAACGCCATGTCAGCGTATCGCTCCGTTCCGCGCTTCTGCCTGTCGCTTGCCGCGGCTGCGACCCTGGCGGTCGGCGTTGCCCCCGCCCCCGCCGTGGCGGCCAAGAAGTCCGACTTCGCCGATCGCTGCGAGGACCTGCGCAAGCCGTTCAGCAAGATCCAGAATTACCGCAAGAACCAGGCGCTGAAGGGTGCGCTGATCGGCGGCCTGGCCGGGCTGGCGACGGGGGTCGCGGTCAATTCGGGCAAGAACAACAAGGGATCGGTGCTGCCCTATGTGATCGCCGGCGCCGCTGCCGGCGGCGTGATCGGCTATGTCGCCGCCAAGGCGCAGCAATCGCGCAACCGCGAGGAAGTCCAGCGCGCGATCGCCGCCGATTTCAGCGGCGAGGTCGGGAACTATGATCCGCTCGCCGACAAGATCGTCGACCTCGGCAATTGCCGTCGCGAGCAGATCTACACGGTGCAACACGATTACGAGACCCAGGCGATCGACGGCAAGGAAGCCCGCGCGCGCCTGGTGAAGCTCGAAAGCTGGGTGACGAAGGACGATGAGGCGATCTCGGGCGCGGCCGGCGTCCAGACCGAACGCGTCGCTTATTATGTCCGTGCGCAGCGGCTGGCCGAAGGCGCCCGTCCCCAGGACACCGAGGCGCAGGACGCCAATTTCTCCTATTACACCGATCCGGCGCTCCAACCGGCAATCCAGGTCACCACCGTCGACGAGAGCGGCGCGGTGATCGGCGGCGATCCGGTTGCAGCACCCGCGGCGACCTTGTTCGTCAAGAATCGCAATGGCGTGAACCTGCGCGACCAGCCGAACACCGGTGGGCGCAAACTGGCGATGCTCCCCTACCGCGCATCCGCCGAGGTCAAGCAAAGCACCACGCCGGGCTGGTACGAGGTCCGGTGGAACGGACAGAGCGGTTTCGCGGCATCGACCTTCTTCGACGGCACGCTGCCGCCGGTTGCCGCCGCGCCGGTCGCCAAGCCGAAGAAAGGCGTGCGCAAGATCGCCGTGCGCAAACCCAAGGCCGACACCTCGTCGCCGCAGGGCCAGGCCAAGAGCGCGGTCGCGAGCCGGAATGCCGCGTATCAGACGCGCATGCGCAGCGCCGCCGAGACGTCGGCGCAATTGAGCGACCTGCGCTCGTCGCTGACCTGAGGCGCGAGCCGAAGCCCATTCCGCGGGGGTGGCATGACGGCTGCCACCCGTCTCCTAAAGGCGCCATATATCGCCGCGATTCCCCTCATTCCGCTCGCGGCCGGGGAGGGATTTCCGCGCCATTTCTGCTTGTCTTGGCGCCGATGCCCGCCTCCTCCCGGCAAATGACTAGCCGTTCTCCGGCCGTCACACCAGAAATGCGGCGATCAATATTGTCTCGAGATCCACCGTGCTGAACGGCTTGGTGAGCCGCGGCGCGGCATTCATGACGTGTGTCGGCAGGCCGAGCCGCCCATAGCCGGTGACGACCACGAACGGTATCGCACGCGCATCGAGTGCCGCTGCGATTGGTGCACTGCTCTCGCCGTTCAGATTGGCATCGAGCAATACCCCGTCGAGCGCCTGATCCGCCACGATCGCAAGCGCCTCGGCGACCGTCGCCACCGGACCGGCGACGATACAACCGAAATCTTCGAGCAGCATGACGATATGTTCGGCCACCATCCATTCGTCCTCGACGACGAGCAGGCGCAGCCCGGACAGTCGCGACGAGGCCAGCGGCTTGTTCACGTGGATGCCCCCGATCTCTCGGATCCCGGTCGTTCAGGCCCAGATCGTTCAGGCCCAGATCGTTCAGACGGCGTCACGGCGGGCATGATCGCCGACGTCAGCGGAAAACTCAGCACGACACGCAGCCCCTCTGGTGCAAACGCAACGTCCGCCTGTCCCTTGAGTTCATAGCTCATGCCACGTTCGATGAAGCGCATGCCTTGACCGCGCCGCGTGGGCGGAGCGACCTCAGGGCCTCCGCTCTCCAGCCAGTCGAGGAACACGCGTTGTTCGCCTTCGCCGCCGATCCGCCAGTCGATCGCGATCTTGCCGGTCGGCCGCGAGAGCGCGCCATATTTGACCGCATTGGTCGCAAGTTCATGCAGGATCATCGCCAGCGCCAGGCTCGCCTGCGGACGCAGGTCGATATCGGGACCCGCGCCGATATTGATCTGTTCGTCCGCCCCGAACGGCCGCAACGATCGTTCGGCGATATGCCTGATCCGGACGCCCTTCCAGCGCCCGTCGATCACCGCATCGTTCGCGCTCGCCAGCGCCTGCAGCCGCCCCTGGAAGGCCGTGCTGAAGCCATCGAGCGACTCGCTGTGGCGCAGCGTCTGGACGGCGATCGACTGGACCACCGCGAGCGTGTTCTTCACGCGGTGGCTGAGTTCGCTGACCAATATGTCCTGGTGAAGAACCGCGTTCTTGCGCTCGGTGATGTCCTCCAGCGCGAGCAGGATGAGTTCGGCCCGGCCATCGTCGCCCTCGATCCGGCGCGCATTGAGCAACATGCTGCGCGCGCCGTGTTGCGGAACGACGAGGTCCACTTCGAAATCGTCGATCTGCCGGCGCGTGGGCAGCATCTCCTCGAGCAGCATGCGCAACTGCGGATTGTCCCATTGGCCGTCGCCGAGTTCGTAAACGGGCCGGCCGACCGTTTCCGCCGGGGACATTCCGAACATCTGATAGAAGGCGGTGTTGGCCGATCGCGCGCGCAGATCGCCGGTCAGTGCGAGCAGCGGATCGCGGATCGTTTCGACGATCGCTTCGGCAAAGTCCCGCGCCGCGATCGTCTCCGCCTGTGTCGCCTTGAGATCGTCGATGTCGATGAACGTGGCAACCGCTCCGGCGATGCGATTGTCGCGCGTATGATAGGGCAGCACGCGCAGCAGATACCAGCGCCCGTCGTCGCTGCGGATTTCCTCTTCGAACGTGGCGAGCCGTGCGACGGCGGCCTGCGCCTTTTCGAGCAGCGCGCCGCTGCTGAATTTCTGAGAAAAACTGCCGATCGGCCGGCCGACATCGCCATCCATCAGTTCGAACAAGGTCTTGATCGCCGGTGTGAACCATTTGATCCGCATCTCGGTGTCGAGAAAGATCGTGGCGATATCATTGCCCATCAGCAGATTCTTGAGATCGTCGCCGATTTCCGAAAGCTCGACCAGCTTGCGATCGAGTTGCGCGTTGATCGTGCCGAGCTCCTCGTTGAGCGACTGCAATTCCTCCTTCGACGCCTCGAGTTCCTCGTTGGTCGCCTGCAGTTCCTCGTTGACGCTGGTGACTTCCTCGTTGGCGGCGGACAGCTCGGCGTTCGCGGTTTCGAACTGTTCGACCGTGCTGCGCATTTCCTCGCGCGCGGCGCGCAATTCCTCTTCGAGATCGCGACCGGGCGGGCGGTCGATCACCGTCATCCCGATCGGTGCGCGATCTTCCGCCGGTTTCTGGCTCCGCGTGAAACTCACCAGGATCATGCCGGCGGTCTGGCTCACGTCAGGCACCGGGTTCGCCGTGACCAGCACCGAATCCTGCTTTATGCCGCCGCGGAAATTGGCGCGCAGCGTCACGCTGCCGTCGTCGTCGATCGCCTTGCGCACCGCCGCACGGATGGTCAGGCGCAACCCCTCACGCGCCAGCGCCAGCAGATCGAATGTCGGTGGCCCGCCCGGTTGCGCGAGATAGTCTTCGGTCGCGCCGTGGAAATGCAGCACGTGAAATCCGCGGTCGATCAACACCGAAGCGGGTGCGAAGCGTTCGGCCAGCGACTTGCGCGCGATGTCCGCGAGTTTGGGTGGCGCCGGTCGCGGCCAACTGGCGGGATCGCGCGTCGGCCAATCGGTGAATTTGAGCGCGGGCGAGCGCGCCGGTCCGACGCGCCGATAGATCCGCCATCGCTTCGATACGGTCTCGAACAGATGATCGCGCCGTCCGACGGTTTCGGCATTGCCGAGAAACAGGAAACCACCTTCACGCAGGGCGAAATGCACCAGCGAGAGGATCTTGTCCTGCGCCTCGGGTTCCAGATAGATCAGAAAATTCCGGCAACTGACCATATCCATGCGCGAATAGGGCGGGTCGCTCAGCAGATTCTGCGGCGCGAACAGCACCAGCTCGCGAATTTCCGGTTTGATCCGGTAATAATTATCGTTCGCCTTGTCGAAGAAGCGCGCCAGCCGCTCGGGCGACAGGCCTTCCACCATGCTGCCGGGAAAGATCGCCTTGCGCGCGGTGCTGAGATGATGGTCGGCGGCGTCGGTGGCGAAGATCTTGACCGCGAGGTCCTTGCCGGCCGCGACGCCGCGTTCCGTCAGCAGCATCGCGATCGTATAGGCCTCCTCGCCGGTCGAGCAGGCCGGCGCCCACACGCGAATCTCCTGACGGTCGCCGGCCTTCTCGACGAGCGGCGTGATGACCTCGCGGTCGAGCGCATCCCACGCATCGGGATCACGAAAGAACGCCGTGACGTTGATCATCAGGTCCCTGGCGAGCGCACCGGCTTCTTCGTCATTGTCGCGGAGGATCGCCAGATAGTCGGCGAGCCGCTCGACATGCGCCAGACCCATCCGCCGATGGACGCGGCGCGACAGCGTGGCGCGTTTGTACTGGCGGAAATCATGACCCGCGCTGGTGTGGAGGAAGGTCAGGACGTCGCCCAGATCGGCATCCGGGTCCGCGGCGATCTCCGCGGGCCGCGGATCGTGGACATAGGAATGGCGGGCATAAAGCCGCAGCACCTCGGGCATGTCTTCAGGTGCGAGCACATAATCGATCGTGCCCGACGCGATGGCGTGGCGCGGCATGCTGTCGAACCGCGCGGTGTCGGGTGACTGCGCGATGCACAGTCCCCCCGCCTGCTTGATGTCCTGCAGTCCTGCGGAGCCGTTGCTGCCCGCGCCGGACAGGATGATTGCGATCGCCTTCTCCTGCTGATCTTCGGCCAGCGCGCTGAAGAACCGGTCGATCGGATGGCGCTGGCCGCGTGGCAGGTCGGGCTTGACCAGGCGCAATACGCCCTTCTCGATCAGCAAGGTGGTCGCCGGAACGATCACATAGACGTGGTTCGGCGCGATCCGCATCCCGTCTTCGATCCGTACGACCGGCATCGCCGTCTCGCGGCCGAGCAGGTCGGCCAACAGGCTTTCGCGGGTGGGATCGAGATGCTGGACGAAGATGAACGCCATGCCGCTGTCCGCTGGCATCGCCCTGAGAAACGCCGTCGCCACTTCGAGACCGCCCGCCGACATGCCGATCCCGACGACGGGAAACACGCCTTCGCCGGGTTTTGTCGGATCGACGGCGCGGGATTTCCCGGCATCGTCGCCGACCGGTGCTTTTTCGACGTCGGCCAGTACTGTTCCCCCTCAAATTGTGTCACGCCGTAACGATCTGACGGCGAACCGGCCCCCGGCTTGAGGATATCCCGTCGCCCCCCGATAGTATCGCAAATTCGCTTCGCTCACCGGCCCGGGCGACATTCCGCGCCTGCCATGTCGGATCACGACAGTCGGCAAAAGTGATCCGCACGACCCTTCGGAAAACCCGGTGTCGCGGGTCAGGGCGGCGGCGCCCGACCAATCTCCAGAGGCGAACATGCAACCAGGCGAAGCGTCGCCAAAGCGGTTGTCACGCGCATTCGCGGCGCGGCGCGGACAAGACGAAGATTTTCGGCGACCACTGCATATCGATCCGCCAGTACCGCATGCGCGGCGGCAGCACGCTGATGACTGGATTGCGCCGCGCGCAGCCGCTCTTCGAGCGCGCGAACGCGGTAGTAGACCAGGTCTTCATGCGAAAACATGTGATCGCCTTTCGCTCCGTTATCGTAACAAACGCGCGGATCGCTCCGGCGGGTCCATCGCAAGCGAATCGTCAACGTCGACCGCTCAGGAACCATCCGCCGTTCGAAATGTTAAATCAGCCATCATCGTGGAGGAGGATTGATATGGCTCATACAGAAGAACGAATCGTCGAACCGAACACGACCGTGATCGAACGGAGTGGCGGGAGCGGGACTGCCGTCATCGCGGCGATCCTCGTCATCCTCGCCGCCGTGGCCGCCTATTTCTTCCTGGTCAACGACACCCGCAAGACCGATGCCGTGACCGGCGCCGCTCAGGCGATCGAAAAGACCGCGGACAAGGCAGGCGACAAAATCGACGGTCAGTGAGTGGCAGCCGGCGGCACGATGGTGCGGCCGGCATGATAAGAGATCCTGGCCGCGTCCAGCAAAAGACGCGGACCTGACTTGGTGGCCGAACATGGTTCGGCCACCTTTTGTTTGGATGTAGATGTTTTCTCAAATCTGCAACTTCCGACACGTTGAACGGAACACCGGCGACTTTTTTCAGTTATGCAAAGGCATGATGAATAGGTGAAAAATGCTTATCCGGTCTATCGATCCCTGGCGCAGCCTCGTTCATTTAGGGGCGATCGTCGCAGTCGGTTCTCTTGCGGGTACGGTATTGGCAAGCTATGCCACCGGCGGCGGGCTGCTCCAGGAAAGATGGGCGGAGACCGAGCGCCCGATCCTCGGCAATCCCGATGCGCTTGTCGCCGATCGCCATCCGATACCGATCGGCGCCGAAAGCCCCGCCTTCTTCGTTTGCACCGGCTGTGGTCCAGGGATAAATGAACAGCGCGCAATCGAAGCGCAGCGGCGGCTCGACATCCTCATATCGCGCAATGCGCGGTCCACCGACTCCTATGACGACTATCGCTATACCAATGTGGACTATAGCGATGGTTATGACGATCGCACGGCCGCCGGCGCAGCAGAGCAGGCCGGTGAAGCGGACGCGGTTTGGTCTGCATCGCGCGACGCAAGCGTATCCGTGGATCGCGATGAAGCGGATGGGGAAGCCGCGAACGCTTCGGTCGAGAGTCCCGAATCCGATCCGATCGATACGGTGGACTTCGCAAGGGCCGGCGACACGGCTTCCGAGAGATAGGAATTGCAGGCAGGCTGCGCGCGCTCCCTGCCGCTTTGCAGCGCAGGCCGGCTTCTCTGCCAGGCGGCAAAAAGCGCGAAAATACCCCGAATGGACTGAAAGCGGCGCGACGGACGACCGCGTCCGGCATTCGTGCATGACTATCGCCGACCCGCGACCAGCATCGGATAGGGGTTGACCGGCGTGCCTTCATACCAGCGCTGATCGGCGGATACCCGGCTGACCGCGAAGTGGAGATGCGGCGCGGCGGGATCGGCATTGCCGGTCGACCCCACGGTTCCAAGCACCTGGCCGGGCAGAACGGCATCACCCTCCTTCAATCCCGGCCGCCAGGCGTCGAGATGCGCATAATAATCCGTCCAGCGGCGATCGGGCGAGCGGACATAGATCGTGTTGCCGCCGCGTTCGCTGACGAACAGTTTCTCGACCGTACCAGCCGCCGCGGCAACCACCGGCGTGCCGCGCGGCGCAAGGATGTCGATCGCATCGTGCGGCCGGCTGCCATGTTCGCGCGCCTGCGTGAACGTATCTTCCAGCCGGTCGGTCGCCACCCCGGCGACGGGCACGATCAACGCCCGATCCGCAATGGCAACCGGTCCCGGCCGCGCACCGCGCGGAGGCGCCGGGAGGACCGTCACGCAGAAGTGGGCGAACAGCGCGAGTGCGACGACGGCGCCGATCGTCAGCAGCGTGCGCGTCCGCACGCGCTTCATTCCTGGAAGATCGCCGGCGTCCCCGGTTTCACCATCTGCGCCAGCCGCGCGGCGTCCCAATTGGTCAGGCGCACGCAGCCATGGCTCTCGGCGCGGCCGATCGTCTGCGGCTCGCCGGTGCCGTGGATGCCGTAATGCGGCTTCGACAGATCGAGCCAGACCACGCCGACCGGGCCGTTGGGACCGGGCTTCAGCAATTGCGCTTCCTTGCTGTCGTTGACGTCCCAGAACAGTTTCGGGTTGTAATGGAAATCCGGGTTGCGGCTGACGCCCTGGATCTTCCACGTGCCGATCGGCAGCGGATCATGTTCGCTGCCCATCGTCGCAGGGAATGACGCGATCACGGCGCCCTTGTCGTCGAGCACGCGCAGCACGCCTTCGGATCTGTCCACCACCACCGTGTCGGCCACCGGCTGCTGCGGGGAGACGCCGAGCGTCTGCAGCGTCGCGTTCCAGCCGCGTTCGTCGGCGGGCAAGGTCGATGCATCGACATCGGGAATGTCGGGCACGCGGATCACCCGCCCTGCCCCGACCTTCGTCGTCGGCGAATTGAGCGCGATCAATGTTTCGCGGGTGGTGTGGAAGCGTTCGGCAAGCGCCTCCATCAGGTCGCGATAGCCGAGCGCGGGGAGCTTCGCCTGCTCGGCCGCGTCCTTGGGCAGATCGGGCACGAACGGCCCCTGCGCGAAGGCCGCCGGAATCGTGACCAGCCGCGTCGCCGCCGTCGACATCGAGGGTTCGAGCGCGGCTTTGGTCGCGTCGTCGAGCGTGCCCGACTCGGGCAGATCATGCGCAAGCTGAAAGCTCCGCAGCGCAAGCTTCAAGCCACTGCCTTGCTTGCCGTCGATCACGCCGGGCGAGAAACCGAGCCGGTCGAGCACGACCTGCAACTGCATGATCGGACGCGGCACATCCGGCGGCAATGCTGGATCGGCTGCGGCATCTGCAAAGACCAGCGAAGCGTCTGGTGCGGCGGCCGGCACCGCAGCCCGTTCGGTCGATCCTGCAGGCGCGGTGGCGTTGCCCGTCACCTCCTGGGAGTCCTTGACGGAAAACTGGCAGCCGCAGAGCAGGGCCGCGGTCGCGGCGAGAGCCATGAATTTCAATGCGCATCCTTCCGTCAGTCGTTACGCATCGAACGCGGAGCGTCGCGAAAGGCTGCATCCGGATCCGGGAGCATCGTCGATGGACAACACCGCAATCGTGCCGAACCCGTGGCCGCCGACCCAGCAGCCGATCGGGCAGGACGCGCTCGTGCTCGATGCGGACTGCGCGGCGGACGACGATCCGGCGCTCGATCTGTCGGCAGCGGCACGCTTCGGCGACACGCTCTTCCTCGGCAGCGACGAGGGCAAGGAGGGCCTGTTCGTCGAACGGCTGCTGCGCATCGGCGATCGCTGGGCCGGACATCGCCGCTTCCCGCTCGGTGCCATCCTCGATCTCGAATCCGCCGACGAGGCCGATATCGAGGGGCTGGCGGCGGAGGATGGCTGGCTGTGGGTGCTGGGCTCGCACGCCCGTACGCGTCCCAGGCTGACGAAGCGCGGCGACGACCGGATCGAACTCGCGGCCTTTGCGAAGCTCAAGGGCAATCGCGCACGCTGCCTGCTGGCGCGGATCCCGATTGCGCCCGATCCCGATGTGCCGGGCGCATTCCTGCCGGTGAGGCAGGATGGCGAGCGGCGGGCAGGCATGCTCAAGCCCACCCGGCACGGCAATGCGCTGGCGCGGATGATGGCCGAACATGTGCTGCTGCGCCCGTTCACGCGCATCGCCGCCAAGGAAGGCGGCGTCGACCTCGAAGGCATCGCCGTCGCCGGCACGCGGCTCGCGCTCGGCATGCGCGGACCGGTCGTACAGACCTATGCGATGCTGCTCGAGATCGAGGTCGCGGTCGAGCGTTCGGGCCGGATCATGCTCGCCGGCCCGCTGCACAAGCGGCTGCTCAAGCTCGACGGCCTCGGCATCCGCGACCTCGCGCGCGCTGGCGGCGATCTGCTGATCCTCGCCGGCCCGACCACCAGCCTCGACGGCCCCTGCGCCGTCTACCGCTGGCACGACTGGCTCCACGACCCGGCGCAGGACGACCAGATCGTCCGGCTCCACCGCCCCGAACGGATCATCGACCTGCCGTTCGGCCGCGGCGACGACCATCCCGAGGGCCTGGTGCTGATCGATCGCGCAAATGGTGCGCAGGATCTGATCGTGATCTGCGACAGCCCGGGGGCAGCTCGGCTGGATGCCGTTACGCGCACCCTCGCCTGCGACCGGTTCGCGCTGGCTTCGGCCGGCGAAGCTGGCGGTCCGGGCATTTAAGCTCTTGGTAAGCATCGCGGCCGTACCCTTCCCGGAGCGCGAGGCGCTGCAGGGGGACTCCCAATGTATTGTTTTCGGTTCGATGCCGATACCGGCCTGTTGTCCTGCAAGCTGGAAGGTTTCTGGGCGATCGACGAAGCCCGGCGCTATTGTAGAGAACTGGAATCCCACGCCGACAGCATCCGCCGCGACTATGGCCGCTTGCTGTATCTGGTCGATTGCACCGATCTCATGACGCAGGCTCAGGACGTGCAACATTATCTGGAGCAGCATGGCCGGTGTCTGATTGGAAGTTCCGCGGACCGGACGGCGCTCGTCACGACATCGACACTGACCAAGCGGCAGGCACAACGCATCCTGCCGCCCGACCAACTCGGGGTCTTCGATAAACGGCCGGCGGCCAAAGCATGGCTGGAACCCGGGTTCCAGCCGCCGCCGACCGCGACGATCGCTGCCAGTCCCTGATCATGGCGCGGAAATGCGCTGAAATCCGCCAGCAATGTAACGCCCCGATGGAACCGCCTTGGGGGTCGTCGCGAAACCTGCGGAGTGCTTATGATCATGACGTCTCTCTTCCCGCTGTTCGCCGCGCGCAGGCAGGCCGGCCTGTGGCTCGATGCCCATGGCGACGGCGCGATCATGCTGCTGTCGGACCGGATCGCGAAGGCGATGCGCGCCGGCGACGAGCGCAGCGCGGTCCGGCTCGACAAGGTCCTCCATCATGTCGAAAAGGCAGTCGATGCAGCACCGGGCGCTTATGCGGTACGTTGACCAGCCGGCGTCGTCCGCCCAACGTCCGACCGGAGAAGCGACGATCATGGCCGACATATTGATCGTCGACGACGATCCCCAGATCCGCACGCTGCTGGCGAACAGCCTCGGCAATCACGGCTATGCGATCCACACCGCGTCGGGCGGGCGCGAGATGGACCGCATCCTAGCGCATGTCGCGATCGACCTGATCCTGCTCGACGTGATGATGCCCAGCGAGGATGGCCTGTCGATCTGCCGCCGACTGGCGGCCAACGGCGGGCCCGCGGTGATCATGCTGAGCGCGCTGGGCGACGAACAGGATCGCATCCTCGGGCTGGAACTGGGCGCCGGCCATTATCTGCGCAAGCCGTGCAGCCCGCGCGAGATCCTGGCGCACGTCCGCGCCGCTTTGCGCCAGCGGCAGATGCAGGTCGAGCCCGGACGGCAGAAGCGCTTCCTGTTCGCCGGCTGGCGGATCGACCTGGCGTCGCACGAATTGCTCGATCCGGCGGGCGTGATCGTCGACCTGACCGACGGCGAATTCGCGGTGCTGCGCGCGTTCGTCGAACGGCCGCGCCGCGTGCTGACGCGCGAGGCTTTGCTCGAGGCGTCGCGCGGACCCGACAGCGACTCGTTCGACCGCGCGATCGACGTCCAGGTCAGCCGGCTTCGGCGCAAGCTCAAGGCGCAGAACGACGAGATCATCCGCACCATCCGCAACGAAGGCTATGTGTTCACGCCGCAGGTGCGCGCGGCATGAAGGCGGTGCGCGCGCCATGACCCTGCGGCCGTGGCGTCGCGATGCGCCGCTGTTTCTGCGTATCTTCGTCTGGATGCTGGGTGGCGTCGCTGCCGTCCAGCTGTTCAGCATCGCTTTCCTGATCCTGCTGCCCGGGCCCGAACTGCACGTCTTCACGCTCGATCAGGTCGCGGCCGCGCTCGGCGAAGGGCCGATGGTCAGCGAATTGCGACTCAGCGATACCGAGCCAGAGGCGGTGCGCGAGCCCGAATCGCCGCGTTCGCGGCAGCTTCGGCGCCGACTCGCGACACGCCTGGGCGTGACCGAAATGCGCGTCGTGCTCCGTCGCGAGGCGCCGCCGGGCTTTCCGCTGATGCGTCCGCCGCGCCAGGGCGGTCCCTTGCGGCTGGCGCCGGGCGCGCGCGATGCCCGCGACGAGCTGCTGTTCGGCGATTTCGTCGCGTCGCTGCAACGCGACGATGGCGGCTGGCGGACGGTGCGCCCGGCACGATCGGGCAGCGTCGAGTTCTGGCGCTGGCGCGCCTTGCTCTGGCTGCTCGCCGCGACTTTGGCGATGGCACCGATCGCCTGGATCCTGTCGCGCCGGCTCGCGCTGCCGATTGCCCTGTTCGCGCGCGCCGCCGAACGGCTGGGCCGCGATCCCCGTGCCGAGCCGCTCGCGCTGGAGGGACCGCCCGAAATCGCCGAGGCGGCGGCCGCCTTCAACGAGATGCAGGCGCGGCTGTCGCGCTATGTCGACGATCGCGCGATGCTGACGGCGGCGATCGCGCACGACCTGCGCACGCCGCTGATGCGGCTGTCGCTGCGGCTGGAAGCGGCGCCCGAGCCGCTGCGCACGGCGACCGAGGGCGATATCCGCGACATGGAGGCGATGATCGCCGCCGTGCTGGGCTTCCTGCGCGACCTCTCGTCGCCGCTGCGCCGCCACCCGCTCGACCTGCGCTCGCTGGCCGAGAGCGTCACCGACGGATTCGCCGACCGCGGCGATCCCGTGGTCCTGATCGCCGGCGATCCGGTGGTCGTCGACGGCGACACCCAGGCGCTGAAGGCGCTGATCTCCAATCTGGTCGGCAATGCGGTGGCCTATGGCGGCAATGCCGAGGTGGAGATCGGCAGCGACGATCATGAGGCCTGGATCATCGTCTGCGACCGCGGACCCGGCATCCCGCCCGAGACGCTCGAGCGCGTGTTCCAGCCCTTTTTCCGGCTCGAACAGTCGCGCAACCGCGCGACCGGCGGCGTCGGCCTGGGACTCGCCAGCGCCCGCGCGGTCGCCCGCGCGCATGGCGGCGACATCATCCTCGCCAATCGGTCGGGCGGCGGCCTCGTCGCGCGGGTGACGCTGCCGGTCTGACCGCCGGCTCGCCGGACATATCGCGGCAATGGACGGATGCTAAGCCGGCCGGACACTCGCGAAGAGAGAATCGACGCGCCTTGCGGCCTGACCGCTCGTCCCGATGCTGGCGGGCTATCCGTCGTCGCGCAGCGGGGGAAGGCCACCCGGCGGCGGACCGCCCGGTCCGCCATGATGCATCGGCCCCATCGGCGGCCGCAGCCGCTTGAGCGCCTCGAACAATTGCTGCTGATGCGGGTCGAGCTGGGCATAGAAAGCCCGTGCCGCGGCGATCCAAGCCCGCCCCTGCGCGCCGGCCTCAGCCTGAGCTTTCTCGATATCGTCGAGCCGCTCGCCGAACGTCGGCGCCATTGCGGGCGGCGGACCGTCCGGATGGACGCCGCGTGGCCCGGGCCGCGAGGCTTCGAGCCAGGCCTCGAGCGCGGGCTTCTGCGCCGGCTCGAGGTCGAGCAGCAGCGCCAGATCCGCTTCACGCCGCGCGTCGAACGCCTTGCCCTCGGCTGGCATCGGCGGCCGGATGCCGCGCGTCGGCTGCGCCTGGACCAGGCTCGCGCTGGCGACCAGGGCGAGCGCCAGCATCTGTGCCGTCCTCATCACCGTCCCCTTTCGTTCGTTGTCGGCCATGACGGTCGTGGCCGAACCGCGCGGCGGCGCAGGCTTTGCCTGTCGAGCGTCACGCGCGGATTTCAGAACATTCCGGCGCTGCGACCATGATCGGCCGCCGGCCGGGCCGGACGGACCGGCGTCTGCACCGGCGACCCCAGCAGCCCGGAAAACACCCAGCGCCGGTCCTTCAGCGTCCGGAAGATGTCGCAGCCGCAATCGATGCAGGTGGACCAGGTCACGTCCGCCGACATGTGCCGCTCCTTCGCCGCGCGATGCCCGCCAATATGGCATTTCGATCTGGACCGGATTTTTCGCGCCATCGAACAACTCCTTTGCTCGGGCGCGAGGATCGGACCGCAATATTGCTCCAGGATTTCCCGGCCGATGGTCAGGCGAAACAAATCAGCTTGCGGTCGCGGTCGCCGTCAGATCGATCGGCACGCCCGCTTCCCTGCGCTCCGAATAGCGGTCGACCAGTTGCACCGCGTGCGGCCGCAGCAACAGGGTGAAGCGGACGAGTTCCTCCATCACGTCGACGATGCGGTCATAATAGGCCGATGGCCGCATCCGCCCGTCGGCGTCGAATTCCTGATACGCCTTGGCGACGCTCGACTGGTTCGGGATCGTGAACATCCGCATCCAGCGCCCGAGCAGGCGCAAACTGTTGACGCTGTTGAACGATTGCGAGCCTGCCGAAACCTGCATCACCGCCAGCGTCCGCCCCTGCGTCGGCCGCATGCCGCCCATGTTCAGCGGCAGATGATCGATCTGCGCCTTGATGATGCCGGTGATCTGGCCATGGCGTTCCGGGCTGCACCACACCTGCCCTTCCGACCACATCGCATGTTTGCGCAGATCGTGGACGGCGGGATGATCGTCGCCCGCCACCTGATCGGGCAGAGGCAGATCCGATGGATCGAAGATTCTGGTTTCGGCGCCAAAATAGCGCAGCAGCCGTGCCGCCTCCTCGACGCACAGCCGTGAAAAGGAGCGTTCGCGCAGCGAGCCGTAGAGCAGCAGGATCCGCGGCGGCGGATCGGCGGCGGCGAGTCCCGCGGCCGGGCGCCGATACGCGAATCGAGGCTCCAGCGCCGGCAGATGATCGGGCGATGCGAGGCGGCGCAGGCGATCGCGCGCAGCCGGACCATCCATCAGACCGGCGTCCGGCGGTCGTCGACGATCTCGCCATCTTCCTTGACGAAGGCGCCGACCGCCGCCGGCAGCAGATCGAGCACCGCTTCCGACGGACGGCATAATTTCACGCCCAGCGGCGAGACCACCAGCGGCCGGTTGATCAGGATCGGATGCGCGATCATCGCATCGACCAGCCGTTCGTCGTCGAGCGTCTCGTCGCCCAGACCGAGTTCGGCGAACGGAGTGCCCTTCTCGCGCAGCAGCGCGCGCGGCGCAATCCCGGCCCGGTCCATCAGCACAACCAGCAGCGCGCGCGAAGGCGGCGTTTTCAGATATTCGATCACATGCGGCTCGATGCCCGCCTGCCGGATCATCGCCAGCGCGTTGCGCGACGTGCCGCAATCGGGATTGTGATAGATGATGATGTCGGTGGCCATGGCCGCGCCTTTCAGCAAGGGGTAAGTTCGGCGATCAACGGCGCGCACAGTTCGGCATTGCCCTGGCAGCACTCCTTGAGCAGGAAGAGCATCATGTCGCGAATGCCATCCAGCCGCGCGCGATAGATGATCGACCGGCTGTGGCGCACGGACATGACCAGCCCGGCGCGCGTCAATATCGCGAGGTGCGCCGACATCGTGTTCTGCGGCACGTCGAGCAGCCGGGCGATCTCGCCCGCGGGCAGGCCATCGGGTTCATGCCGCACGAGCAGACGGAACGTGTCGAGCCGGGTGCCCTGCGCGAGCGCGCCGAGTGCGGCGATGGTCAGAGCGCTATCCATATATCCAGAATATGCGATATAAATAGCGGGTCAACCCGCTGCGTCGTGATCGGCAAAAGCGGCGCATCAATGCCGTCGAGCGTCACAGCGGCGGATTGTACAAAATCGCCATGGCATATTATCAGGAGCGACCTGTACAATGGCCGCCTCGAAAGCTGATTCGTTGTGGGGCGAGCAGTGACATTCGCGTGCAAGATCAAAGGCCATCAGGCCGATCGTGGCGCTGCGCGCCACGATGGCGAAGATTATTGGTCGACCTGCAAGCGCTGCGGGACGGTGCTGATCCGCGGCCAGCAGGGCTGGCGCGAAGCGACCGGAGACGAGGTCGCCGCCCATCGCCGCAACATCGACGGCAAGGCCGCGCTCGACATGTCGGCCGGCCTGTCGCGCACGGACGGCGATCCGGCTCCTGACGCATAATTCCGGCAAAATGACCCGGCGGACAAATACGCGCCCGCCGGGCCTACCGTAATCGAGCAAGACACGGCGACACCTGCTTAGCGCCGTGGCGTTTCCCGGCTGTGACAAAGGTCACACTGCGCGATGAACGCCCCTTCTTTGCGGATGAACCGAGCTTTCGCCGCCGTTCATCGCAGACGACTGCGCGGGCTTGATCCCGGCCGGTGATGAAGCAACGGTGCCGTTTCGATATGCGACACGCATGTATTGCGAGTTGCGGCCCGGCTTCATCACGAGTCCCGGTTTCGTTTTGTGCACCGGATGGATGTGCTCCGGCGGCCGCCTGCGCTGAAGTTGCGATTCGACGCGGCAGCCAGTCACAAGGGACCAACCAGTTCGACAATCTTCTGTCGTTTCAGTTTCATGACAGAATTCCCATGACAAATGTTATGATCATATCTATAAATCCAGATCAACATCTGCGGCGGGGGCTGTGGGGGTGATCATCATGGCTTCGAACAACCGACAGCCTGCGCGCAAACTCCCCTTTGGACTTGAGGACAGCGTTCACTACGAAGAGCGTGCGCGACAGAGCCGTTCACTGGCCGAGTCCACGAATTTGCCGCGTCTGAAGCAGAAGCATCTCGACGGTGAAGCGAAGTGGCTCGAATTTGCCGCGCGCGCCCGAAAGATAGAGCAGGGACGAACTTGTGGCGGGACGCCGGTCTGAGCCGGGTCGCCGGATTGCCGATCAGTCGGCCGCTGCCTTTTTCACCCGTGGCTTGGCGGGCGCAGCGGTCGCAACCGCGCCGGTATCGGGTTTGACCCGGATATGGACGCCATGGCCGCTGCTGCGCCGCACTTCGAACGCGCCGGTCTTCTCGACGAGATCGGCAAGCTTGGGCTGACCGAATGTGCGCGGATCGAAGTCCGACGCCAAGGTCGCGATCCGCTGGCCGACGCCGCCGAGCGATACCCAGCCGTCTTCGTCGGCGAGCTGCGCGACCGCACGGCGGATCAGCGGCACCGCCGCGACCGGTGGCCGCGTCACCGAACGCGGGCGCGCATCCGCCCGCTCGGGCTCGTCGGGCGCCGGCGCCTCGGGCACGAGATTTTCGGTGTAGATGAAACGGCGGCAGGCCTGGCGGAAGCTTTCGGGCGTCTTCTGTTCGCCGAAGCCGTAGACGTCGGTGCCCTGTTCGCGGATGCGGGCCGCCAGCCGCGTGAAGTCGCTGTCCGACGAAACGAGGCAGAAACCGTCGAAGCGGCCGCTCAGCAACAGGTCCATCGCGTCGATCACCAGCGCGATGTCGGACGCGTTCTTGCCTGACGTGTAAGCGAAATTCTGGTGCGGCATGATCGCGTAGCGGGCGAGGATGTCGGCCCACGACTTCAGCCGCGGACTCGAGAAGTCGCCATAGATGCGGCGCACGCTCGCCTCGCCGATGCGGGCAATCTCCTGGAACAGGCCTTCGGCGATGCGCGGCGAGGCATTGTCTGCGTCGATCAGGACGGCGAGACGCGGGGTGCGGGGTTCTACCATGCCCCACCATGAACGCGATTTGCCCTTCGGACCACCTTCTCGTTGCGCGAACGCGTCGGGTGGCCGCAGATATCGCGCGCGGCGCGACTTTGCCGTACGGGATGGGTGATGATCAGGATTGCATCCGATATTGGCGGCACCTTCACCGATGTCGTGCTCGACGCGGACGGCCGGCTGACCACGGTCAAGGTGCTGAGCACGCCGGCGCGGCCCGAACTCGGGCTGCTCGAGGGCATTGCCCGGGTTCTCGCCGCGGCGGGGATCGACGCTGCCCGGGTCGACCAGCAGATCCACGGCACGACGCTCGCCACCAATGCGCTGATCGAGCGGCGCGGCGCGCGGACCGCGCAGATCACGACCCGCGGCTTCCGCGACATCCTGGAAATGGCGCACGAGAATCGCTTCGACCAATATGATCTCGGCATCGATCGCGCCCCGCCCCTGATCCCGCGCCACCTGCGCTTCGAGATCGACGAGCGCGTTGCCGCCGATGGCGCGGTACTGCGCGAACTCGACATGGCCGGCCTCGACGCGATCGTCGCCGCGCTCGATACCGAGGGCGTGGAGAGCGTCGCGATCAGCCTGATCCACGCTTATGCCAATCCGGCGCATGAAAGAACCCTGCGCGACCGTCTGGCGGCACTGCGCCCCGCGCTGGCGATCAGCCTGTCGTCCGACGTCAGCCCCGAGATCCGCGAATATGAGCGCTTCGCGACGACCTGCGCCAATGCCTATGTCCAGCCGCTGATGGCCGGCTATCTGACCGCGCTCGCCGGCGAGCTCGCGCGGCGCGGCTTCGATTGCCCGTTGTTTCTCGTCACGTCGAGCGGCGACCTGACCGATCTCGCCACCGCCACCGCCTTTCCGGTGCGGCTGGTCGAAAGCGGCCCTGCCGGCAGCGCCGTGCTCGCAGCGGACATCGCGCACGCGGCCGGACTCGACGAAGTGCTGGCGTTCGACATGGGCGGCACAACCGCCAAACTCTGCCTGATCGACGACGGCAAACCCCAGGCCACGCGCAGCTTCGAAGTCGGCCGCGTCCATCACCACATGAAGGGCAGCGGCTTTCCGGTCCGCATCCCGGCGATCGAACTGGTCGAGATCGGTTCGGGCGGCGGCTCGATCGCGCGGCTCGATCCGCTCGGCCGACTGCTGGTCGGCCCGCAGAGCGCCGGTTCGGTGCCGGGGCCGGTCTGCTACCGCCGCGGCGGCACCCAGCCGACCATCACCGACGCCGATCTGACGCTCGGCCGGATCGATCCGTCGCGCTTCTCGGGCGGCATCGCGCTCGACCGCGACGGGGCCGTCGCCGCGATCGTCCGCGACGTCGGCACCGGCCTCGGTCTCGACGCCGATCTCGCCGCCTTCGCGATCGACGAGATCGTCGACGAGAATATGGCGAGCGCGGCACGAATCCACGCGATCGAATCGGGCAAGGATGTCTCCGCCCGCACGATGATCGCGTTCGGCGGCGCCGCGCCGCTCCACGCCGCGCGCGTCGCCGACAAGCTCGGCATCGATCGCGTGCTGATCCCGGCCAACGCCGGCGTCGGCTCCGCGGTCGGTTTCCTCGCGTCCAACCTGGCGTTCGAGCAGGTTCGCAGCCTGTTCATGCCGCTCGCCGCCTTCGATGCCGGCCGGATCAACGCCGCGCTCGACGACATGGCCGCAACCGCACGCGCACTGTTGCATGGCGATGACGACCAGGCCTTGGTCGAGACCCGACTCGCCTTCATGCGCTATGCGGGCCAGGGCCATGAGATCAATATCGCCCTGCCCGTTCATCCGCTCGCGTCGAGCGACGCCGCGACGCTGCGGCAGGCGTTCGAGGCGCGCTACGCTTTGCTGTTCGGACAGACGCTGCCGCATGCCGAGGTCGAGGCGCTGACCTGGTCGGTGCGGGTCGAACGGATCGACCGCCACCCGCAGCCTGCGGCGCCTCCCACCGCGCGCGCCGCCGAAACCGCCGGACCGTCGCGCGTGGCGGTGTTCGATCCCAACCTCGGCACGCGCGCCGACTTTGCCCTGCTCCGTCGCGAAGCGCTCGCCCCCGGCTTCGCCGCCGATGGACCGGCGCTGATCACCGAATCGCAGACCACCACCGTCGTCCCCAGCGCGTTCTCCGTCGCGATGCTCGCCGATGGCGCGCTGCTGCTGACGCGCAAGCCGAGAGGAGCCGGAACGTGACCGCGATCAACGAGATCATCGGCCGCCAGATCGCGTGGAACCGCCTGATCGCGGTGGTCGAGGAGCAGGCACAGACCCTGATCCGCATCGCCTTCAGCACCACCGTCCGCGAGGCCGGCGACCTCTCCGCCGGCGTGTTCGATTGCGGGGGGCGGATGCTCGCGCAGGCGGTGACTGGCACGCCCGGCCATGTCAACGCGATGGCGGCTGCGGTCGGCCATGTCCTCGCCAAATTCCCGCTGGCCGGCATGCGCCCGGGCGACGCCTATATCACCAACGATCCCTGGCGCGGCACCGGCCACCTCAACGACTTCACCGTGGTCACGCCCGTATTCCGCGGCGACATCGCGGTCGCGCTGGTCGCGAGCACCAGCCATGTCGTCGACATCGGCGGACTCGGCTTCGGCACCGACGCGGCCAGCGTCTATGAGGAAGGGCTGTTTATCCCGATCCTGCCGTTCACCCGTGGCGGCGTGGTCGACCGGACCCTGATCGACATCATCCTCGCCAATGTCCGCTATCCGCGCGAGGTGGAGGGCGATCTCCATGCCCTCGCCGCCTGCAACCGCGTCTGCGCCAGCCGGCTGATCGCGTTGCTCGACGAACTCGCCATGCCCGATTTCGAGGCGCTGGGCGCCTATATCATCGACGCGTCGGAACGCGGCATGCGCGAGGCGATCCGGTCGCTGCCCGAAGGCCGCTATTGCCACCAGATGCGGATCGACGGGATGGACTCGCCGATCGACCTCGTCGCCGCGCTCGACATCCGTGACGGCAGCATACGCATCGATTTCGCCGGCACCTCGCCGATGGTCGATCGCGGCATCAACGTGCCCCTGATCTACACGCAGACGATGACGACGTTCGGCGTGCGCTGCGTGATCGGCGGACGCATCCCCAACAATGCCGGCTCGCTCTGCCCGATCGAGATCGCGGCTCCACCGGGTTCGATCCTCAACGCCGAATATCCGGCGCCGGTCTCGGCCCGCCATGTCACCGGCCAGATGATCCCCGACGTGATCCTCGGCTGCCTCGCCCAGGCGGTTCCGACAAGGGTGCCGGCGGAGGGCGCTTCGTCGCTGTGGATTCTCGCGCTCTATGGCGGCACGCCGGGCGAGACCGGTGCCGACCGGCCGTTCGGCATCAATTCCTTCCACAATGGCGGCACCGGCGCGCGGCCGGGCAAGGACGGCATGTCGGCCACGGCCTTCCCGTCGGGCGTGCGCAGCGGATCGATCGAGGTCACCGAATCGGTCGCGCCTTTGGTGGTCTGGCGCAAGGCGTTCCGGCCCGGATCGGGCGGCGACGGCGAATATCGCGGCGGCCTGGGCCAGACGATCGAGATCGGCCATGTCGCCGGGCAGCCGTTCACCGTCAGCTGCCTGTTCGACCGCGTCGGCCACGCCGCGCGCGGCCGCTTTGGCGGGACCGAAGGCAGCACCGGCGCGGTGCGACTGGGCAGCGGCGCGGCGATCCCCGCCAAGGGCCGCCAGACGATTCCGGCCGGCGAGACTGTGGTGTTCGAGATGCCAGGCGGGGGCGGGCTCGGTGATCCCGGTGCGCGAGCCGCGGACAGGGTGGCGACGGATCGGCGGGCGGGTTTCGTGGCGTGACCGCTCGGCCCCTCAATCCTCGACCGGCACCGTGTAATTGAGCGCCATCCGCCCGCCGTCGGCATAGATGATCTGGCCGGTCACGTAGGACGCGGCCTCGCTGGCGAGGAAGGAGGCGATCGAAGCGATCTCCGCGGGTTCGCCGGCGCGACGCAGCGGCGTGCGCGACATCACCGATCGTCTGGCCTCGTCGGACGTGTAGATCGACGTGCGGACGAGATCGGTCAGGATCGTGCCGGGTCCGATCGCATTGACGCGAATGCCATGTTCGGCGAGCGCGACCGCGGTGTTGCGCGTCAGCTGGTTGAGTCCGCCCTTCGACAGATTATAGGCGAGGATGTGCGGGATCGTCAGCTCGGCATTGACCGACGACATGTTGACGATCGATCCCTTGATGCCTGCGGCGATCATGTGCCGCGCGCATAATTGGGTGGCGGCAAAGGCGGCCTTGAGGTTGACCGCCATCGTCCGGTCGAACTCGTCGTCGGTCAGGTCGAGGATCGTCTTCGAGATCGCGATGCCGGCATTGTTGATCAGCGTATCGACGCCGCCGAGCGTCGCGATCGCGGACGCGACGAAGGTCCGCACCGCCGCCATGTCGCTGCAGTCGGCGACACGGAACACCACCTGTTCGCCCAGCCGTTCGGCGAGCGCGTTGCCCGCCGCTTCATCGATATCGCAGAAGACGATTCGCGCGCCTTCGCCGACGAAACGCTCGACGATCGCCCGGCCGATGCCATTTGCCCCGGCGGTGACGATGATGCGCTGTGCGGTCATTGATGGCTCCTGTGCTGTCGTGCCGGTCAGGCCGGTATCGGCCCCAATGCCTATAACCAGAGTTTGATGAACTCGGCAGTGAACGGCAGCACGTCGATCGCGGCGTGCAGCGCCACGATCAGCAGCAGGCTGCGCGTCCGTGCCCAGAGGACACCGAACAAAATGCTGAGCGGCGACAGCGTGGCGATCGTGAAGGCAATGACCTGGATCGGATCGGTCGACCAGCCGTCGGTCTCGGGGGTGCCGCGCAGATAGAGTCCAGGCACGTGTGCGAGCGCGAACAGCAAGGACGTCAGCACGATCGCCCAGGCGGCCGAACCGAGCAGCGCCGCGAAACGGGATTGCAGCAATGCGCGAAACAGGAATTCCTCGCACAAACCGGCTTCGATCGCGATCCACAGATAGGCGCCGACCACGCCGATCGCGATCGTGCCCGCGCCGGCCTTCAGCGCGGCGATCTCGCTCAAGCTTGGGCTGACCACTGCGAGTAACCCGATCAGGATGGTACCCAGCACGATCAGTGTCCGCCAGAAGTCCGGCCGCGACAGTCCGGTGTCGAACATCTCGCGGATTCGCGCCCGCAAGGCCCAGAGGATCGCGAGCGGCAAGCCGACATGGACGAACAGCTTGAGCGCCACCATTGCGACCTCCTGCGCCGGTCCAGGGGGAACGGCCGCGCGGAGCGCACCCATCCCCCATCCCAGGACGACGAAGGCATAGAATCCGAGATAGATCAGGATCGCCGTAAGCTCGATCTTCGGCCGCGCGACGGGCACGGGCGGCGCCTTGCTTTTGCGCGTGAGCCCCCACGCCAGTGCCGATAGCCCGATGCCGAAGATGGCGAGCGAGATGATTGGAAAGGTCCAGTCGGCGCCCTTGAGCGCGAGATAGGCGGTCGCGAGCGCCCAGATCAGACCATATGCCGCGAACGCGCCGCGCCCCGATCGCAGCAGCGAGTATGCGTTTGCCATGATGTCCCCATATTCGTTACGGGGGCAGTTCTCGCAGTATTTGTCAGGATAAGCGAGGCACCCAGGGCGTTTTCAGGCCTCGGCGCGTCAAGTTGGCCGGGTCGCCAACCAGATGATGTGATGCGCGCCCTTGCGTCCGCCGCTCGCGCGAACCTTGAGTTCCTCGACCGCAAAGCCGGTGCGACGCAGCCGATCGGCGAAGGCCTTGTCGGGATAGGCCGACCAGATCGCGAGCACGCCGCCCGGATTCAGTGCCGAATGGGCCGCACGCAGTCCGGGCTGTCCGTAAAGTCGATCATTGGCGATATGGATCAGGCCGTCGGGGCCATTGTCGACGTCGAGCAGGATCGCATCATAGCCCGGACGCGCGGTGACGATCAGATCGTGGATGTCGCGAATCTGCACCGAAACCCGCGGATCGGCAAGCGCGTCGCCGAACAGATGCGCCAGCGGTCCCTTCGCCCAGTCGACGATCTCCGGCACCAGCTCGCCGACGACGATCACCGCATCGGCCGGCAGCGCGCCGAGCGCCGCGCCCAGCGTGAAGCCCATGCCGAGTCCGCCGATCAGCATCCTCGGGCGGACCCGGCCGCGAATCCGCTCACAGGCGAGCGTCGCCAGCGCCTGTTCGGATCCGCGCACGCGGCTGCTCATCAGTTCGTTGCGGCCGAACAGGATCGAAAATTCCGGGCCGCGGTGCATCAGCCGCAACGTGCCGCCGTCGGGAAGTTGGGCGGTGTCGATCAGTTCGAGGGGGATCAAGGCAGGTCTTCCTGTCGAACATGGTCTGGGGCTGATGTCCGCCATAGCCTTGCCGCATGCGAACGGCGACAGGGTTTCGCGCGCAAGACGCTGGACCATTCACGCCGTCACGGCAGCGCATAAGCCTGGACGAAGTCGCCGCGCAAAGGCGATTCCCGGGCACCGCCCGCGGTCACCAGCACATATTGCTTGCCCGTCTTCGGCGAACGGTACGTGATCGGGCCGGACTGGCTGCCGACCGGCAGGCGCGCGCGCCACAATTCCCTGCCGGTCGTGCTGTCGAACGCGCGCAGGTAGAAATCCTGCGAGCCGGCGAAGAACAGGAGGCCGGACTGGGTGGCGAGCGATGCGCCCAAGGTCGGCATCCCGATCGGGATCTTCATGCCCAGCGGCGCGCTATTCTCGGCCGTCCCGACCGGGACCTGCCAGACCAGCTTACGCGTCCTGAGATCGATCGCCGACATCGTGCCATAAGGCGGTTTCTGGCAGGGAATGCCGAACGGTGAGAGGAAGCGCCCGCGCCACACGCCGAACGGCGTTCCCGCCTGCGATGCGACGCCCAGTTCGATGCCCTTCGCGTTCCTGCGAATCTGCGCGCGCGGGACCAGCCGGCTCTTGTGGCCGAGCCGCATATCGTTGACGAACATCAGGCCGCTGGTCGGATCGACCGAGACGCTGCCCCAGTTCATGCCGCCGAACGTCCCCGGATATTGCAGCGCATCATCGAGACCGGGCGGCGTGAACTGGCCCTGGTAGCGCAATTTGCGGAACTGGATGCGACAGGAGAGCTGGTCGAACGGCGTCATCCCCCACATGTCGGACTCGCGCAATTCGGCATTGCCGATCGCGGGCATGCCGACCGAAAAGGGCTGGGTCGGCGCGTAACGCTCGCCTTGCACGGTGCCGGCCGGCACCTTGCGCTCCTCGACCGGCGCGAGCGGATCGCCGGTCGCGCGGTCAAGCAGGAAGATCTCGCCGCGCTTGGTGACCTCGACCAGCGCGGGCACGATGCCGCCCTTGCCGTCGGGGATATCGTACAGCAGGGGCTGCGCCGGCACGTCGTAATCCCAGAGATCGTGATGGACGGTCTGGAAGGTCCAGCGGACGCGGCCGGTCCGGGCGTCGACGGCAACCACCGACGAGCTGAATTTGTCGTCGAGTTCGGTGCGTTGCCCGGCCCAGAAATCGGGCGTCGCATTGCCGGTGGGCATGTAGATCAGCCCCAGCTTCGCGTCGTAGGCCATCGCCGACCAGACATTGGGCGTGCCGCGTGTATAGCTTTTGCCGGGCGGCGGCAGCTTCGTGATCGCGGGATCGCCGGGATCCCAGGCCCAGACCAGCGCCCCGGTGATCACGTCGAACGCGCGGACCACGCCGCCGGGCTCGCCGACCGAGCGATTGTCGTCGACGCGCCCGCCGACGACGACGAGATTGCCGGCGACCAGCGGCGCCGAGGTCAGCGAATAATAGCCGGGTTCAACCACGCCCATGTCGACGAGGAGATCGATCTCGCCCTCGGTGCCAAAGCCGCGGCAACGACGGCCGGTATCGGCATCGATCGCGATCAGCCGCGCATCGGACGTCGGCAGGAACAGGCGGCGGCGGCACAGCGCCGATGTCGCCGGCAGCGGCGTCACCGGCGGGCGCCCACCCGCGTCGTAATAGCCGAGGCCGCGGCAGCGCTGCGAATCGGGCGCGGTCGCCTTGGGATCGAACCGCCAGCGCTGCGTGCCGCTGTCGGCGTCCAGCGCGAACACCTGGCCATAAGCCGTGCATACATAGACCGTGTCGCCGATCTGCAGCGGCGTATTCTGGTCCTCGGCGCCATTGCCGTCCCTGTCGCTGAGCGCCGTGCTGCCGGTGCGGAACCGCCACGCCAGCCTGAGCTTGCCGACATTGCGCCGGTCGATCTGGTCGAGTGCGACAAAGCGCGTGCCGGCGGTGGTGTTGCCCCAATGCGCCCAGTCGCGCTGCTCGCTGCCCGGCGCCACCCGCGTGACGGCCCGCATGACGGCGGTGTCGCGATCGGCGCGGACGACGCCATGCCGCGCATAGAAGCCCGATATGGTGACGCCCAGCCCTGCCAGCAGCAAGGCGGCGATGCAGAGACTGGCGATCAGCGTTCCGCGCTTGCCGGCCTGATGCTGCAGCAGCGGATAGGCCAGCGCGACGAAGACGGCGCCGGCCGCGAAGGCGAAGATTCGCGACACGAGCGGCCAGAAGTCGGACCCGACCTCCCACCAGGCCCAGATCATCGTCGCCAGCAGCGCGCCGGCATAGAGCCATGCGCCGGCACGCTTGCCCATGAAGATCAGCACGCCCGAGGCGATCAGCGCGAGGCCCATCAGCGCGAAATAAAGGCTCCCGCCCAGCAGCAGCAGTTTCACGCCGCCCGCGCCTAGCGCGAGTCCGGCGAGCGCGACCAGCGTACCCAGCCCGTAAAGCGTCCACCGGCCAATACGCGACGATCGGGGAACGCTCTCTGTCATCACCATCCTTCGCTTCCGCGCCGTTCGGCACCGAGTCTTCAACCAGCCGGCCCCCTTATCCTGAGGCGGCGGCATGGCCAACTTCGCCCTCACCCTTTCACACCGAATTCATGGTCATCGAATGGTGACCGGATCACCCGTCATCGCACGTGCGCTTCGCGCGATATGATCGAGACGATCGAACGCGCCGCGCGTCAGCTGCAATGACGACCTGCCCGTCATCAGATCGCCGCGGCTCCATTTGCATCATTTGCATCGCCGCAAACGAATGCCCATAATGGACAGATCAGCCATTTGGAAAACCGGACATGAAGGTGACATCGACGGAATTCGAGAACGGCGTCGGGCAGTTCCAGGATGCCGCCATGCGTCAGCCGGTGGAAATCACCAGGAATGGACGGCCTCATACGGTCCTGATCTCTGCCGACTATTACGAACTCCTGACCCGCGGGCGCATCGTTCGGCGCATCGAGGACATCGACGACGATACGCTGAACGCGATCGCCGCAGCCGAGGTGCCAGCCGAATATGCACATCTCGATGCGGAACTGGGGTTCGACCCAGCCAACTGACGCGCGATCATGAAATCGCCGACGCCGCATCCCGGTCTCATTCGGCGGACCGAATAGTCCAAAAAACGGCTGATTCCGCATGGGCGAATTCGATGACCGAAGATAGATGTCGATCGAGCGCTATCTGCGCAGGAAGATCAGTCGGGAGTCGGGAATGGCGTTGCATCATCGTCTGATCGGCAAGGCCGCCCGCCTCTACTGGCGCGTCAGAAAGCCGCGCATGCTCGGGGTGCGTGCCGTCGTCGTCGACCAGAACGACCGGATCGCGCTCGTACGGCACACCTATGCCGATCAATGGTATCTGCCGGGCGGTGGCGTGAAGAAGGGCGAGAGCTTCGAAGCGGCGCTGCAGCGGGAACTCAGGGAGGAGGTCGCGCTCGACCACGGCAGGATCGAGCGCGTTCTGGGCGTCTATCACAGCCGGCGCGAAGCGAAGGACGATCATATCGTGATCTTCGTCGTCAGGGTCGAGATCGATCCGGCCGATCGTTTGCAGCGGGCCGATCCGATGGAAATCGCAGAAGCAGGCTGGTTTCCGGTCGACGACGTCCCGGTCGGGACATCGCCCGCCACCGGCCGGCGGATCGCGGAGTATCGGGCCGGCATGGTTGGCCTGGGAGCCTGGTGAGCGCGGGCGCATGTATCAGGCAGTCGCTTCGTGCCCCGAGGCATTGACGGCACGATCGAGCAAGGCGCGAAGCGCCTCAGCATCGCATGGCTCGGGCCAGTCCCGCGCCCCCTTCCCCCGCAACGCGTCCAGACCCGCCGACCGCGCGCCGGCAGACCGCGCATAGACCGGCACCAATCGCAATCGCTCGATCTGCTCGATCGCCCCGGCCCAGCTGCCGCCCTTGCCGACCTCGGCCGCTACCACCAGCGCCGCATCGGCCAGCGCATAGATCAACCGGTTGCGTCGCGTCGCATGACCGACGTCGAACCGCGCGGCGGGATCGTAAGGCGAGACCAGCAACATCCGGCCGTCGCGCAGCCCGTTTCGCCAGGCGCGGACCAGGCTGCCCTGTTCGAGACCGTCGGCGAGCACGCCGATCACGGTGCCTCCGGCCTCGATCGCGCCCAGCATCGCCGCCTCATCGATGCCCCTGGCGCCGCCCGAAATCACCGCCCGTCCGGCTTGGGCGGCAAGACCACCGATCGCCGTCGCATAATCGATCGCTGCGCCGTCGGCCGTGCGCGATCCCACCACCGCCAGTCCGCCCCGATCGACCAGCCCGAATTCGCCGCAACCATAAAGCACGGGTGGCGCGTCCTCGCGCAGCCGGGCCTTCAGGCGCCGGGGATAGGCGGCATCGGCCCGGCTCACGACATTGATGCCGCGGGTCTGCCAGCGCTCGACCATTTGCCCGAGCAGGAAGCCGCGTCCGAGCAGGCGCCGGAGCCGCTCAGGATCAACCAGAGCGCGGCACGCGTCGAGCACCGCGCCGGCATCCCCCGCCAGCAGGTCGAGTGGCTGGAGCTTAAGGTCACGGAGATGGCGGGCCAGGCGGTTATAATCCTCGTCGGACAGCAGGTCTTCGGACGGGGCGCCACGCCCCGCGATCAACGGCGCGGTCAGCAGCAGGATCGCCTGGGTGTTGGGAGACAAAGCCGCGCTCATTCGCTTTGCCCCGCTTTCGCCAGCACCAGCGGCCGGACCTCGCCGCTGCCGCCGCCGCGCAACAGCCAGGCGGCCATGGTCAGCGTCCAGCGCGACTCGACCAGATCGTCGACCAGCAACACCGGCCCGGACGGCATCGTTATGTCATTCAGCGCCAGCGACCCATCGACATTGCGCGCCTGCTGCGTGCTGTTGGCCATGCCGGACTGCGCGGGCCGATCTTCGATCCTGCGCAGCGCCGGCACGAACGCGAGCCCGAGTTCCTCCGCCAATGCCCGCGCGAAATCGGGCACGAGCGCCGGTAAGCGCAGCGAAGGGATGCAGGTCAGCCATTCGGGCGCCGGCTGCGGATTCCATTGTCGGACCATCGCCGCGCAAGCGGCGACGAGGTCGTCGGAAAAACGGCCGTCCGTCAGCTTGCCCTGCCGGACGATCCCGCCCCAGCCGGCATCGCCCCAGAGGCACAGCGCCTTGCCCGCCAGCGCCCGCCGCGAAACGGCAATCGCGCCGCGAAGCTTCTGCTGCGGCAGGCCTCCGCTGGGCCATTGAAGGCGCGGCTCGATCGGTAAACTGGTACGGCGCAGGAAGGCGGTCGCGTCGCGCACCGTCGCGGGATCGGGTGCTGCGGGCAGCGCCGGCAGTGCGGGCGGCCCGATCGCGCTCGGGTCGCCGTCGAGCGCCGATATGAGGAAGCGCATATGGTCGCCGAACGGCAAGGCGACATAGTCGATCATCTGCCGCTGCTCTTCGCGGCGCAACGCGGTCAGCCGCTCCGCCCGCGCCCAGAAATCATCGCCGAGATCGGCAGCCGTGAGCTGCCATTTGCTGCCGAGCTTCGCGATCGGCGCCGGCGATTCGAGCGACAGCAGGGCCATCGTCTTCTCGATCCGGCCCTTGCTCAGATTGATGCGCGTCATCAGTTCCGGGACCGAAAGCCCGTCGGCCGCGGCCTCGAGCGCGCCGATCACCTCGGCCACCTCGCCGCGGGTCGGAAAGGCGCTTTCGATGAACCAGTCGGTGATCCGCAACTCCTCCTGCCCGCTCAGCAATATGCCATAAGCGGCGTCGAGCGCGCGCCCGGCGCGGCCGACCTGCTGGTAATAGGCGACCACCGAACCCGGCATCTGGTAATGGATGACGAAGGCGAGGTCGGGCTTGTCGAAGCCCATGCCCAGCGCCATCGTCGCGACCAGCGCCTTGACGCGATTGTCGAGCAAATCCTGCTCCAGCGCCGCGCGCCGGTCGCCGCTCCCGCTGGTATAGGCCTCGACCGCGAAGCCGCGCGACTTCAGCCAGGCGGCGACCATCTCGGCATCGCGCACCGTAAGCGTGTAGACGATGCCATGCCCCGGCAGGCTCGCCAGCCGGTCGGCGAGCCAGGCCAGCCGTTCGGCCTGGCTCGGCAGGCGGATGGTCTGCAGGGTCAGCGAGGGCCGGTCGAGATCGCCGCGCGAGATGGCCAGGTCCGGCCCCAGCACCGTCGAAAGATCGTCGAGCACGCGGTCGTTGGCGGTCGCCGTCGTCGCCAGCAGCCGCAGATTCGGCGGCAAGGTCCGGACGATGCGCTCGATCAGCCGGTAATGCGGGCGGAAATCATGACCCCAGTCGGAGATGCAATGCGCCTCGTCAACCACCAACAAGGATATCCGCGCCGCCGCGCGCGCCAGCACCTCGGCGCGGAATCGCTCATTGGCCAGCCGCTCGGGTGAGATCAGCAAGATGTCGACGTCGTCCGCGTCGAGCCGCGCCTCGATCGCGGTCCAGTCGTCGCGATTGTCCGAATTGATCGTGACCGCACGTACCCCCATCCGCCCGGCGGCGGCGATCTGGTTGCGCATCAGCGACAGCAAGGGCGAGACCAGCAGCGCCGGACCTTGACCGGCCTCGCGCAGCATCCGGGCGGCGATGAAATAGACGAAGCTCTTGCCCCAGCCGGTCTTCTGGACGACCAGCAGCCGCCCCCTGCCCTCGACGATATGGCGGATCGCCGCTTCCTGCCCGTCGCGAAACTCCGCGTCGGCGCTCTGCGTGCCCGTGCGCAGCAGATCGCGGGCGCGTGCCGGGTCGTAGATCATTCGAGCGCTCACCTTATCGGTGCGGCGATCGCGACCCAGCCGTCCGAAACGAGGCCCAGCATCGTTCCCGTGATCTCCGGCGCCGCCGGGTTCGTCAGCGCACGCTGCAGTGCCAGGCCGTCGGCGAGCGCGATCAGCACCGAAGCGAGCACGTCCGCCGGCGCCGGAGGCTTCCGTCCGACCTTCTCGAAGCGCAGCGCGATGAGTTCGGCGAGCGCCTCGCGATAGCGCCGGAAATAATCCTCATATTTCGGCCGGAAGCGGGCGTTGCGTTTGGCATGGAACTGGAGTTCGTTGTTGAGGCTCGCCCATTCGGGTTCGCTGTTGCGGATGGCGCCCCAGCGTTCGAGCGCCGCGCTCAGTTCGTCCGCGCTCGTCGCCGCGTCGATGATCGCGCGCAGGTCCGCGATATAATGCGCGTGATGCCCCGCCAGTATCTCCAGCAGGATCGACTCCTTGCTGTCGAAATTGGAGTAGAAGGCACCCTTGGAGAAGCCCGCATCCTCGGCGATCCGATCGACCGAACTGCCGTCATAGCCATTGCGTGCGACGCAGCGCCGCGCTGATTCGAGCAGCCGCTCGCGCGTGACGTCCTGGCTTTCCTTCCGCGTCAATTTTCTCGGCGTACCCATGCTCCGTGCGGCATTGCTGTACATCCGCACGCGTCGCAAGAGAAAAACCTGACTCCGATACCAATCGGTATCTAGAATGCTTCCGAGCCCAACGAGCGACGAAAGGGATTTGAGGATGGACCTGGTGACGACCTATGGCGATATCGCCGAGACTCTGCTCGACTATGTCGAGAACGACCGCACGAACCTCGTCGACGCGGTGCTCAGGGTCCCTGCCGAAACCTATCTCGACCCCGACCGCTTCGACCGCGAGATCGCGCTGATCTTCAAGCGCCTGCCGCTGATGCTGGCGCTGTCGATCGAACTGCCGAAGCCCGATGATTACAAGGCGATGGACGTGCTCGGCCTGCCGGTGCTGATCACGCGCGGCAAGGATGGCCAGGCGTGCGCCTTCCTCAACGTCTGCTCGCACCGCGCGGTGCAGGTCGCGCCTGAGGGCAAGGGCAATTGCAGCCGCTTCTCCTGCCCTTATCATGGCTGGACCTATGGCGCCGACGGCCGCCTGATCGGCGTCGCCGACCCCGGCAAGTTCGGGCCGGTGGACCGCGCGACGCATGGCCTGACCGAACTGCCGTGCGAGGAGCAGGCGGGCATGATCTTCGCGATCCTGACGCCGGGCCTGCCGATCGACCTCGCCAGCTTCCTCGGCGGCATGCTCGACGATCTCGCCGCGCTGGAGTTCGAAAAATGGCATTATCTCGGCGATCGCGAAATCTTCGGCGCGAACTGGAAAGTGACCTATGACGGCTATCTCGAAGGCTATCATTTCGCCGCCGCGCATAAGGAGACGGTTGCACCGCGCACCTATTCGAACCTGATGAAATACGACTTCTTCGGTCCGCATATGCGGATCGTGTGGGCGCAGACCGATATCGCCGAACTGCGCGGCGTCGCGCGCGACGAGTGGGGCCGGTACGAGAATCGCGGCTACGACTTCACGCGCACTTTGTTCCCGAACATATCGATCTTCCTTGCACCCGAAATGGGCCAGATCGCGCAACTGCTGCCCGGACCCGGCCCGGCCGAGAACCGCACGATCCTCAGCTATATCTGCCGCGAGGCGCCGGCCGACGACGACGCCCGCGCGCATATCGACCAAATGTGCCGCTTCTTTGGCGACGTGACCTATGAGGAGGATTATCTGCTCGGGCTCAAGGTGCAGAAAGGCCTCGAATCGGGCGCGCGCAACAGCGTCGTCTTTGGCCGCAACGAGGTCTGCAACCAGCATTTTCACCGCTGGCTCGACCATTATCTCGCCGAAGGATAATCGCGGCAAGAGCCCGGGCGGCATGTTTGCTGCGCCCCGGCGAAAGCCCGGGCCCAGCACGCATCATGAATGCAGGACATCGCCACGGTTGCAAGCACGCGCCAGCGCGAACACCGGACCGCACTCGATCATGGCGCCGGGCGCAGCCACATCCGGTCCGGCCGAAGCCCGCAACGCCGCGTGACCGGCCAATTGTGCCGCTGCCAGTCGTTCGACCATGAAGGCGACGATCTCGCCGATCGGCCGCGCGAAACCGCCGTCGCGCGGGCGGAGCGGCGAGTCCTCGCCCTGAAACGCGTACCCATCCCGATCGCAACCCATGCTCATGGCGGCGTCGCGTATCGGACCTATCCGTCGTGCCATGTGAATCTCCAGCGAATGCGCAATTGTTCCTCTTATGTTCTTTAATAGGACAACGCCTGCAACGCAACCCCTCGCATAGGAAAAAGCAATGTGGCCCATCGCGTCCACTTGGCGCTACACAGCGTCGCGATCGGGAGGGTCTGCGTATGTCGAAATCGGGTATCGGTGCGGCCTTGTTCACCGACGGCGCGCTCGGCCGCAATGTCCTGCCCGTGCTGGCCCTTGCCGCCGTGGCCGCCATCCTCGTCCTCTCGCGGCATCACCCGCATCTGCTGTGGGCGTTGCTGATCCCGGTCCCGCTGCTGGGCATCGCGATCTTCGATTTCGCCCAGCGCGAGCACAGCCTGCGCCGCACGTATCCAGGCGTCGCGCGCGCGCGCTGGTTCTTCGAGTGGCTGCGGCCGTTCCTGCGATCCTATATCGTCGAGAGCGATCTCGACGGGCGGCCGTTCAGCCATGAGGATCGCGCGCTGGTTTATGCCCGCGCCAAGGGCGATGTCGATTCGCACCCGTTCGGCACCGAGCTCGACGTCTATTCGGAAGAATATGAATGGCTGGCCCATTCGATCATGCCCAACAAAAATGCGCCGAAAGACAGCCGCGTGCCTGTCGGCATGACGACCTGCAGCCAGCCCTATCACGCGTCGCGGCTCAACATCTCGGCGATGAGCTTCGGTTCGCTTGGGAGCCACGCGATCGAGGCGCTCAATCTGGGCGCGAAGCAGGGCGGCTTCTATCACGACACCGGCGAGGGCGGGCTGTCGCCCTATCATCTCAAACATGGCGGCGACATCGTCTGGGAGATCGGCTCGGGGTATTTCGGCTGCCGCGACGGCAAGGGCGGATTCGACGCCGCGCATTTCCAGGACCGCGCGCAACTGCCCCAGGTCAAGATGACCGAGATCAAGCTGAGCCAAGGTGCCAAGCCCGGCCATGGCGGCGTGCTGCCCGCGCCCAAGGTGACGGCGGAAATCGCCGCGACGCGCGATGTGCCCCAGGGTCAGGATTGCCTGTCTCCCGCCGCGCACAGCGCCTTCTCGACGCCGCGCGAGCTGGTCGAATTCGCCGGGCGCATGCGCGAACTCTCGGGCGGCAAGCCGGTGGGGATCAAGCTGTGCGTCGGTTTCCCGCACGAGCTGTTCGCGATCATCAAGGCCATGCTGGCGACCGGGATCACGCTCGATTTCATCGTCATCGATGGGGCGGAGGGCGGCACCGGCGCCGCGCCGAAGGAGCTTTCCGACAGCGTCGGCATGCCCTTGCGCGAAGGCCTGATCATCGCGCGCAACGGGCTGGTCGGCGCGGGCCTGAAGGACAAGGTGAAGCTGGCCGCGTCGGGCAAGGTCTCGTCGGGCGCGGCGCTGGCGATGAACGCGGCGCTGGGCGCCGACTGGTGCAACGCCGCGCGGTCGTTCATGTTCTCGCTCGGCTGCGTCCAGTCGTTGCGCTGCCATACCGACACCTGCCCGACCGGCGTCGCCACCCAGTCGCCGGCCCGCCAGCGCGGCCTCGTCATCCCCGACAAGGCCGAACGCGTCGCCCGCTTCCACCGCGCCACGCTGAAAGCGCTGCACGACATCGTCGCCGCCGCCGGACTCGAGACGCCCGACGATTTCCGGCCGTCGCACCTGCGGCAGCGGATCAATGTCGCCGAGATGCGGCAGATGGACGAACTCTATCCGTTCCTGAAGCCGGGCGAATTGCTGGCCGGCACCGACCACCCGACCGCAGCGCGCTGGTGGAACGCGGCCGATCCCGACAGCTTCAAGCGGCGGGAGGTGGCGTAGGCCAAGTTCGTCCCCGAGCGAAGCTCGGGGAGGAATTGCTGCTCCAACTACCGCGAGCGCGGCATGCCCAGCCCGCGCTGCGCGACCACATCGCGCATCACCTCGTTGGCGCCGACACCGACGCGGCTCATCGGCGCGCGGCGATACAGCAATTCCATGCCGCCATTGACCGGCGCGCCCGGATTGTGCCGGTCGAGCAATCCCGTCAGCCCCAGCGACTGGAGTGCGAAATCCGACAGCCGCGTGCGCAGTTCGGAGGCGAAGATCTTGTGCCCCAGCGCGGCGGCGTCGGCCTGTTCGCCGGCATCGACGCGGCTGGCGATATCGATGCCCATCAGATGCGCGACTTCGATATCGGCCTCGAGCCGGGCGAGCCCCAGCCGGATGTCAGGGCGCGCGGCGAGCAGTTCGCCGTCGAGCGTGGTCTGCTTGCAATGCGCGATCAGGTCGTCGAGGATGCAGCGCAGCGAGTAGGCGAAGCCGACGAAGGTGCGCTCGCCGTTGAGCGCCTCCATGATGATCGACCAGCCCTTGTTCTCCGCGCCGATCAGCGCGCTGGCGGGCACGCGGACGTCGGCGAAGAACACGTCGTTGACCATGTGATCGCCCCAGGTGGGGACGTTCTGCACGGCGATTCCGGGAGTATCCATCGGCACGATGAACACCGACAGGCCCTTGTGGCGGCTGTCCGGCTCGCCGGTGCGGGCGAGCAGCCAGACATGGCTGACGAGATGGCCGCGGCTGTTCCAGCTCTTCATGCCGTTGATCACATATTCGTCGCCGTCGCGGACCGCGCGCGTGCGCAATGCCGCGAGATCGGTGCCGGCCTCGGGCTCCGAATAGCCGATCGAGACGGTGATCTCGCCCGACTTCAGTTTCTCGAGATAGTCGCGCTTGTTCTGTTCGGTGCCGACGCGCGCCAGCGTGGGCACCACCGAGACCGCGGTCGCGCGCGAGAAGCGCGGTGCGCTCCCATTAGTTTAGCTTGCTTATCGTCCGCATGTTGAACGATCTGGGCCACTGCTGTCAAGCGCGCGCAGCAGCAGATCGCCGAGGCTGTCGGCCAGCGTGCGCGGATCGCCGAAGCGGTCGCCATCGCCGAACCCGGCGCGCACCGGACGCAGCTTGGCGGCGCCGTATATGGCCGCGATCATATGTTCGGCCATGTCGTCGGCCGGCGCGTCGCCGTCGATCCGGCGGATGATCGCGGCGAGCGCGCCGCGCGGTCCGTTGATCACGCTGGCGAAGTCGAGACCGCGCTCGCCGGCTTCGAAGATGATGCGATCGACCATCGTCAGCTCGGGCGTGCGCGCGAACAGATAGAGCGCAAACCGCCGCAATGCGCCGCGCAACTGCGCCTCGGGCGGCCCGTCGCGGTGCGCTTCCTGCACCAGATTGTCGCTGACGAGGTCGCGCGCACGGCCGGCGCCGCCGATGTCGCGAGCCTTGCCGCCGATCTCAGCGAGCAGGCCAATACGCAGCAACTGGCGCAAATGGCCGTCGAGACCTGGGGCCGGATCGACATCCTCGTCAACAATGCCGGCGGCGGCGTGATCCGCCCGTTCCTGCAGCACGACGCCGACTCCTTCGCCGCGACGCTGCAGCGCAATCTGTGGACGACGATCTGGTGCTGCCATTCGGTGCTGCCCTACATGGTCGAGCGGCATTATGGCCGGGTCATCAACATCGGCGCCGAGAGCGTGCGCAACGGACTCGACAGCCATGCCGGCTACAATGCGGCGAAGGGCGGCGTACACGGCCTGACCACCGGCCTCGCCCGCGAGTTCGCGCCGCACGCCATCACCGTCAATACGGTCGCGCCGTCGGGGATCATGACGCCGGAGATCCGCGAGATGTTCGATCCGACCAGCGAGGTCTACAAGAAGCACCAGATCGGCGACATCAGCCAGTTTGCGAAAGCGATCCCGATGGGGCGGATCGCCGAGATGGACGAGGTGGCGGCGATGGTGGCGTTCCTGGCGACGCCGGCGGCGAGCTTCGTCACCGGGCAGGTGATCAGCGTCAACGGCGGCAGTTCGATGCTGTGATGACCTTAGCCCCTCCCCTGAAGGGGAGGGGCTTGAGAAGCAGAAAGCCAGTGGAAAGGAACGAGCCGATGGCCGACTACAAGACGATCCTGACGGCGCTCGCCGACGACGTCCTCGAGATCACGCTCAACCAGCCCGAGACGCTGAACGCGATCAACGAGACCATGCACCATGATCTCGAAACCGCATTGCGCGCGTGCATCGGCCAGCGCGACGTGCGTGCGATCGTGCTCGCGTCGACCGGCAGGCATTTCTCGGCGGGCGGCGATCTCAACGAGGTCTTCCGCATCCAGGGCGATGCGGCGGTGCGGCAGGCGTTCCACGAGCAGGGCCGGCAATTGATGAACGCCTTGCTCGACTGCCCGGTGCCGATCGTCGTCGCGTTGCACGGCGACGCGCACGGGCTCGGCGCCAATGTGGTGCTCGCCTGCGACGCGGTGGTGGCGCAGCGCAAGGCGCGCATTTCCGATACGCATGTCGTCGCCGGCATGGTGGCGGGTGAAGGCGGCTGCGTGGTCTGGCCGCAGTCGATCGGCATGATGTGGGCCAAGCGCTATCTGCTGACCGGCGATTTCATGTCGGCCGAAGCGGCGTTCGCGCGCGGCCTCGTCACCGACCTGGTCGACACCGCCGAAGAGGTGCTGCCCGCCGCCCGCGCGCTCGCCGCCCGGATCGCGTCGCTGCCGCCGGTCGCGGTCCAGGGCACCAAGCGCTCGCTCAACAAGGTGATGCAGCAGCGCGCCGGCGAAGTGTTCGACTATTCGCTGGCGATGGAGCAGATCAGCCTGATGTCGACCGACATCGTCGAAGCGGTCACCGCCTTCAAGGAAAAGCGCAAACCGGTCTACAAGGGAGAATAGGCATGGCGAGGCTGGACGGCAGGGTCGCCCTCGTGACCGGCGCGGCCGGTGCGTTCGGGCTGGCGATCACCGAACGGCTGGTCGCCGACGGTGCCAGGGTCGCGGCGACCGATCTGCGCGGCGACCTGATTGCGGCCAGCGACGCGGTCCTGCCGATCCGCCATGACGTCACCGACGAGGCGAGTTGGGCAGAAGCCGTCGAGCGCACGCTCGCGACTTATGGACGCCTCGATATGCTCGTCAACAATGCCGGCTTCGCCACCCTGCCGGAGACGCAGGATCCCGAGACGGTGACGATCGCTCACTGGCGCGCGGTGAACGGCGTCAATGTCGAGGGCGTGCTGCTGGGCTGCCAGGCCGGGATTCGCGCGATGAAGGCGGCCGGCGGCGTGATCGTCAACATCTCGTCGATCGCCGCGCTCAATCCGAGCCCGAGGATGGCCGCCTATGGCGCAAGCAAGGCCGCCGTCCGGCACCTGACCCGCACGGTCGCGGCCTGGTGCACGCAGCAGGGCTTTGCGATCCGCTGCAACTCGATCCATCCCGGCTGGTTTCCGACCGACATGACGCGCGGATCGCGCACGCCCGCGGAAATGGATGCGCAGGAGCGGTCGATCCCGATGGGCCGCTTCGGCGAACCCGAAGAGATCGCCGCGTCGGTGGCCTTCCTCTGTTCGGACGATGCCCGCTACATCACCGGCGCCAAGATCGTCGTCGATGGCGGCATCGTCATGGAATGACGAATCTAGATCCTCCCCGGAACGGGGAGGGGGACCGACGGCGAAGCCGTTGGTGGAGGGGCAGGTGCAGGGCTGGATGCTTCCGACATGGCCACTGCCCCTCCACCATGCTGCGCATGGTCCCCCTCCCCGTTCCCTACCAGATTCACGGATCTTTGAGGAGGTCACTGCGCGCGCCCCAAGGTCCATCCGGCCTTGGCAGCCTGGAGCTGACGCCAGCCGCGCAGCATGACAATTGGT